>Ga0137306_100951_pt1 | contig 33616 bp, 23 predicted proteins | sample Inofroosms_March_FD_97187 | JGI IMG/M metagenome (GOLD analysis project Ga0137306, IMG submission 97187) | Mouse cecal microbial communities from Vienna, Austria - N-Acetylneuraminic and N-Acetylglucosamine D2O microcosms_March | ecosystem: Host-associated > Mammals > Digestive system > Large...
TCGTTGACTTCCAGCGAGGCCGACAACATGCGCCACGACCCCGAGAGCTTGAGGTCTACGTTGTTATAGGGCTTAAGCATATCGGCAGGATCGGCATACGACCACATGCGCTTCGATACATGGATATTCGACACTGTGAGCGAGTAGACGCGCCACCGGGCTATGCCGGTGACAGCACAGGAGAATGTGGGCGAGTAGCAGATGGGCTTGTTGTAGACAGTCTCGTCCGTCGGGTCGGTGCGGTTTAGGTCGCGCTGCCAGGTGAATGAACCAAGAAGCGAGAAATTCCATTGCCCGGAGGTATAGCGGCCCGAGACTGTAGAATTCATCCCCCGGCAATATGTCTTGCCGTAGTTGAGCATCGACCACAGATAAGTGCCTTTAATCGGCAGACATACAATGCGGTCGGTGATGCTGTTGATGTAAAAATCGGCCTGAACCGACGCTCCCCATGGTCCGGAGGGCGTAAAATCGTATTGTGCGCCAAAATTCCATTGTTTTGTATACTCGGGCTTCAGCCAGCGGTTTCCGGCCTGAGTGTAGTAGAGGTCGTTGAGTGTAGGCACACGGAATATACGCTTGTACCACGCGCGCAGTTGAAGCCCGTCGATGCTATAGGCGAGCGACACCGATGGAGTCACCTTCGACAGCGGCTCGGCGGCTCCGCTCTGTGTGAAAGAATGGTCGCGATAGTGCTGATACAGAGCCGACGCGGCCAGCCGCAATCCCTTATAACCGGCCTGAACCGCCGCCACTGCCTTCTGGTCGAGGCGACGCACAGTGCTGAAGTTTTTGAGGTCGGCGCTCAGCCACGACATGCGTGCATCGTAACTCACGTTCACCGACAGCCAGTTGCGACAAGTGTAGGAGTAGGCCGCCGAGGCATATGCATCGTTCTGGCGATAGTGGTTGTCGTAGCGTGCCGTAACTGTATTGTCGGGGAAGTCGGTATTGTATCGCAGATACTCATGGGCGTACTTCATGTTGAATTTCACACTGTGGCCGGACGAAAAGGAGTGAATGTATGAGCCCTGCACAAAAAGGTCGGTGTCCCATTCGCGACCCATGTTTATATACTTGTCGGAGAGGCGGCGTACTATGCCGCCCGGGCATCCGCGCTCTGACACATAGGCATATACGTGCGACGAAAATCCGCCTTTGAACAAAGCGCCTTCCACACGGCTGTAACGGATGTCGGAGTTGTGCCGGCGTCCTACGGTATCTTCATATTGCGATTTGTATCTGAAGGGGAAGTCGCCTTTGGAGTTGAGATACTCGGCGTCGACAAAAGCCGACCAGCCCTTGCGCACACATTGGGCGTTGAGGCGCGCACGGTAGGTGTGAAAAGAGGCGACTCCGCCGAGAACGGAGAGCGAATCTGTTGTCGGACGGCGTGTTTTGAGATATACGGTAGCTCCAGAGGCGTACTCCGAGGCCGCCTGGCATGTCTCGAACTTATTGGCATTGAACAGAGATACAGACTCAAGTGTCGACAGCGAGTATTTGCCGAGGTCGACAGTACCATTCTGCGCATTGGTCAGCCTCACACCGTCGATATAGACTCCCACATGCTCCGCACCGAGCGAACGCACATTGATTGTCTTCATGCCTCCGAGACCGCCGAAGTCTTTAATCTGCACACCGGCAAAATACTTGAGTGCGTCGGCAATCGAAGTTGTCGACATGGCCTGCAACTCTTTTCCGGAGATTGTCTGCACTGTTGCAATAGGACGGCGTGCGGCTGTCACTTCCACATCCCTAAGCATATATACTGTGTCTCTTTCTTCTTCCGACTCCGCACGAGCCGGGGAGGAGACTGTGAACGACAGGAGCAGAGCCGCAAAAAGCCCCAGCCTGCCGGGAGTTTTCCTTAGAATCATCACTGATATCAACGACGTTAAAATTACTTGCAAAAGTAACTAAAAATCACGAATTTTCCTATAGCGCAGAGCAAAAAAACTCCACACTGAAAAACGTATGAAAAACAGCGTCAAAATCGTGCCGAAAATGCTTTGTGGAGAAGAGCAAAATGAGTAATTTTGTAAAATAAACCGATATACCAACCATGCGTACATATCTTGTTGCGGCATCACTGATAATTATGTCGCTAATATCCTGCAGCAGAAGCGGTTCGACACTCGACGAATATAATCTGCCTCTCTATTCGCCAGAATACGCGTCGGGCTTCTACATAACAGGAGCCGAAGGCAGAGAAAGCACTGTCGTCACGGTAACAAATCCGTGGCAGGGCGCCGACAGCGTGTCGACTTGCCTTTTCATCTCCCGAAACGGGGAAAGCACGCCGGAAGGCTTCGACGGATGCATCATCGACGGCGAGGCGAAACGTATTGTGACAATGTCGTCGTCGCATATCGCCATGCTCGACGCACTCGATGCCACTGACCGCATTGTGGGCGTATCGGGTCTGAAATTCATATCAAGCGACAATATACTGTCGCGCCGCGACAGCATAACCGATGTGGGATATGACGGAAACATAAACTACGAACTCATGCTTTCGCTCTCGCCAGACCTCGTACTCATCTACGGAATCAGTGGCGAAAGCCCTATGACATCTAAACTCAAGGAGCTCGGCATTCCGTATATGTACGTGGCCGACTATCTCGAAGAGTCGCCGCTCGGCAAGGCGGAGTGGCTTGTGGCCTTAGCCGAAATTATAGGCGACAGAGAGCGCGGCAAAAGTGTATTTTCTGTCATACCCAACAATTACAATGCTATTAAACAGCGAGTTGCAGAAGCCAACCTGCCAAAACCCGGAGTAATGCTCAACACGCCGTATAACGACATTTGGTATATGCCCTCGAACGGCAGCTATGCCATACAGCTGATTGACGATGCCGGCGGACGATTTGTATACGACAAAAATCACGGCAACGCTTCGGCGGGAATAGACATAGAGGAGGCTTACCGCCTCGCCTCAGAAGCCGACATATGGCTCTATCCGGGCATGGCCACGTCGCTCGACGAAGTAAAGACAATGGTGCCGAAGTTTGTCGACACGAAGCCCTTTGTAAACGACATGATATTCAACAACAACCTCCGGTCCACACCCAACGGCGGAAACGACTACTACGAGTCGGGTATCGTGCACCCCGACCTCATACTGCGCGACCTGGTTAAAATATTCCATCCCGAGCTGATTGACGAGGAATTTATATATCATCATCGTCTCAAATAAAAAACTGAGAAGCATACACCTACAAGAAAAAAAACGATGAGGACGCGTACTTCCACTTTTTTCATTCTGCTTACGTCGCTTACTGCGGCGCTCTTCTGCGTCGACCTCTCGGTAGGCTCGGTGTCGATACCGCTGAACGAAGTTTGGGCGGCGCTGACCGGCGGAGACTGTCGGGCTACTACGGCAAAAATCATTATCAACATACGCCTCGTAAAAGCAGTTGTAGCCCTGCTCGCCGGTGCTGCTCTCTCGGTTAGCGGCCTGCAGATGCAGACACTTTTCCGCAATCCGCTCGCCGGCCCTTACGTGCTTGGCATCAGTTCGGGAGCGAGCCTCGGCGTGGCACTCGTCATGCTCACCGGCATAGGCTCATCACTCGGAGTGGCCGGAGCGGCGTGGATTGGAGCCGGAATCATACTGCTTGTCATCGCCTCCGTAGGCCGTCGCATAAAAGATATAATGGTCATTCTAATTCTCGGCATGATGTTTTCGTCGGGAGTAAGCGCAGTGGTCCAGATACTCCAGTATATCAGTCGCGATGAAGCTCTGAAATCCTATGTCATATGGACAATGGGGTCGCTCGGCGATGTCACAGGCACGCAGCTGTGGATTCTCGTTCCGGCCGTCATAGCGGGCCTGCTGCTGGCAATAGCGACAGTGAAACCGCTCAACATGCTACTTTTCGGCGAAGAATATGCTATTACAATGGGGCTCGACATACGCCGCTGCCGCACGATTCTGTTTGTCTCCACTACCCTCCTCGCGGGCACGGTCACGGCCTTCTGCGGCCCGATAGGATTTATCGGCCTTGCCATGCCCCACGTAACACGCATGCTGTTCGGCAACAGCGACCACCGCGTTCTTGTTCCGGGCACGATGCTCTCCGGCGCGTCGATACTCATTGTGTGCGATATAATTTCGAAACTCTTCACCCTGCCAGTCAATGCCATAACCGCTCTGCTCGGCATACCGATTGTAATATGGGTTGTGATGCGCAACAAATAATGCCATGATTGAATTACAAAACTTCTCCACAGGCTATAGTGGCCGGACTCTTTTGAGAGACGCGACTGTTGTTTTCGGCAACAGCAGCCTCACAGCCCTAATCGGCCGCAACGGGTCGGGCAAATCAACACTGCTGCGCGCTATCGCAGGACTAAACCGCCACTATTCGGGCAATATTTTGCTCGACGGTCACGACCTAAGCCTGATGAAACCACAGCAACTCGCGCATACCATAGCATTTGTAAATACCGAACGAACCCGCATTGCGTCTCTGCGCTGTCAGGACGTCGTCGCCATGGGACGCGCACCCTATACCAACTGGTTTGGCCGTATGCAGGACATCGACCGTGAAGCCGTGGCGCAGGCATTGGCTTGTACGGGCATGACAGAATACGCATTGCGCACAATGGATACCATGAGCGACGGCGAGTGCCAGCGCATAATGATTGCCAGAGCCCTTGCACAGGACACACCCACGATAATTCTCGACGAACCGACTTCTTTTCTCGATTTGCCAAGTCGCTACGAGCTTGTGGCTCTGCTACGCGAACTTGCTCACAACAGTGGCAGATGTGTCTTATTCTCAACACACGAACTCGACATCGCCATGCAGCAGTGCGACAGCATCGCACTGCTCGACACACCTCAGCTGCGACACCTCCCGGCCGACGAGATGCGCCACAGCGAGTATATCGACCGACTTTTCCGCAACGACACAATACGCTTCGATGCAGAGTCGGGCACAATGAAACTCAGCTAAAGATATTTGTCGGCAAGCGCACGGTATTGAGGAGTTTTCTTAAACTCATTTACCCATACGTTGAGCGAATCAAGAAGAACAGTGTCGCCCGGAGCCACGGCCCATACCTGAAACTGATTGAATGATATAGGTGTTGAGATGTCGAGACACGGATACCGCTTCGCTATGTGGCGAGCAACCGCCTCGTTAACAACTGCTTGTTTCACTTCACCCAATGCCGTGCGAATAGCCAGATGCTCCGACGAATAACCGGGTTCGGAGACAACGACAATGCTGTCGCCCAACTCGCGAATCATATTGCGCAGACGGGTATTGAAGGGCGAGCCTTCAGCCACCCATACCGTGTCGCCAATCAGTTGCTCCTGCGACGTCACCGTTCCACGGCCACCGGCACTGTCGGCCAACTGTACAAGTACCTGTTTGTCGAGATAAATCGGCTCTGTTGTCGCAAAATGCTCTTTCAAAGTATTTGTCGACGGCAACGAAGCCACTATCATATCGTATTCTCCACGAGAAAGACTGGCAAAAGCCTCGTCGAGCGATGCAACGGGGTAAAACTCCATAGGCGCATCATGCCGTGCAGAAATGGCCCGAAGAATATTGTAATCGAATCCCTCGGCAGTATCGTTTCGCATCGTATATGTCAGCGGACTCATCTCTATTGCCACTGCTATGGTATCGCCTCCGGGCTTTACATATTCATTGACGATATCGCCCGAATTGCCGCTGCACCTTCGCACGAAACCGATGGCTCCGAGTATCACAATAATAAATGCCAGACTCACGGATGTCCGACTTTTTAAAATATTCTTATTCATAAAAACTAAATATTCAATAGCTTGTATGTGAATTTTATATATATCTGTAATATCTCCTATCTATTAATAAACACCGCCGGCAGCAGTATAGTTGAACAGAAATGCGTATATTTGCAATTCAAAATATGAAAAGGACTCGATTAATAATATCGCTTATATTCTGCCTCGCATCTGCTTTTTACGCCGCCGCGCAGGCTCATCAGCACGAACACACGGCATCGCACAAAGAGCCGGTCGTGGCTCCGTCGTTTGCATGGAAACTATTTTCGCCCCTCGGGCTGCGCGAGCCGGCAACGATCGACACCTTGATGCTCAACTACTCGCGCCAATCAGTACCCTCAATGGTGAGCAGCGCCTACGCCACTACCGGCAATCTCGGCGCCGAAGGCATGAACATGATTTTCCATGAGCGAAAACCAATGAGCGACTTCTTCTTCCGCGATGCCCTCGAGCACTGGATGCCGACATACGACAAGATGCGGTTCTACAACACTCGCATACCAATGACCTTAGTGTCGTTCAACACCGCCGGCGGACGGGAGAACGCTCAGGAACGTCTCAGTGCCACTTTCTCCGGAAACATCAACGCCAAAGCCCAGATTGGAGCAATGGTAGACTACCTCTACTCCAAAGGCAGCTACAACAACCAGGCAACCAAAGATTTATCGTGGGGCTTATCGGGCTCGTACATAGGCGACAGATATCAGATGCAGGCCTACTTCAACCACTTCAATCTGTTGAACAAAGAAAACGGTGGTATCACAGACATGCTCTACATCACCGACCCGGCCGAAGTGCAGGGAGGCATTACGAAAGTCGACCCGAAGACAATCCCGACCAGACTCGCCTCGGCCCACACTCGACTCTGGGGCGAGGAACTCTTTGTCAACAACCGCTATAACGTGGGGTTCTGGAAAGAGGAACAAAACGAAAACGACACCACAGTGACAAGTACCTACGTGCCGGTGACATCGTTTATCTACACTTTGCGTTACAAATCGGCAAAACACCTCTTCACCGATATGAACTCAAGCGAAATCAAGGATTATTTCGACAATCTGTATCTTAATCCCGAATTTACGCGCGACCGCACTACCTACTGGGCTGTAACAAACACACTCGGAGTATCGCTGCTCGAAGGATTCAACAAATACGCCAAATTCGGCCTTGCTGCATATGTGACACATCAGGTGCGGCGCTACAACCAGACTCCCGACACACTCGACCGCAGCAATCCCGACTATGGCCTCACGCCTTTTCCAGAAGGCATAGGCAGCATTAAAGCGCGCACCACGCAGCAGCTCGCATGGGTCGGAGCTCAGCTGACAAAACAAAACGGCTCCATTCTCAAATACAACGCGACAGCCGAAATAGGTATGCTCGGCGAAGCGGCCGGAGAAATCAAAATTGACGGAAACGCCACCACGCGTTTCAAAGTTCTTGGCGACAGCGCTGACATCGAAGTTTTCGGAGCTTTTCATAACGAGCAAGCGCCATTCATGACAAAAAAATACCTGTCGAACCATTTCATATGGGACAACGACTTCGGCAAGCAGCGCACTGTGAGCTTCGGCGGCGAACTCGGGTGGGCAAAAACAGACACCCATTTACGCGCAAGCCTCTCTAACCTTCAGAATCACATATATTTCGCAGCCGACGGCATGCCTCAGCAGCACAGCGGGTCGGTGCAGATACTGTCGCTGTCGCTGAAACAGAATTTCCGCTTCAAGGCTCTCAACTGGGACAACTCCGTCACATACCAGACCACAAGCAACGACAGAGTGATTCCTCTGCCGACACTGGCCGTGTATTCAAATCTTTATTTCATTTTCAAGATTGCCACGCTACATGTTCAGCTCGGTGTCGACTGCGATTATTACACCAAATACTACTCGCCCGGATATCAGCCTGCCCTCGCCGCTTTTACCAACCAGCGCGACATGAAAGTGGGCAACTATCCTTTCTGCAACGCATATATAAACATGAAACTCAGCCGTGCACGCTTCTATGTGTTGTATTCACACATGAACAAAGGTCTGTTCGGCGGAAACAGCTACTTCTCTATGCCGTATTACCCTCTCAACCCGGCTCGGTTCCAAATGGGTATATCGGTTGACTTCGCAAACTAAAAAAATGGACGCACACGCGACGAAAAACTCCGAGAGGACTCTCTTTTCAATCCTGTTTGCAATAAGCTTCGCACATCTGCTCAACGATATGATGCAATCCATCATACCGTCGATTTACCCAATAATCAAAGACAAATACGGGTTCACATTCGGGCAGATTGGCATAATCACCTTCATTTTTCAGATGACATCGTCGTTGCTGCAGCCGCTTGTCGGCCGGCTTGCCGACCGTCGGCCGATGCCCTACGCGCTGTCGGCCGGAATGGTATTCACGCTTATCGGCATCGTTCTTCTTTCAATGGCCAATCAATTTGCGTTCATTATTCTTGCAGTAGGCGTTATCGGAATGGGGTCTTCGATATTTCACCCGGAGGCATCGCGTATCGCACAGCTCGCCGGAGGTAGAAAAAAAGGACTCGCACAATCAATCTTTCAGGTCGGAGGCAACGGCGGCAGTGCCATAGGCCCCTTGCTCGCCGCCATAATCATCATTCCCTACGGACAGCACTCCATAATATGGTTTGCGACAGCGGCATTTGTAGCCGGCATCACATTGTTGCCCGTAGGTCGTTGGTATAAAAAGATGCTGCACCGGCCTGCTTCGCGGACTATTGTCATAAGCCCGGTTGTCGCTGCATTGTCTCCGGCGAGAATCCACTGGGCAATAGTCATTCTGTGCGTGCTCACCTTCTCCAAATATTTCTACATGGCGAGCATGACAAGCTATTTCACATTTTTCCTCATCGACAAATTCGGAATCGACATCAAAGTATCGCAGCTGTGTCTTTTCGCTTTTATGGCAGCAGTTGCGGTCGGCACAATTCTCGGAGGTAGCATCGGCGACAGATATGGCCGCAAATACGTTATCTGGGCATCGATTTTAGGCGCGGCGCCTTTCACGCTGGCACTGCCGTATGTCAACTTCGCCCTCACCATAGTGCTCGCCGTGATAATAGGACTTATCATATCGTCGGCCTTCTCGGCAATACTCGTCTACGCCACCGAATTGAAGCCCGACAAAGTGGGCATGATGGCCGGTCTGTTTTTCGGACTCAACTTCGGGCTCGGCGGCATAGGCTCAGCTTTCTTTGGCTGGCTCGCCGACAAGACAAGCATAGAGTTCATCTTTCAGATAAGCACCCTGCTGCCCCTGCTCGGAATTGTCACTGTTTTCCTGCCCGACATCGACAGCAAGCGCGTCATGCGGTAGCACTCACACGAGCTTGTTGCAGTCGAAATACTTCAATGAATATAGGAGATAAAAGGCCGCACCCACAGCTTGAATCGCTGCGGTTGTCCAGAACGCTGTGGTGTAACTTATATATTCAATAAGGAAACCGCCGACAACAATTCCGATGCCCATGCCCATATCCCACGATATGAGAATCGACGAATTTGCTGTGCCGCGCTGGTCGTGCCGGGCCATATTAACAAACATATTCAACATCGCCGGATAAAGCCTCCCGTTGCCCAGGCCGATGAACAGCGCCGACAGATAGTAGGCCCACACGCCGGGCGAAAAAGCGAACAAGGCATATCCGATTGTCGACAAGACCACGCCCAAGGCGCCACTTGCCGATATCTCTCCGCGACGCAATTGTTTGCCTCCGAAGAAACGCGAAATGATGAGACCGGCCGACAGCAATGCGAAGAAAACACCCGTACCGTCGGTTATATCGAGACGTTCCTGTCCAAAAATAGCCACATAATTCTGCATCACTCCCCAGCAGAGGCCAAACATAAGTATATTCACAGCCAAGGGCCACGCCTGGCTGAGGAAGAAATGGTCGAGCGAGAGTTTAGGCTTGCCCGTAGCAAGAGCTCTCTGCGGCAATTTCACACGTGTAGTGAGCAAAAAGCCGAGAAAGGCAAGAATAAGCGATATCCAGAAAAGCAATTTGAAATTGTCGGTAGCATGATATATCCATATTCCGGCCGACGGCGCTATCGCCATGGCTACATTATTGCTCAGTCCGTAATATCCTATGCCCTCGTTGCGCCTTGACGAAGGCAACACATCGATAGCGACCGTGGAGTTGGCTACAGTTGTGGCTCCAAAGGGTATGCCGTGCATGGTGCGCACTATAGCAAACATAAGCAAGGTGCCGGCTCCTATATAACCGGTAAAACACAGAAAAAAGAAGAAAAAACAGAGCGAGAGTACTTTGCGCCGATTGAACGAGTCTACAAAAAATCCGCTGAACGGACGAATGAGAAGTGTTGCCACAACATAACCCGACAAAACAAGACCGATAGTGTCTTTGTCGACTTTAAACTCTGCGTCGAGATATATAGGAAGGAGTGGGGTGAGAAGATAGAAAGCGAAGAAAAGCAGGAAATTGCAGAGCATCACTTTCACATACTCTCTGTTCCACAGCTTTTCAGATGGTTTATCGTTCAATTTTTTATGTATATGACCAACAAAAGATTACATGATGCTTTTCCGCCGGCAGGGGCTTCAGTTCAGTTCGCCGGTGATAAGAAAACGCGCTTCATCGGCAAGAGCCAAAGCCACTGTATGTGTGCCACCTTTCTCTGCCACGGCCAGGGCTCGTTCGGGAGCCGTCGCCACCAGATTGAACGCAAGGCGTAGGGCAACATACATATCGAAAGGCGCACGCCGGCTGTCGATGAGCATCTCGGCCAGCTCCCATGCATAAGGAGTCTTGCGCAACAGTCTGTGACAAAGCACATCGGCAACTTCAGCGGCAGGTACCGAATCAAGCCAGCGCCTTGCGTCGTCGATGCCGAATGACGACGGGTCGACAAGCATTGGCGCAAGAAGCATGCTCTCGCGCGTAGTGTTGTTAGCCCACAACGCTTCCGCAAGCTCGCGCGTGTGCGGAACTTCGGCGGCAATTTCTACGATTTGCGGCAGATTGAGCCCGAAAATAATCTTGTAAGGAAGCCCGGCCGAACGAAGAGTATCGGCTATCACGCCGTTCCTCATAGCGAAGAACCGACGCTTTACGGTCTGCATGTCGTTATATTTTTTTTCTTCCATATCTGTACCTTATTATAGGAAGTTTTTCTACTTCTTATTTTATATCACCTGCTTTTTCTTTTGCAAAATTACGCTTTCCACATAGAATATCGAATACAATGCATCCGAAAAATTCCTCGTACAAGATTTTGAAACAGCTCAAATCTAAAAATTTGTTAATTCATCATCCAACATTTGCACAATCTAAAAAGTCGTTGTAACTTTGCATCGCAAAAGGCGGGAAGCCGCCCAATGAAGCAAGGCGATTTAGTGTAGTGGCCTAGCACGCCACCCTCTCAAGGTGGAGACTCGGGTTCGATTCCCGAATTCGCTACAATCGCAAAAGAGACTCTGTCGAATGACAGAGTCTCTTTTTTATTATTTGAGTTCAGCCGGATCAGATATCGGCACCGCTGTTGTCAGAATCTTTCGAAGGAGGCACAACAACATCTGAGCCTGCAAACATTTTCGACAGATATTTCTCACGGATATTTTCGAAGAGTTCCCAGAAGTTAGGCACAAACAAGGTGCCGAGCACCGCATTGACTGCCATGCCGAACACAACGGCTGTGCCAAGCGACAGACGGCTGCCAGCACCGGCTCCTGTGGCAAAGAGCATTGGCATAACGCCGAATACGAATGCCAGCGCTGTCATCAGAATAGGTCTCAGTCGCACATTGCCGGCACTTTCAGCTGCCTGACGCACAGGCATGCCGGATTTACGGTAATCTGTGGCATACTCAACAATAAGAATCGCATTTTTGGCCGCCATGCCGAGCAACAATATTATACCAATCTGGGTATAAATGCTTATGCTCTGTCCCAGAAGGATACATCCGAGAACTGTGCCGAGAATGGCGGTTGGAGTGGTTATCACCACTGCAAGAGGGTCGGTCCATGATTCATATTGAGCGGCAAGCACAAGTATTGTTATAATCACTGCAAAAATCAGCGCCATGCTTATGCTGGTTCCCGACTCCGTTTCCTGCAGAGCCTCTCCGGTCCAGGCATATGAGAACGACGGGCCGATAGCCTTCTCCATAATTTCTTCCATAGCCTTGATGCCATTCGACGAACTTACGTGCGGAGCAAGCACGGCGTTGACCGAGGCGGTGGAGTACATATTATATCTGTTCACATTTGCTTGTCCGAGAGTCTCCTCCACAGATGCGAAAGCTGCAAACGGCACCATATCCCCTTTGTCGTTGCGGACACTGAGCTTGAGCACATCGTCGGCCTGCGAACGCGACAGAGCCGAACCGCTTATGAGCACCTCATAAGTACGGCCGAACTTGACAAAGTCGTTGACATAATTCGTACCCATGAACGACGACAATGTGCTGTAGATGCTTTCGAGCGTCAGGCCATAGAGTTTGGCACGGTCGCGGTTGATTTTCACGTTATACTGCGGGTTAGCCGCCTGATACAGCGACGTAACTTCTTTCAGCTCGGGATACTCGGCCGCCGCACGCTGTATTTCAGACACAGCCTGAGCCATCTCCTTGCTTCCGAGGTTGTTTACATCAAGAATCTGCATCTGCAGGCCCGACGATACTCCGAGGCCCGGAATTGCCGGCGGGTTCACCGAGAAAACCACAGCATCCTGCACGCTGGCGGTGATTTCCGACACTCGGGCAATCACCGACTCCACATCGTTGGCGCTACCCTTGCGCTCTTTCCATGGTTTAAGTATCACGAACATCGAACCGAGGTTGCTCGATGCGCCGCCGCCAAGAAACGAATTACCGGTAACGGAAATTACGTCTTTCACCTGTGGAAGCGAAAGCACCTTTCCCTCGACTTCTTTCATCACGCTGTCCGTGCGTTCAATCGACGCACCGGTAGGCAACTGAACCGAGGTCATGAAATAACCCATATCTTCCTGCGGAACATAACTTGTAGGCCAACGGAAGAAGCCCCAGAATGCAAGAGCGCAGAAAGCGACAAACACCAGAAAACTCAGCACCGGCTTGCGCAGCATGTGCCCAACCGTGCCGTTGTAGAAATTGCGTATTTTTTCAAATACGGTGTTGAACCAGCGGTAAATAAAGAATGTGGGCTTACGGCTTTTCGGACGCAGGAAGAGCGCACACATGGCCGGAGTAAATGTCAGTGCGTTAAATCCCGAGAATGCGGTCGACACCGCAATTGTCAGTGCGAACTGTTTGTAAAGCTCGCCTGTAATGCCCGAAATAAATGCCGTGGGAATGAATACCGACAGTAGCACCAGCACCTCGCCGACAACAGGCCCCGAAAGCTCATCCATCGCTTTTTCGGCCGCCTGCGTGGGCGTACATCCTCCTTTGGACAGGATACGCGCCACATCCTCCACCACAACTATGGCATCATCGACCACAATGGCTATGGCAAGCACAAGGCCGAAGAGTGTGAGTGTGTTGAGTGTGAAGCCCATAAGCTTCATCACGGCAAATGTGGCTATGAGCGACACCGGTATGGTAATCATTGGAATCACCACCGCACGCCAGTTCTGGAGGAAAAGAAGAATGACAAGCATCACAATCAGAGTAGTCTCAAGAAAAGTGACAAGTACTTCGTCGATAGAAGCCGACACGAAGTCGGTTGTGTCGAGAATTATTTTGTAATTGACACCTTCGGGAAAATACTCCTTAAGTTCCTCCATACGTTTTTTAACCGCCGACGCCACTTTCATGGCATTTGCTCCAGGCAACTGATACACACCGATAAGGCCGGCATCACGCCCCGACACATTTGAAATCATAGAGTAAGACTGGCTGCCCATATCCACTCGGGCAATATCCTTCAGACGCAATATGCCGCCGTCGGCGTTGGTGCGCACAACAATATTCTCAAATTCCTCGGCATCTTTAAGACGCCCGGCCGAAGTGAGCGTAAACTCAAACTGAGTGCCCGTGTCGGCAGGAGGCGCACCCACAGAGCCGGCCGAGACCTCGATATTCTGACTTGAGATAGCGGCAGAGACATCGGAGGGCGTGATTCCACGGACACGCATTTTCTCCGGGTCGAGCCACACACGCATGCTGTATTCGCCCGAGCCGAAAGCACTCACGCCTCCCACACCGTCAATTCGCGAGAGTTCGTCGACGATGCTCAGCTGTGCATAGTTGGTGAGATACAGCCCGTCATAGCGGTCGGGCACGTCGCTCTCAAGAGCGAGAAAGAGAATGATATTCGACGACCGGCCCTGCACACTAACACCCTGCTGCTTCACTGCAGACGGAAGCTGAGGCTCGGCTTCCGACACTCGGTTCTGAACCTTTACAGCAGCCATGTCGAGGTCGGTGCCGTTTTCAAAAGTAATCTGAAGAGAATACGAGCCATCGTTTCCCGACGAAGAACTCATGTACATCATGCCTTCCACTCCGTTGACCTGCTCCTCGATAGGCACACCGACGGTTTCGGCTACGGTCTGGGCATCGGCACCCGGATACGAAGCCGAAACAAAGATTGTAGGAGGTGTAATATCGGGATACTGTGCCACCGGAAGCAACTTCACAGTAATTAATCCTGCCAGTATCATCAGGATTGCAAGCACCGTGGCAAATATGGGGCGCTGGATAAAAAATTTGCTGAACATAATACGCCGCTAAGTTTATTTGACAACTACAGGTTTCACCTCAAGTCCGTCGCGCACCTTCATGAGAGCCTTTGTAACATAGCGGTCTTTGACTGTTATGCCAGAATTGACAATACGGAGCGAATCGCGCACAAGGTCACCAATCTTTATAGGTGTGTAAACGACTTTGTCGGAGTCATTGACCACATATACATATTTCCCAAGCTGGTCGGTGCCGATTGCAGCATCTTTAATGAGTATTGCATCGGGGTCGGCCTCATAAGGAAGCTTGATGCTGGCATACATGCCGCTTTTCAACTCATAATCTGGGTTTGCCAGAGCTGCCTTAAGCTCCATTGTACCGGTTGACGTGTCGATATTGGGGGCCTCATATGAGAGAACTCCGTAATAAGGACGGCTGAGATTCTCTGAGAATGATATGGGAATATGCTTGTAGTCTATCAGCCCCGACTCGATATTTTTTCGCAGTTGCCCGAGCGCATTATCGTCGTCGATGGCAAAAACAGCATCCATATTGTCGTCCATATATATTGTGGCAAGTTCGACCGGAGAAGCTTCTCCGCCGACAAAACCGCCTACAGAAATCTTTGTATCGGATACATGCCCGTCGAAAGGAGCCGTAACAGTGCAATACGACAGAGTGGTACGAGCCTGCTGCAGCGATGCCCGGGCTTGCTTAACGGCCGCCTTGCACTCCACGAGTGTGCTTTGCGCCTCTTTTACTTCCATCTCGCTCACGGCATCGCCCTTAAGGGCCTCCTCCATGGCATTATATCTTGTTTCGGCATATTGTAGATTGCCCTCGGCTGTCGCCAGAGCGGCTTCGGCTTTCGCCACAGCATCGCGGTAGCTCGTATCCTCAATTCGGAAAAGCACTTTGCCCTTCTTCACCAAATCGCCCGAATTATAGTTGGCAGAGAGGAGATAACCGTTCACGCGCCCCACAATCTCTACTGTCCGTCGGGCTTTGAGTGTACCCGGATATGTCTTGTAAATCATCACCGAATCCTCTGTTGGATATGCTACGTCGACGCTCATCAGCTCCGGTTTTGCAGTTGTCTGTCTATGGCATGATGTGAGCGAAAATCCTGCCGGGGCCAATGCGGCAGACAATAAAATGACACTAATTGTTTTCATATATCCGAGTGTTTTTTAGAACCCTCCGCCAAGTGATTTGTAGAGGTCAATCAGGTTGGCAAGCACTTGTCCGCGGGCGCTAACAAGATTATTCTGATAAGTAAGATAACTGAGATGTGCCTCAACCACATTGTAGAAATCGGTAAGTCCCTGCTTATACCGGTCGAGCGAAAGGACCACCGATTCGTGGCTTGAGTCGACCGCTTTCTGCACAAGGTCGATATATCTGAGTGTGGCATTATATGCCGAGAGAGCGTTGTTCACTTCCTGCACCGCCTCAATCACAGTCATATTGTAGTTGTCGACTTCGTATTTCATATTCTCACGAGCCGACGCAGTGGCGGCACGGCGGCCGAAGCCATCGAAAATAGTCCACGACAATGTCGGAGCTACAGTATATGTGAAGGCCTGACGATCGAAAACATCGCCTATATTATGTGCGGCAGTGCCGGCCGATGCCTGTAATGACAGCGAAGGAAGGTATTCGCTCTTTGCAATGCCAAGCGCGGCTGCGGCGACATCAATACTTTTCTCCGCGGCAACCACATCGGGCCTGCGGCGAATCATATCTGCCGGAATATCCGACAATACATACCGCCGGGCCGTCGGGAGCTCGGCATCTTCGTAAATACCGGACGGAAGGTTTTGGCGCTCTAATCCAAGCAGAACTGCAATAGCATTGTAATCCGCCTCTATCGACGATTCAAGCGCGGGTATGGACGATTCTGTGCCATAATACAGCGTGCTGGCCTGAGCCACATCGAGTTTCGACACCAGTTTCGTTTTATATCGTTTCTCGGTGATGGAGAGAAGCTGCTTCTGACTTGCGACATGCTCATTGGCCAAGGCAAGCTGGGCACGGTGCATCAGCAATGTGAAATAAGCAGTAGCTATCGAAGCCTGTACCGTAAGCATGGCGCCATCGAATTCGGCAGAACTAAGCTGCATCTGCTTTTTGTCGTGGTTTACCTGAGCCCTGACTTTGCCGAAAACGTCGATTTCCCAACTCATTGTCACTTCTCCTCTGAAATAAGACGTGCCGGTGGCGCTTCCTTCGCGTCCGGCTATACGTCCCGACTGACGAGACTTATTCCAACCGGCCTCCAGCCCAAGTTGTGGATACCATGCACTTTCGGCCTGGCGGACTGTCGCTTTGGCGATATCTATACGGCGCATGGCCATGCTCACATCGTAGTTGTTTGCCATACCAATGGCAATAAGCGTATCAAGGCGGCTGTCGTCAAAGCTGTGCCACCACTGCTTCGGATTCTCCCCATGGCAATAAAGCGGAGCTACAAACAGCAGAAGAGCACATACAGCGCTGCACAATGATAAACGGTACTTCATAAACAGATAGTTTTAACTACTTATTAAAACATCGGCAAAAAAAAATCTTTCAGCACAGATATTTTATTTTAACCGTATTTAACGCATCAGACAGTCACGACAGCGGCGACATACCTACCTTAAGAAATCTTAAAAAGATACACGTCAATCTACATAATTGCCTCCGTTCGGCTAATTTTCGTAACTTTGCGAGACATTTGTACATATGATAAACCAGATAATCGATAAGAAATCGATAGCCCGGGCAACCGGACTTATCAACAAGGCCAACAGAATAGTCACCGTCTGCCACACCGGGCCCGACGGCGATGCTATCGGCGCATCGTTGGCCGCTGTACACGTTTTCTCTTCAATCGGCAAAGACATAAAGGCTATTATCCCCGACAAGGCTCTCGACAACCTCAAGTGCCTGCCGGGCGCCAAAGACCTTGTCAATGCTTCGGAGCATGCCGATTTCGCAGCTAAACTTATAAAAGAAGCCGACCTCATCATCTGCCTCGACTTCAACACCATCGACCGTACCGGATGCATCGCCGATGTCGTTCAGGCAGCGAAAGCGCCAAAAATACTCGTCGACCACCACTTGAATCCAAACATCGACGCTACTGTGGTTATATCGCACCCCGAGCTGTGCGCCACTTGCAGCCTGCTGTTTTACTTCGTGTGCGGCATAGGCCTCTTCAATGAAATCGACCGCAATGCGGCCGAGTGCTTGCTCGCTGGCATAATGACCGACACCGGCAACTTCTCGTACAACTGCTCCGACCCTGATCTTTATATAATCACCGCCGAACTGGTACGAAAAGGAGCCGATAAAGAAAAACTGTACAATAAGCTGTTCAACACTTTCTCGGCAAACTGTCTGCGACTGAACTCGTATGCGATTCTCAACAAAATGGAAGTCTTCCCCGACGACCACGCTGCGCTAATCACCCTTTCACGCGACGAACTCAACAAGTTCAAATATGTGAAAGGCGACACCGAGGGGCTCGTCAACCGTCCGCTCTCAATACCCGGTATCATATACTCGTGCTTCATGCGCCAGGAAAGCGATTGCATACGCGTGTCGATGCGCAGCCGCGGTTCTTTTCCTGTAAACGAGCTCTGTGCCGACCATTACGGAGGCGGAGGACACCTCAATGCTGCCGGGGGCGAATTTTACGGCTCGCTCGACGATGCCGCCGAGCTTTTCCGTTCGCTCCTCAAGGAAAACAACAATCAATACATTGCCAATTCAAATATTAAAAATGAGAATATTTAAAACAATAGCTCTTATGGCAGCTATCGCGCTGATGGCTGTGTCGTGCAACGACAGCAAATCATATGCCGAACTTCTTGCCGACGAAGACTACTACTCAAACAACTATCTGGCCGACCAGCGCGTGGTGTCGTACATACCCGAAGATTCGGTATTCGAATACGGCCCCGACGCACCTTTCTACCGTGTCGATGCCGACGGCATGCTGTATATGAAAGTGCTCAAGCCGGGCACAAAAGACAACATGGTAGAAGATAACGAGCAGATATACTTCCGATACACACGCTACGCTCTGGCCGGATACTCCGATGGCGAGCTTCCCGCAGGCGAAGGCAACAACATAACCCTCAGCGCGGCATGGTTCCGCTTCAACAACTTCCAGATACAGTCGTCGTATACATGGGGTTACGGCATTCAGCGCCCCCTCGACTTTCTGCCTGTAGACTGCGAAGTGCTTATGGTTATAAAATCGCAGATGGGCCCCTCTTCCGAGCAGTCGAATGTGCAGCCCTATCTATACCGCCTGACATACGAGCGCCGTCAGTAACGACGGTTTTCAAAAACAAACACATTTTTCTTTCAAAATAAATTTCAATGTCTCTCATAAAATCAATATCCGGCATTCGCGGCACTATCGGCGGCCCTGCCGGCGATGGGCTTACGCCACTCGACATAGTGAAATTTACTGCGGCATATGCCAAATTCATAGCCGCTACCACTACTAAAACGAATAAAACAATTGTCGTAGGTCGCGACGCCCGTCTCTCAGGCAACATGGTGCGCGACCTCGTCACCGGCACACTCACCGGCATGGGATTCGACGTAATCGACATAGGTCTCGCCTCCACTCCCACAACAGAACTTGCCGTCACCGGTGAAAACGCTTGCGGAGGCTTGATTCTCACCGCCTCACACAACCCCATACAGTGGAACGCCCTCAAACTCCTCAATGAGAAAGGCGAATTCCTCAACGCCGAAGAAGGAGCTCAAGTGCTCCGCTTTGCCGAAGAAGAAGATTTTTCGTTCGCGACAGTACACGAACTCGGCCACGTATTCATCAACACCACATACGTACGCCGACACATAGAGCAGGTGCTCGCACTTCCTATTGTCGATGCCGACGCCATAGCCAAAGCAGGCTTCACTGTCGCTGTCGATGCGGTAAACTCTGTTGGCGGCACGATTGTCCCCGAGCTTCTAAAGGCTCTCGGAGTGAAAAATATAATAGAAATGAACTGCGAAGCCACGGGACACTTCGCACATACACCCGAACCGATTCCTGAAAATCTCACCGGCATCGCCGAACTTGTACGCGATTCAAAGGCCAATGTAGGCTTTGTGGTTGACCCCGATGTCGACCGTCTCGCCATCATTTCCGACGGAGGCAAATTCTTTGGCGAGGAATATACCCTTGTGGCCGTAGCCGACTATATCCTCAGCCACACTCCCGGAAACACGGTGAGCAACCTCAGCTCGTCGCGTGCACTGCGCGATGTCACCGCAGCACACGGCGGCCAATACAACGCGGCTGCTGTAGGCGAAGTGAATGTAACCACAAAGATGAAAGAAACAGGCGCGATTATCGGAGGCGAAGGCAATGGCGGTGTAATCTACCCTGCCCTGCACTATGGCCGCGACGCAATGGTGGGCATAGCCATTTTCCTCACCTTGCTTGCAAAATCGGGCAAGACAGTGTCGGAGCTCCGCGCCACATATCCGTCTTACGACATATACAAGACAAAAATACAGCTCACACCCGAAATAGATGTCGATGCAATTCTTGCCGAAATGAAAAATAAATTCGCCAACGAAAAAATCACCGATATCGACGGCGTAAAAATCGATTTCAGCGACTCGTGGGTGCATCTGCGCAAATCGAACACCGAACCGATTATACGCATTTACTCCGAAGCCCACAGCATGGACGAAGCCAAGAAGCTCGCCGACTCCATCAAGGCCATTATCAATGAGCTTACAAAATAAATCGGGCAAGATTATGCTTCTTTTTATAAAAAGCATTAACTTTGCACATCAATTTATAACAAACGTTTTTTATAAATTCTAAAACTGACTACTATGGCTTACGTAATTACTGACAAATGTGTCGCTTGCGGCACTTGCCTCCCCGAATGCCCCGTCGGCGCTATCTCTGAAGGCGACATTTATCACATCGACCCCGATACCTGCATCGACTGCGGCACATGTGCTTCTGTATGCCCCAGCGAAGCTATCATCCCCGGCGAATAAGCATCGGATTAAAAGTTCTAAGAGCTCCCTCTGCCCTTTATGGCGCAGAGGGAGCTCTTTTTGCGATTTAAATACAAATTTTCACAATAGCAATTTGCAAGCATTTCACCCCTCAGGCATACAAAATTCCACCTGTCATCCTTGATTTTCGACCAGCATATTTAAAAGATGTTAAATTCAGCACTTTTTGCCGCAAAACATTTGGTAAGTATATACAAAGTGCGTACTTTTGCAATGTGTTTTTCATGGTATAGATTTAAGGTTAACTGGATTGGTTGTCGGGAGACAATCAATTTTTTTTGTATATACCCGCAAACTTTGCCACAAAAGGCTCATTTATTGTCTTTTTTTGCTCTGATGCATATGTTATTGCGCAATTTTTGATAAATTTGCATCCGTTTTTGAGTAAGAAAAGAAGCAAAATAAATATATGAATATAGGAAATGTTGAGTTGGGCAACCGACCGGTAATGCTTGCCCCGATGGAGGACGTAACAGATTCTTCATTCCGCCTTATCTGCAAAGAGCAAGGCGCCGACCTCACCTATACCGAATTTGTTTCTGCCGACGCTCTTATCCGCAGTATAGCTGCCACGACACGCAAGCTGCATATCGCAGAAGGCGAACGCCCTACGGCCATTCAGATTTACGGTCGCGAAGTTGGCCCTATGGTCGAAGCGGCAAAAATTGTAGAACAGGCACATCCCGACATACTCGACATAAACTTCGGATGTCCGGTAAAGAAAGTTGCCGGAAAGGGAGCCGGTGCAGGCATGCTACGCGACATTCCGCGAATGTTAGAAATTACAAGGGCCGTTGTCGACGCCGTCAACATTCCGGTGACAGTAAAGACACGTCTGGGCTGGGACTGCAATTCGAAAATTATCGTTGACCTCGCCGAGCAGTTGCAGGACTGCGGCATAAAAGCTATCACCGTTCACGGACGCACACGCTCGCAGATGTACACCGGCGAAGCCGATTGGGACGAAATAGCACGTGTCAAGGCCAATCCACGCCTGCACATTCCCGTAATCGGAAATGGCGACATAACCACACCCGAACGGCTTGTGGAGGCATTCGAACGCTCGGGAGTCGACGGCATAATGGTGGGCAGGGCCTCTATCGGCGCTCCATGGATATTCAAAGAAATGACAGAGTATCTGCGCACGGGCGTAAAACCGGTTGTTCTGGTGTCCGAAAAATTCGCGCTTCTGCGCCGACAGATTCGTGAGAGCGTTGAACGCATCGACCAGTATCGTGGCATATTGCATATCCGCCGGCATCTGGCAGCCTCACCTCTTTTCAAATGCATTCCCGACTTCCGTCCTACACGCATCGCAATGCTCAAAGCCTCCACTCTCGACGAACTCGAAGCCGTGCTCTCACATATCGAAAACGACATCATTCCCGCTCTTCACGACACGCTATGATAAAAAAGATTTTATTCATATTGGTTTGCGCAATTCAGTTCATTCCAGTCTCGGCTGTTGTCACCGACCAAAAGCTCGATGTAAACGACTTTTCGGAACTTGTAGTTGTCGACGGTGTAAATGTAGATTATTTCTGCTCGCCCGATTCTGCAGGTATGGCAATCTTTTCATGCGAGCCCGAAATGGCTTCCCATATAATCTTCACCCATAAAAACGACCGGCTGACCATACGCACCGATGCCGATGAACAGCCGGTAGCCAATGTGCCCCGCATACGCGTTTACTCTTCGTCGCTGAGCCGCGTGGAAAACTCTGGCGACTCCACCCTCAGAGTCCACCGCGTAGTGCCGACCAACAGTTTTAAGGCCAAACAAATCGGCAACGGCACGCTAATCATCGACTATGTAGAGGCAAATCGCGTTGATGCCGGCATAACAACCGGCAAGGGCACACTGATTATAAACGGCAAAGCACAGAAGTCAACCATTACGAATGTGAGCACAGGCCTTATCGATGCATCGTCTCTACAGGTAAACGACCTCAAATGCGTGCTCTTCGGCACAGGAAACATCGAAACCAATCCTGTAGATAATCTACGTGTCTACGGAACCGGCCCTGGTGCTGTTGTCTACAACAAACTCCCCACAAAAATCACCAACCGCAGCATCGGTGTCAAAGTTCTCTCACGCGAAGAGTTCGCTGAAGCGCTAAGCGAGAAAAAAGAAAACAACTAAAAATAAGCTATTACGCCTACCAGCCTACAACAAAAAACAGCCCGGTCGCTGAAATGGAACCTCATCGACCGTATGGCCACTCAGATTCTCTATGCCGTAACAGGCATAGTGCTCGCTCGTGTACTGTCGCAGGAAGACTTCGGTCTGGTAGGAGTAGTGCTTATCTTTCAAGCTTTCGCTTCACTGCTAATCGACAGCGGATTCTCCTATGCCCTTATCCAGCGTAAGCAGCCTTCGCGACTCGACTACTCGACAGTGCTGTGGTTCAATATGGGAATCTCAATACTGCTCTACACCATTCTCGCGGTGTGCGCACCATTTATAGCTCGCTGTTTTCAGAACGACATGCGGCTTGTGCCACTTATTCGTGTGATGTGCCTTTCAATCATTGTCAATGCCTCGTTCATCGTCCAAATCAACCGCCTCATGAAGGCAATGGACGTCCGCATGGTAGCCGTATCAAACTCTATCGGCCTCATACTTGGAGGCGTCACGGGCATCGCCCTGGCCCTTACCGGAGCTGGAGCATGGGCAATAGTGTGGCAGACAATCGTGATGGGAGCCGTAAGAAGTCTCATACTGTGGAGCACATCCTCATGGCGTCCGATGATGCGCTTTTCATGGGCTCGTCTGCGCTCATACTTCGGCATCGGTTCACGCATGATGCTCACATCGTTTCTCAACACATTGTTTCTCAACATCTATTCCTTTGTAATAGGCAACCGCAACGGCCTCACCTCCTTAGGTTACTACACACAGAGCGACAAATGGAGCAAGATGGGCATCACGTCAATCACGCAGGTTCTCACATCGTCTTTCCTGCCGGCACTGTCGGCCGTGCAGGACGATGCAGAACGGTTCGAGGCAATGGTGTCGAAAATAAACCGCTTCACCAGTTACATTCTCTTCCCCGCCATACTTGGCCTCATGCTCATGGCCGCTCCCATTTTCCACACATTGTTCGGCACCAAATGGGACCCGTCGGTAATTCTGTTCCAGCTCCTGCTGCTCAGAGGCATTTTTACCGTGCTGATGTCGCTGTACAACAACTTTCTGCTCTCGCTCGGACATGGAGGAACAATAGTAAAACTCGAAGTGATACGCGACAGCCTGGCAATCATAGCGCTTGCAGCCACTTTTCCGTACATGGGCATCTCGAGACCCGACAATCTTGTACGTGGACTTGAAATCATGCTGTGGGGACAATTGGCGGCCTCTGCCCTCACCTACATCATATCACTTGCCTACACAGCACGATACACACACGTGGCAGTGAAGAGATTTATACTCGACATGCTGCCGTATCTTGCCCAGACATTACTTATAATACCTTTCATGAGTCTCGCTGCCGGTATGGCCGACACTCCGTGGCTCAAACTGGCGCTCGAAATCATCACCGGGCTGGGACTCTACATCGGAGGCAACTACATATTTAAATCTAAGATTCAGCAAGGCGTATTCAGCTACATCCGCCGCAGCCAAAAGTGAAAAGCGGCTACGAGGCCCAAAAGCATCGGGACTTCCGACCCACACTCCCGGTATGCTGCAGAATGCCTACTGAACTGTGATACGAAGACCGAACCGGCATGATTATCGCCGGCTTCACTGAATTCAAGGCCTCCTGCCATTACCGCTACAACCGGACTCACTTCATCGATGCCGAAACAAGTGAATTCATGCACACTGTTGAACTTCGCCCTTATTACCGGTTCCAATCCATGCCGATTTTACCCGACCTATACGACCCGTAAAACGAGGGTACAGACGACATCGTGATGTCTGTTGACGACGAGCCGCTTGTAGTCACAATCAAAGCGACCGCGACAACAATGATGCGGATATCCGCTATTCGCTGATTGACACGCCCCTCACCACGGCTGATGACATAGACGTCTCTCCCCTGTGGAAGTGGCTTTCGAAGGCAACCAATAGTAGAAAAAATCAGGCGATGTTAAAGATTTGCGCCCGAAATTTATTACTTTTGTAAAGAATTAATCAATCATCATAAAGATTACACCCGAGCAAATGTTAAAACAGACTATTGCCACCTTGCTTATGGCCGGCGCCGCCCTCTGCGGCAGTGCCGAACGGCCGGAACTTCACTTCAATAACGATGGCACGTTCAAAATTATCCAGTTTACCGACTTGCATATCAACGATGAAAACGAGTCGAGCAAGTTGCGCAACGACAGCACTTACCGCTTGATTGAACAGCTGGCCGAAACACAGAAACCCGATTTGCTTGTGCTCACCGGCGATTGCATATGGAATACTCGCGACGCAATTTCTCTGTGGAAGCAGCTTTGCGCGTCTCTCGAAAGCACCGGTGTTCCATATGCCATATGTTTTGGTAACCACGACGAAGAGACCGACGTAAACAACGGGCAGATTCTTGATTATCTTCTCACTCAACCCCACAATCTCACGCGCGACGATGCCGATATTTCGGGGTCGGGCAATTGTATGATTCCCATAGCAGCTTCGGCAAACGACCGCACCACGGCATCGGCCATTTACTTGATTGACTCGCACAACAATTGCAAAGACCGTTCGTTCGGCCACTATGCATGGATTAAACACGACCAGATCGACTGGTATCGCGCCACAAGCGACAGCCTCACTCAGACAAACGGAGGCATACCGGTGCCCTCTACAGCCTTTTTCCACATTCCGCTCCCCGAATTCGATACATGCCTCAAGGAGTATCCCGAAATTGGCACGAAAAAAGAAAATGTATGTGCTCCCGGCATCAACTCGGGCATGTTCGAATCAATGCTCGACAAAGGCGATATTCTCGGTGTTTTTGTCGGGCACGACCACAACAACGACTATCTGATTGATGCCAACGGCAAAATATTGCTCGCCTATGGACGAAAAAGTGGATATAATTCGGCATACGACGAGGTGCTGCCGCGTGGCGCCCGCATAATCACGGTGTACAAAGACGAGCCCCGACTCGATACGTCGCTCATCGATGATCATGGCATCCACCACCCATACACGTTCATAAAGAAAGAATTCAAAAAATAAGGGTTAAGCCCATCGACACACACTGCAGCCCGAAAGTCGGAGACTCCGACTTTCGGGCTGCGTTCTATAGCTTGGTAATAATGCAACTTCGATGTCTACGCCGGATTGCCAAACGGGAATAGCTACAACATGGAGCGTCTTCGCCACAAGCTGCTTTGTATCTACAACGCGATACAGAAGAGTTGTAAAAGACAGAACAAGACAAAATATTTTTGAAAACACTTCGAGCCCGTGGCTTGCAGCACTGAGATTATGCCCGTGCAGAGCGAACGAAAACAGTGGGCGCGCAGTGAAACGGACTTCACGGCACACCCACTGACTGTGTGATGCAAAACTTATAGTATGATAATCAAATCAAGCTGTCGGATGCAAGTGCTCTTTATCAATCTTCGGCATTCTTCTCAGCATACTCTTTAAGAAGTTTCTCCTGAATATCGCCGGGCACGAGCTCATAGCTTGAGAACTTCATTGTGAACGACGAACGGCCGCCGGTGATTGAGCTCAGCGATGTGGAGTAGCTCGACATCTCTTTGAGAGGCACGCGAGCCGAGATTTTTTCGAAACCGTTCTCCGAGTCCATGCCCATGATAATGGCACGACGTCCCTGAAGGTCGCTCATCACATCGCCCATCACATCGTGCGGCACGAGCACTTCCACATCGTACACGGGCTCGAGCACTTTGGGGTTGGCGTTGCGGAAAGCTTCGCTGAAGGCGTTGCGACCAGCAAGACGGAACGAGATTTCGTTTGAGTCAACTGGGTGCATCTTGCCATCGTAAATGCACACACGCACGTCGCGGGCATAGCTGCCGGTGAGGGGCCCCTGCTCTATGCGGTCCATAAGGCCTTTGACGATGGCCGGAATGAAGCGTGCGTCGATTGCACCGCCGACAATACAGTTGCAAACAACGAGCTTGCCGCCCCATGCGAGTGGTATTTCCTGAGTATCGCGGACATTCATCTTGTATTCCTGATTGCCGAAACGGTAGGTGTCGGGAGCCGGCATGCCTTCGGTATAAGGCTCAACGATAAGGTGTACTTCGCCAAACTGGCCGGCACCGCCCGACTGCTTTTTGTGCCTGTAGTCGGCACGTGCAGCCTTGGTAATGGTCTCGCGATAAGGAATTTTGGGTTCGTCGAAGACAATGGGAAGCTTGTCGTTGTTTTCGACGCGCCATTTAAGTGTGCGGAGGTGGAATTCGCCCTGGCCCTTGAGAATGGTCTGCTTAAGCTCTTTGCTCTGCTCCACTACCCATGTGGGGTCTTCTTCGTGCATACGTGTGAGGATGGCGCTGAGTTTCTCGGCATCGCTCTCTGTGACAGGTCGTATTGCACGCTGATACTTCGGAGCGGGATATTTGATGTAGTCGAAAGCGTATTCACATCCCTTTTCGTTGAGGGTATTGCCGGTGCGCACGTCTTTGAGCTTGACAGTAGCGCCGATGTCGCCTGCCTGAAGCTCGTCGACCTGAGTCTTAATCTGCCCGCAGACGCAGAAAATCTGGGCGATGCGCTCTTTTCCACCGCGGGTAACGTTTTCGAGGTCGACACCCGAACGGAGTGTACCCGACATCACCTTGAAGTAGCTTACCTCGCCGATATGCGGCTCAATCGTGGTCTTGAAGAAGAAGAGGCTGAGGGGGCCGTTGGGGTCGGGCTTCACTTCGTCGCCGGCAGAGTCTTTCACGGGCGGCATGTCGTCGGTAAAGGGCACCACGTTGCCGAGGAATTCCATCATGCGGCGCACGCCCATGTCTTTTTCGGCGCTCACGCAGAAAAGAGGATAAATCGAGTTGTCGATGAGCCCCTTGCGGATACCCAGACGCAATTCGTCTTCGGTAAGCGGTTTTTCGTCGAAGAATTTCTCCATGAGGGTCTCGTCGTTTTCGGCAGCGGCCTCCACGAGGGCTCGGTGATACTTGAGCGCACGGGCTTTTTCCGATTCGGGAATTTCTTCGATTGTGGGTACGCCACCATCGGGTCCCCACGAATATTTCTTCATGAGCAGCACGTCAATCATAGAGTTGAACCCTGGGCCACTTTCCAGAGGATACTGGATAGGCACAACCTTCGACCCGAATACTTCGCGAGTCTGCTCAAGTACGTTTTCATAGTCGGCTTTTTCGCCGTCGAGCTGATTGACGGCAAAAATTACAGGCTTGTTGAGTGATGAAGCGGTGCGGAAAATATTCTGCGTGCCCACTTCGACACCATACTGGCCGTTGATAAGTATCACGCCCGTATCGCACACGTTGAGTGCGGTTATCGCGGCACCTACGAAGTCGTCGGCACCGGGGCAGTCGATAAAATTGAGTTTTTTATTGAGGAATTCGGCATAGAAGACTGTAGAGAACACAGAGTAGCCATACTCTTTCTCCACAGGGAAATAATCGGATACGGTGTTTTTGGAGAGAACGGTTCCGCGACGTTTTATCACGCCACACTCGTAAAGCATAGCTTCTGCGAGCGTGGTCTTTCCCGAGCCCTTGCTTCCGAGCAGGGCAATGTTTTTGATTTCTTTCGAGGTGTAAGTTTTCATTTCACTTGGTAGTTTAGTTTAAGTGTAGTAATCGAAACCGCCCTTGAAAGCGCCTCGAGCACTGTCACGGCCTTGTTTCGGTGCGCAATTTAGAAATAATTTTTTAATGCTTGATTCAAAAAATATATGTTACACAACATAAAAATGGATTTAGCACCGCTAATTGATGCCCTAAAGGCGTTTTAACAAAAAATTGCACCGCCGTGGCACATGACACGCCCAATTTTTTGTAATTTTGGCTTGAAATTTGTTATGAGCTATTGATAAACTCATTACTTTTACCCGAATGAAAAAATTCAACGATATATCTGCGTCGAACAACGACGTAATCGACGGCGGTGTGCAACGCATCGAAATAGATTTGAGCCGCTTCGACAAACAGCCCGACCCCGAGGCCATAAAAATACTGCCGACCCGCAATCTCGTTCTGTTTCCTGACCTCACGATAAGCTTCGAGCTCGGTCGCGAATCGAGTCTTGCCCTTGCTCGTCATGCCAATTCGGAGAAAGAGCCTATAGGTATCGTATGCCAGATAAATCCCGATGAGGAAAAGCCTGCAATATCGACCGGCCTATATAAATATGGTGTAGTAGCCGATGTGCTCAATATTCTGGAGCGTCCCGACGGAGGCTTCTCGGCGCTGGTGCGCTCGCGCTCGAGATTCCGCATCATCGGACGAAGCAAGGAGAAGAGCGACAATTGTATTGTTGCTCGCATCAAAATGCTCCAGCCCGAATACGTAAAACCAGAAAGAGAATTTGAGCTCGCCTGCAACGAAATACGCAACACTGCCACCCAGGCACTCTCCGACTCCGACCCGTCGGGCCTGATGACATTCATCAAACAGCCCGATTTCAAAGACGAGACACTCGTCAATTTTCTGTGCACCAACCTGCCCTTCGACACTCAGGCAAAAAACACACTGCTCTCAAAGTCGAATCTGCTCGACCGCGCCCTCGGGCTGCTCGGCGAGCTCAACATATTCAAGGAGCGGATGGACGTGACTCGCGACATAATGAAGCGCGCACACCGCAACATGGAAGAAAACCAGAAGAACGCATTTCTCCAGAGCCAAATGGAGGCCATACGCGAAACACTCTATGGCGACGGCGATGAAAGCGATGAACTCATGGCAAAAGCCGAGGCCGCCAAGATGCCAAAAGCAGTGTTCGATACATTCAATAAAGAAATAGAGAAATTGCGCCGATATAATCCATCGTCGCCCGATTACTCTGTTCTCTACAGCTATCTCGACACGCTGGCATCGCTGCCCTGGTCAAAGAAAACGGAGTCGGACGCAACCCTCGACTCCGCCTCCGAAATACTCGAAAACGAGCACTACGGCCTCGACAAAGTAAAGGAGCGCATCATTGAGCAACTTGCCATGCTCATGCACAATCCTACCGGAAAGTCGCCCATTATATGTCTTGTTGGTCCTCCCGGTGTTGGCAAGACATCTATCGGCAAATCTATCGCCCATGCCCTGGGTCGAAAATATGAGCGCGTATCATTCGGCGGTCTGCACGACGAAGCCGAAATACGAGGCCATCGCCGCACATACATCGGAGCAATGCCCGGACGCATCATCGATGCCATAAAACGTGCCGGCGTAAACAACCCCGTGCTTGTTCTCGACGAAATTGATAAAATCGGCGCCGACTACAAAGGCGACCCGGCCGCTGCTCTGCTCGAAGTGCTCGACCCGGAGCAGAACAGCCACTTCCACGACAATTACATCGACGTAGACTTCGACCTCTCAGATGTGCTTTTCATAGCCACGGCAAACACGCTGTCGACTATCGCACGTCCGCTTCTCGACCGAATGGAAATAATCGACATTCCCGGATATCTACTCGAAGAAAAGACTGAAATCGCCCACCGGCATCTCCTGCCAAGAATTCTTAAGCAGGACGCTCTTTCGCCCGACGAGCTCCCGGTCAGCGACGAAGCAATAAAGGCCGTCATCAGCCAATATACCGCCGAAAGCGGTGTCCGCGGCCTCGAAAAGAAACTTCAGGCAATTGCACGCAAAGCCGTGCTCGCAAAAATGCGCGACAAAGAATTTCCGTCGCCGGTCATGCCCGAAGACCTATACTCACTCCTCGGCCTCGCACCCTACAATCATGACAAATACGAAGGCAACGACCTTGCAGGCGTTGTCACCGGACTCGCATGGACAGAAGTCGGCGGCGAAATCCTCACTGCAGAATCATCGCTCAGTCCCTCGAAAAACCCGACACTCATACTCACCGGCAAGCTCGGCGATGTGATGAAAGAGTCGGCGTCTATCGCCTACCAGTGGGTAAAGACACACGCCACAACACTCGGCATCAATCCCGCGCTCTTCGACAAATACTCGCTGCATGTGCACTTCCCCGAAGGTGCCGTGCCTAAAGACGGGCCCTCGGCAGGCATAACAATAGCGACTTCGATTGTGTCGACATTCCTACAGCGCAAAGTGCGTGCACGCTTAGCCATGACAGGCGAAATCACTCTCCGTGGACGCGTGCTGCCGGTCGGCGGAATTCGCGAAAAAATTCTTGCGGCAAAACGTGCCGGAATTACCGACCTCATTATGTCGCGCGAAAACAAACGCGACATCGACGATATGCCGAACCGATATCCCGACGGGCTCAACTTCCATTACGTTGACTCCGTTGAACAGGTAATCGACTTCGCCATTCTCGAGCAAGCAGCTGCAAACGCCATTCAGCTATAAACGTATACATGGAAATCAAATTCGACCACGACATACTGCAAGCCGCCCCATCGCTGGAGGTGATTCTCGTTGAAGCAAGCATTATCAATCCGCCCACAAGCAATGAGCTTTGGAAAGAAATCACCGACATGGAAGAGCAAATACACGACAACTTGCCCATAGAGCAGATTCGACACCGTCCGGCAATAGATGCGACACGCAAGGCCTATAAAGCATGCGGAAAAGACCCAAACCGCTACCGACCGAGCGCCGAAGCGCTTTGCCGACGGGCCGCGAAAAACCTCGAGCTATACCGTACTCTCACGGCCATAGACCTCATTAACTTGCTCTCGATGGCTACAGGCCACTCAATCGGCGGCTTCGATGCCGACAAAATCGACGGCAACACCCTTACCCTCGGCGTAGGTTCGGCAAACGAGCCTTACGAGGCAATAGGGCGCGGGCCGCTGAACATAGAAGGGCTTCCCGTTTACCGCGACAGAACCGGCGGAATAGGCACTCCAACATCCGACAACGAACGCACAAAACTTTCGCCCGAAACACGGCATCTCCTAATGACAATAAACATGTATGGAACAGACCCCGATTATCCTGCCGACAAAGTGGCAGCCATGACAGAACGTCTGCTGACACAATACGCCGGCGCATCGCACATAAACACACGCCTTATAAAAGCCTATGAAAATACTTGAAAACCGCGCCGGCGTAGACTCTCGCGCAATAAACGCCGCCATCGACGCACTTCGCGACGGGCAAATAATTATCTATCCAACCGACACACTCTACGCCCTCGGCTGCGATGCACTGAACAATCGGGCCATTGAGCGCCTTTGCAAAATCAAAGGAATCAATCCCGAAAAAAACACGCTGGCAATTGTCTGCGGCAGCTTGTCGCAGGCTGCAGAATATGCACGTATCGACAACAACGCATTCCGCCTCCTCAAACACTACCTCCCGGGAGCTTTCACATTCATACTTCCGGCGTCGAGCGCACTCCCCAAAATATTCAAAGGCCGAAAAACCGTTGGAATCCGAATTCCCGACAATGAAATCGACACAGCACTCGCCAGCGAACTCGGAAACCCCATAATGACAACCTCCATACCCTTCACAGAAGACACCGCCGACCCCTGGAGCATAGCCGAACTCTACAAAAACAATGGCGACATCGCACTTTGCATCGACGGAGGCGACGCAAACGACACACCCAGCACAATTATCGACACCACCGACAGCAGCACCCCCAAAATCATACGCCAGGGACTCGGAATTTTCGAGGACTAAAAACTGAACAACTGCGTCCGTTTTCACGTTATCATACCAAACAGTATTCTCCCCTGCTGAAATTCATTACATTATGGATAACTTTACTTTCTACTCCCCTACCCTCTATGAATTCGGACGCGGCGCCGAAGAAAAAGTCGGCATGCTCACTTTTCTCACCGGAGCCTCAAAAGTAATGATAGTCTACGGACGTAACTACGCAAAAAACAACGGCCTCATCGACCGTATCGCATCATCGCTCAACACCATAGGAATCGACAGCTTACAACTGCCGGGCGTACAGCCTAATCCCGACGACAAGCTCGTATACGAAGGTATACGCATCGGACGCGCCAAACACATCGACGGCCTCCTCGCCGTGGGTGGAGGCTCCGTTATCGACACCGCCAAAGCCATCGCCGCCGGAATTCCATACAAAGGCGATTTCTGGGATTTTTTCTCAGGTAAAGCCCAAGTTACCGAAGCTCTGCCCGTTGGCGTAGTACTCACCATACCCGGCTCAGGCAGCGAAGGCTCAGGAAACACCGTCATAACACATACAAAAGACGAAAACACCCCTCGGAAAATAAGCCTCCGTACCGACAGCATACTTAAACCGCGCTTCGCCATAATCAATCCCGAAATGACATTCACCCTTTCGGCCTACAGAACCGCCGTCGGCGTAGTCGACATGATGTCGCACATACTCGAACGGTACTTCTCAATCACGACAGGCGTCGGCGTGACCGACCGTCTGGCCGAAGGCCTACTCATGGCACTCATGGACGAAGCTCCAAAAGCCCTCGCCGACCCCACCGACTACAACGCCCGTGCAAACATAGAATGGGCCGGAACTCTCGCCCACAACGGTCTCACCGGTTGCGGACGCCGCGAAGACTGGGCATCGCACGCACTCGAGCACGAAATTAGCGCCATGTATCCCGAAGTAGCCCACGGAGCCGGACTCGCAGTAGTTTTTCCGGCATGGATGACATTCATGGCACACCACAAACCCTCAAAGATAGCCCAACTCGGGCGCCGACTGTTCAACATAGACATCAAAGACGACCGTAGTGCCGCCATCGAAACCGTGGCATCACTCAGAGCATATTTCACAGCCGTGCTCCATATGCCCGACTCATTCAAAGCACTTGGCATAGCAAACCCCGACATAAAACAACTTACCGCCAACCTACATGCCAATAAAGGCCCGGAAATTGGCGAATACTACCGTCTGCGACCGGCCGACACCGAACAGATTTACACACTCATGCTGGCCTCCGACCAACAGGATGCCGCACAGGAAACATCCAAAACAATGGCCGCCGAGTGATTCCAATCCACTAATCAGACAAATTTCACTACCGCTCACCAACCTCATCGGAAAAAAACAGCCGACAACAACCCTAACGCTCAAAAAACGGCCTCCGAACCCCCTTATA
>Ga0137306_100662_pt1 | contig 33552 bp, 28 predicted proteins | sample Inofroosms_March_FD_97187 | JGI IMG/M metagenome (GOLD analysis project Ga0137306, IMG submission 97187) | Mouse cecal microbial communities from Vienna, Austria - N-Acetylneuraminic and N-Acetylglucosamine D2O microcosms_March | ecosystem: Host-associated > Mammals > Digestive system > Large...
CAATGTCCTGTTTCTTTCATTTCCTGATTCCGGCAATCTGCCTTTTCCTTCCGTCTTTCAGCTTCACTGATAATCAACCCCAAAAGAAAAGAAACCACTCCAAATCCGGTCACAAACTTTATAGCTTTTTTCATTGAAAACACCTGTGAATCATCTCAATAATTACTTCCTGCTGCCCTTCTGTCATTTTATTATCACTTGGCAGACATAACCCCCGCCGGAAAATGTCCGCTCCTATATCCACCGTTTTCTTTTCCTTAATATAGGCATTGCTCTTTGCCCTTCCGTTTCCATCAGCCGTGACAAACCCGTGACTTCGGTAAACCGGCTGCATATGCATTGGCTTCCAGACGGGCCTGCCTTCGGCATTTATGTTTCCCAATGCCTCCAGAATTTCATCCGGGCAGGACTTTCCTTTTTCACTCCTATATGAAGACTGGTTCTCAGACCTCACACTCTCACACATGGCATCCTCATCAATCAGCAGACAGCTCAGCCAGAAATTAGGTTTACTGCATGACTCGTCAAAGGGATTCATTCTCACAGGCAACCTTTTCAGCCCTTCTTTATATCTTTCATAAATTTTCTTTTTCTGTTCAATATGCTCCGAAAGATGTGCAAACTGCCCCCTGACTACCCCCGCAATTACGTTGCTCATGCGGTAGTTATATCCCAGCTCCTCATGCTGATACCAGGATGCCGCTTCCCTACTCTGGGTGCTCCATTTCCGCGCTTTATCGGCTTCTCCCTGTGAATTACACAGCAGCATCCCGCCGGAAGATCCCGTGATAATCTTATTTCCGTTGAAACTAATCACACTATAATCGCCGAACGTCCCGGTCTGTTTTCCATGGTATGTAGCACCAAAAGACTCTGCCGCATCCTCGATTAGCAACGCCCCGTTTACAGTGCAGATTTCCCGAATTTCATCTATTTTTCCCGGTGTCCCGTAGAGATGTGCCATCACTACCAGCTTCACGTCCGGATATAATGCAAAAGCTCGCTCCAAAGCGTCCGGCGACATGTTCCAGGTATCATACTCCGTATCAATAAACACAGGCTCGCCGCCTTCATAAACCACCGGATTCACCGTAGCATCAAAGGTCATATCCGAACAGAATACCCTGCGCCCATAAAGGCTTCCGCCCTTCCCCAATCCATCCGGCGTAGACACACCGGAACTGCTGCCATACAGCCGCTTTGCCGCCAGCTTTACTGCAAGATGAATAGCTGCTGTCCCACTGCTTAAAGCCACCCCATAAGGGGTACCTATACGTTCGCAGACCATTCTCTCCAGCTCATTGATATTCTCTCCAACCGTGCTCATCCAGTTTGTTTCGTAAGCTTCGGTCATATATCGCAGTTCTTCTCCATGCATCGTGGGAGAAGACAGCCATACCTTATTCTGAAACGGTTTGATTCCTTCAAACCTTGAATCCAATTTCAAATCCATCTCTCATTTTTCCTTAACGATTTATTCCTTTATTTCATTGCGTATTTCAAAACGTCAAAAAAGAACCAGATTCTTTCGCTAACTGGCTGAAAAATCATTGTCCTGGTATATAAAGCATAGCTTCGCCATCCCCACAGTGTCCTTTGCCACCCCAGAGCCTTTTTTCATACATATACCGCACCAATCATGGGCATATGCATCCCGCTATCTCCCCCATCCCCCACCTGCGCAGCCTTCAAACTCTCACAGCCGGTTCCGGTTCCTTCTTCCAAATATCCTTCTTCCCGGCATCTTCTTTCTGCCCCGGAAGCCCGATCTTTCTCAACTCCGCCTCTTTCTTCATCGCATAAGCCGTCCACTCAATGGCCTTCCCCTTCGCCATATTCCCCGCACAAAACGGACATCCGGACCCCCGTTTCGTCCGGTTGGCAATCACAGCCTCCCACTCATGCCCTTCCGGACACTTCCACCAGACCTTCTTTCCGCTTCCGGGGCGCAGCGTTTCCGGGCTGACACCCAGATTCAAAAAGGGATGCCACTCCTTCATCAACTGCGGCTCCAGCGTCACCAGATCATTAAATCCCGGCCACGCTTTCTTCCCGGTACAGTAAGGACATTCATGCCCTTTCGTCGCCCTGTTCCCCACCGTCGCTTTCCACTCATGCCCCAGCCCGCACTGCCACCAGACACTCCTGTCACTTCCATAAGTAACCATCTCCGGCGTCAGTGTCCCGTTTTTTACGGGATGCCACTGCGCCGCCAGCCCAGGGTTTGTGCTGGCCAGGTCGTTGTATCCTTTCCAGGCTTTCCGGTTCGTACAGTAAGGACAGCCCGCGTCCTTCTTAACCCGATCACTGATCATCGCCTGCCATTTATGGCCTTTTTCACAAACCCACCAAATCTTTTTATGACTGGCGAATCCGGTTTTTTCAGGGTCAAACTCCCGATTCTCAGGAACAGACCACTGACGGATCAGATCCGTTTTGCCGTTTTGTTCACAATAATTCAGCAAACTTACATCTTCCATACCAGGCCTCCGTTTTTCCAAACGAGTACAAAATTGATATGAAACTGAATCATGATGCCGAAATCATGATTATTTACGATTTCGCAGATAATTCCCATCTGCGAAAAAAGCCCGCAAACCCGCTAAAAAGGGGATTTAAACAACAAACGGACCACAAAATTGACCATAAACAGAAGCTTATGAATCATGGGAATTAAGAAGAAAATGCCTGTCGGGAATTGTTTTACGGATATGGATTTCTGACCACTTTTTTGACCCCTAATAAATCGGTTTTGTAATAAAATGATATGAATTTTCCATATTATTACAGGTAGTCCATATCACTTTCCCCGACATTTTCCGGGAATCTGAGGAAATTTGATTATTTCATTGACAATTATTTGAGATGGAAGTAAAATAAGTGCCATGTGAACTGCAAAAACGTTTTGAATTGATACAAAATTTTCCATATTTTATATCGCAGATGGGAATTATCTGCGATATTTCGCACTAAAAAAACAAAAATATCCCCTCTGAACAGACGGTGGTCAGCCAATTCATCCGCCGGTTCAAAGAGGATTTTTATTTTACATTTTCCTGCACACCAGACACCTCTTTTTGAAAAACGCAATCCCATAACAAATTACCTGTGCGTAATCATTTTCAAGTTCTCTGGCATACCCTTTTTCCTCGATCTGTGCAAGGGCTTTCTTACAGCAGTCGCCTAACCCTTCCGCATCCTTCGAATATTTAATCTCAAACACTGCGGCACGGTCTCCGGTATAATCCTGCACGGTGATATCGCTGCGTCCCTCTCCATGCTCCCTGTTGGACTCAACCATATAACCCGCGCCGGCAAAAATCCCTGTTAAAAAAGCATGATAAAAGTCTTCTCTGTAATCATGATAGCTGATCGTTTTCCGAAGCAGTCTGGAAATCTCCTCCGTCGCCCGCCTCTCATCTCTGTTCCACAATGCGGAAAATAATGATTTTCGGTCAGCCTGCCTGGCATTTTCCTCAAACCAGCTCTTTATACTGCTCTCAAATACTTCCAGTACCTCCGCATTGGGAATTGTCAGGGCAAGACTCTCTTTGGGCAGCACTGTTCCTGTCTTTGCTCTGGTCAGATATCCTGTCAGATAAAGGATACTCCAAAGATTCTCCTCCGAAGAATTCAGATAATCATAAGTCAGATCTTCTCTCACCCGCTGTATGACAGTGCCTCCGGACATGAGCGTTTCCAGCTTTTTCGTAATCGTCTCTCCGGCAAAATCAATAAAGGATCGGACAATGGCATTATCGCTGGAATTTTTCCAATAGCCAATGGGCCTGATCTCCGGGTCCAGCAGCAGATTTTTCACATGGTTCATAACATCCCACGGACAGTAAACATCAAAATTACCGAAATGATAGCCGTCATACCATTCTTTCATTTCCTCTCTGTGTTCCATAAGCTGCATATCCGACAGCAATCTGTCCAGTTCAGCCTGCGTAAAACCAAAATATTCATCCAGCCGCGTATCCGAAATCGTATCTGACACAAAATTATTGGTTCCTGTAAAAATACTCTCTTTCGCCACACGCAGACAGCCGGTAATCACTGCAAATTTAAGGGCTTCATTATCCTTGACCGCCTGCATCATACTTTTTACCGTATCCAGCATTTCGGTATAATAACCCCTCTCACTGGCTTTTGCCAGGGGTACGTCATATTCATCAATCAAAACAATCACCGGCCTGTCATAAAAAGATTCCAAAAACCGGGTCAGTTTTAAAAGACCATCCCCAACTTCTTCTGCCGATGCCTTTTTTGCGGCAATCCTGTCAAAATATTCCATATCATAAGCATTAAGCGTTTTGCTGTCCATCAAATACAGATGGTCTTTGTACAATTCTGCCATTACTGCGGTAAGCCGTGCATAGGCACTGGCAAAATTCAGGCCGTTTACACTTTTCAGCGACAGAGACAATACCGGATACTGATTCATCCAGAGTTCGCACAATGTCCGATTCTCCGTCACCAACAAACCAGCGAACAGTTCCCCGCTGTCCCTTCGGATATCAAAAAATGCAGACAGCATACTCATATTCAGTGTTTTCCCAAAACGCCGGGGACGGGTAATCAAAGTAACCTGCGTTGCTTCCGTTTTCAGAAGTTCTTCTATCAGACAGCTTTTATCCACAAAATAATAATGATTCTTCCGTATATCCGCAAAACCGGAACGTCCGACAGGAAGTTTTATATTCATCAACTTATCTCCGTCATTCAGGCAGGTCCGCCCATATAAGCAGAAATACTTCTCCGTATTCTACCTCATAATAATATCATCTCTCTTCGGCCCGTTGGAAACCATCGTAATCGGCACGCCGATCTCTTTTTCGATGGACTCCACATAATGACGGCAGGCCTCCGGAAGCTCCTCATATTTTTTAATCCCTCTGATCTCGCACTTCCAGCCGGGCATGGTCTTCCAGATCGGTTTTGCTTTCGCCAGCTTTGCGGCAGAAGGAAAATCTCCGGTCGCCTGGCCGTCGATCTCGTACCCTACGCATATGGGGATCTCGTCCAGATATCCCAGCACATCCAATACGGTCAGCGCCACCTCGGTAGCCCCCTGGACCCGGCAGCCATAGCGGGTGGCCACGGCGTCAAACCATCCCATCCGCCTGGGTCTTCCGGTGGTTGCGCCGAACTCGCCGCCGTCGCCGCCCCTGCGGCGCAGCTCGTCGGCTTCGTCCCCGAAAATTTCGCTGGTAAAAGCGCCTGCGCCTACGGCGCTGGAGTAGGCTTTCACCACCACCGTGATATTCTTAATCTCATACGGCGGAATGCCCGCGCCGATAGCGCCGTAAGACGCCAGCGTGGAGGAGGAAGTCACCATCGGATAGATACCGTGGTCAGGGTCTTTCAGAGAACCCAGTTGGCCTTCCAGCAATATATTTTTGTTTGCTTTTACGGCGTCGTAAAGATAAGCCGACACATCACACACATAGGGCGCAATCATATCCCTGTACTCTGCCAGCAGATCCATCAGCTCATCCTCCGCCAAAAGAGGCTGATGATACAGATGCTCCAGCATTACGTTTTTCAGCGTACAGATTTTTTTCACCCGCTCCCGCAGGATATCCCGGTCAAACAATTCATTGACCTGAATGCCGATCTTCGCATATTTATCGGAATAAAAGGGAGCGATTCCGGACCTGGTAGAGCCAAAGGACTTTCCGGCCAGCCGGGCTTCCTCATAGGTATCGAAATCCACATGATAAGGCATCAGCACCTGGGCCCTGTCGGAAACCAGAATCTTCGGCGTGGGCACGCCCTTTTCTTCCAGCTCTTTGATTTCTTTCAGCAGATAAGGAATATTCAGCGCCACGCCGTTGCCGATAATGCTGGTGGTGTGCCGGTAAAATACGCCGGAGGGAAGCAGATGCAGTGCGAATTTCCCATAATCATTGATAATCGTGTGCCCCGCGTTGCTTCCTCCCTGGAACCGGACAATAATATCCGATTCCTTCGCCAGCATATCCGTAATCTTGCCTTTTCCCTCGTCGCCCCAGTTGGCTCCTACAATTGCTCTAACCATAATTTATGTCCTCCTACTGTGTCATCTGGCAGCTCTCTTTGTCACTGTTCGTTCATCCCGGCGGCTGTTCTGGCCATCCCGATGATTATTTCAGAAAGCCGTTGACGATCTGCTCCTCTGCCTCCGCTTCGGTCAGTCCCAGCGTCATCAGCTTGATAATCTGATCTCCCGCGATCTTTCCGATGGCCGCCTCGTGAATCAGAGCGGAATCCGGATTGTTGGCCGTGATCTCCGGGATGGCGCTGATCCTCGCATTGCCCATAATAATCGCGTCGCATTCGCTGTGGCCGCTGCATTTATTATTGCCGTTAATCTTCGAGATAAATACCTGAGAGGACTCATCTCTGGCCACGGAACGGGATACGATGTTCGCGCCGGAATCCTCGCCCTCCAGATCCACTTTAAACTCGCTGACCGCCGACTGGGTTCCATGGGTCATCAGACGTTCCATAACCACCAGCTTTGCGCCCGCTTTCAGAACGGCCTCCGTCTTCCGGTCCGTGGAATCCACGCCCTTGATCTGCACCGTGTCCATCTCCATATACCCGCCTTCGTCGATTTCCACGATGGTCTGGGGATTCATAATCCGCTCGCCCTTGCCGTCGCCGCTTCCGTAATGCTTCTCCACATATTTGATCTTCGCATTCTTTCCCACAAAAAACCGGTGAATACCGTCGTGGCGCGAGGACGCGTCGCCGCCGTTATGAATGCCGCAGCCGGCGATAATTGTCACGTCACAGTCGTCGCCGATATGGAAATCGTTATACACGACCTCGGTTAATCCGGTCTGGCTTAACACCACCGGCATGTGGACGCTCTCATTTTTCGTGCCCGGCTTGATGATAATGTCAATGCCGCTTCCGTCCTCTTTCGGCACGATATCAATATGCTCCGTGGAATTTCTCCCGGCGCTTTTTCCGTTTGCCCTGATATTATAGGCGCCGGTGGGAATTCTGTGAAGCCCCGCCACCGCCTCTAAAAGCTGCTGCTGAATCGCATCTAATTCCATCACGCTACCTCCGTTTATGTTCCGCAGCTCCCCTTCCGTCTCTGTGAACGCTTAAAAAGGTCCGGCTTTCAGACCTTTCCTGTCTTTCACGCCCCCGAACAGGAAAATCCGCTGCTGTTTTTATCTCTGTCAGCCGTTTTTATGAATTCTGATAATATTTACAGCTTGCCGCGCCGCCCGCATTGCCCAGAAGCTCCGGAAGGATCTCGTCCTTCTTTCCCTGGGCGGTGACATGCCCTTTGGCGATCACCACAATTTTGTCGGCAATATTCAGGATTCTTTCCTGATGAGAGATAATCATAATAGAACCATGAATGCTGTCATGCATTTTCTCAAACACTTTAATCAGGTTGCCGAAGCTCCACAGGTCGATTCCGGCCTCCGGCTCGTCGAATACAGACATTTTCGTGCCCCTGGCCAGAACCGTGGCGATCTCGATCCGTTTCAGCTCGCCGCCGGACAGGCTGGCATTTACCTCCCGGTTAATATAGTCCTTGGCGCACAGTCCCACCTCCGATAAGTATTCACATGCGCCTGCCACGGAAATTTTTTCTCCCACCGAAAGGCGGATCAGATCCAGCACCGTAACGCCTTTAAAACGCACCGGCTGCTGAAAGGCAAAGCTGATGCCCTTTTTCGCCCGCTCGGTTACGTTCAGTTCCGTAATGTCCTCTCCGTCCAGAATCAACTGACCGCTGGTGGGCCTCTCGATTCCGGCAATCACCCGGGCCAGCGTAGATTTTCCGCCGCCGTTGGGCCCCGTGATCACGATAAACTGGTTATCCTCTATGACCAGATTAATGTCTTTTAAAATTTCCTTCTCATCCGTCTCGCCGCTGACCTCAAAGGAAATATTTTTCAGTTCCAGCATGGGTTGTCCTCCGTATTTATTTTTCAAACTCCGATAAAAAGCCCTGTTCCGGGAACGGCTTCTTTGCCTTCCGGTGCAGGGCTTTCACCTTTCCAGTCTTACAGTTTGGCCAGCATATCGGCAATGCCGTCCAGCCAGGTTCCGTCAAACAGCTCAATGCTGCCTTTATCCATGGCAGCCGACAGTTTCGAGTCGATGGGCAGCTTTGCGGTATGCTCGATCTCGTATTCTTTTGCAATCTCGTCCAGGTGGCTTTCTCCGAAAATTTTCAGTTCCTTGCCGCAGTCAGGACAAACCGCATAACTCATATTTTCTACCAGTGCCAGAATCGGGATATTCATCCGCTTGGCCATCTTTACGGCCTTGCCCACAATCATGGATACCAGTTCCTGGGGAGAGGTTACGATCACAATGCCGTCCACCGGAAGGGACTGGAACACGGTCAGCGGCACATCGCCGGTTCCCGGAGGCATATCCACAAACATATAATCCACGTCTTCCCAGATTACATCCGTCCAGAACTGCTTTACGGTACCCGCAATGACAGGACCTCTCCAGATCACCGGATCCGTCTCGTCGGGAAGCAGCAGATTTACGGACATCATTTTAATGCCCATCGTCGTTTCATTGGGAAGAATGCCGGTTTCATTTCCTTTTGCCTTCTCCTTTACGCCGAACGCTTTCGGAATCGACGGTCCGGTAATATCGGCGTCCAGAATCGCCGTCTGATATCCCTGACGCTTCATCAGCACTGCCAGCAGGGACGTTACCATGGATTTTCCGACGCCGCCTTTGCCGCTGATTACGCCGATTACTTTTTTCACATGGCTGAATTCATTTGTCGCTTCTAAAAAACTCTCTTTTCTTTCTGAGCAGTCAGAACCGCAGCTTGAGCAGTTATGATTGCAGTTTTCGCTGGTTTGTTCACTCATTTTGCCTTCTCCTTTTCAAACTCTGCGCCGCAAACGCATCGCTTTCAAACGACAATTCCCTCTGCGTTTACGTACCCTTGCTTCGCTGGGACAGACCCTGTGCATCCCTGCGGAGCATGTTTGTATCACAGGGAAGTACGAAGGACTTTCCCATGATATAAGAAACCCTGCCTGGGTATCATCATCAACAGGACTCATTTTAACAGATTTTCAGGCAAATGTCTAGCCCCGCCGCAAGGTTTCTCGGCGGTCTCCCGGCCGGTTTGCCAGGCGGCTATAGGAACGGAAGCACCGGCGCTTTGTCAGTGATTTCACGGCGTTTTCCGCCGAAAAGTCAGCAGCCCTCTATCACATCGCTCATCGTATAATAGCCTGTGGTTTTTCCTTTCAGAAATTTGGCCGCCTGCAGGGCGCCTTTTGCGAAAATCGACCGGGAATAGGCCGTATGGCGGATTTCCACCACCTCGTCCGGTCCGCAGAACAGCACCTGATGATCTCCCACGATGCTGCCGCCCCGAACGGCCTGAATGCCGATTTCCTTCGGGTCCCGCTTTTCCCGGATGGCAGACCGGTCATACTGATAGTGATACCGGCCGTTCATCGCCTCATTCAAAGCGTCCGCCAGCGCAAGGGCGGTGCCGCTGGGCGCGTCCAGCTTCTGATTATGGTGCCGTTCGATAATTTCCATATCATACCCGGCCTCCGCCAGCACTCTGGCCGCGGCCTGGGCCAGCTTTATTATCGTATTGACTCCCAGAGACATATTCGCCGATTTCAGAACGGCTGTTTCTTTACTGATGCGGGCGGCACGGTCTAACTGCTGTTCGGACATCCCGGTGGTACACAGAACCACCGGAAGATGCTTTTCGCCGCAGTAATCCAGCAGCCCATCCACCGCCTGCGCACTGGAAAAATCAATGACGGCATCCGCCTCTATATTACAGTCCCCGATCTGCTTAAATACCGGATAACTGCTTTTCTGCTCGCCGGTCATATCAATCCCGGCCACAATCTCCACTTCCTGATCCTCCAGGCCAAGCTGCGTAACCGCCTGGCCCATCCGGCCGTTACAGCCGTGTAAAATAATGCGTACCATATTCACTCTCTCCTATATGCAGTTCCGCAACTCCCCTGCCAAGCCCCCTGGATCTGGGAGAATTTCCAGCCGCTTTAGCGTCTGTAAATCCTCCCGGGGCTTGTTCGGTCCGTTGCTGTTTTTTCATCAGTCAGTTGACACTACCTGTTCAGTTCCGCAGCTCCCCTACAGCAGTCCGTACGCTTTCATCGCCTTCTCCAGCCGCTCCTTATTCTGCGGCTCCATCGGAGACAGAGGCCGGCGCAGCGGGCCCGCCTGCATACCCATCAGGTTCATGGCCTCTTTCACCGGAATCGGATTCACTTCGGAGAACAGCGCGTCAATCAGCGGAATGGCATCCAACTGCATGTTCCTGGAACCCTCCACATCCCCGTCAAAGAAACGGGCACAGATGTCATGGGTCTGCGTCGGAGCCACATTAGACAAAACGGAAATCACGCCTTTTCCTCCCAGAGAGAGAATCGGCACAATCTGGTCGTCATTTCCGGAATAAAGGTCGATGCAGCCGTCGGCCAGCGCCATCAGCCTGGCTACCTGAGACAGATTGCCGGTGGCTTCTTTGATTCCTACGATATTTTTCACATTTTTTGCCAGCGTTACGGCGGTTTCCGGCAGAATATTACAGCCGGTGCGGCCGGGTACATTATACATAATAATCGGCAGGGACACGGATTCCGCCACCATGGTATAGTGGGTAATCAGTCCTTTCTGCGTCGCCTTATTGTAATAGGGCGTAACGATCAGCAGGCCGTCCGCACCTGACTTTTCCGCCTCCTTAGACAGATAAACAGCCGTCTCGGTGCAGTTGGAACCGGTGCCGGCCACTACCGGAATGCGGCCTTTTACGGCCTTAACCGCATAGTCGATGACTTCCACATGTTCTTCATGGCTCAGTGTGGATGCCTCTCCTGTGGTGCCGCAGATAATCAGCGCGTCCGTTCCCTTTTTAATCTGCTCCTCGATCAGCTCCGAAAGCTTTTCATAATTTACCGATTCGTCCTCCCGAAATGGTGTTACCAGCGCAACTCCCGCTCCCGTAAATATAGCCATAGATAAATCCTCCTCCGTTTTATTCCGTACTCCCGGCGTCTTAAGCCGCAGCCGCAAAAAAGGTGCGGTGCTCCGGAAATACATGATTTCCAAAGATACAAAAAGTTAGCCTGAACCAGTGCGGCGGCTAACTTCACTCGTAAGCGGGAACGATCGGAACACTCCGTTCCCTCCCATGCTTTTTCACAATCTTGCGTAGCGCTCCACTGATGCAGTGACAGTTATACGGCTCTTAACCATATCCCCAGGCGCTGCCTGTCAGGAACCGGCATCACCTTCGGCGTAGTTTCCTTTCCTCCCCGTTCTTCTGTTCCTGAACCATCCCGGGACCTACTGATAAAATACGCGACCTCTACTTGCAGTCCATCATACCATTAATCAAATCCATTGTCAACATGCCCGTAACGGCTCCGCCCCGCTTTTCGTCCGCCTTTTTTCTCCTCCGCTCCTCCGTATCCTTTCATCCTGCCGGCTTTCGCATCTTTAAATTTCCATATATTGATATTCCCATTCATTTTGTGCCTGCTTTTGACTTATTTGCGATTGTCTGCTATAATGATTGGTTATAAGGAGGCAGTCTATGGACTATAGCAGAAAGGGAGTCCGGGACCGTTTGAAGGACACGGTTCCCACTTCTGACAGATTAAAAAATAAAGTCATCATTACACTGGTCAAATGTCTGATCCTGGCTGTTCTGTTCGCCGGATTTTCCGGCCTGGCGGCAGGCATCGGCGTAATGCGGGGCATTATCTACAACGCGCCCCGGCTGAGCCCGGATGACGTGGCGCCCGACGGATTTATGACCACCGTCTATGACGCGGAGGGAAATGTCATTGAAAAGCTGGTCCGTTCCGGCTCAAACCGTTCCTCTGTGGCAAAATACGAGGATCTTCCCGAAGATCTGATAGACGCGTTTGTGGCGCTGGAAGATTCCCGGTTCTGGACTCACAACGGCATTGACATCAAAGGAATCCTGCGGGCCGGCTCCGTAGCGCTGACCAACGGCGGTCTGACGGAGGGCGGCAGCACCATCACCCAGCAGCTTCTGAAAAACAACGTGTTCACCAACTGGATGGAGGAAAACAGCTTCGGCTCCAAAGTGGAACGAAAGCTCCAGGAGCAGTATCTGGCCATGGAACTGGAAAAGCAGATGTCCAAAGAACTGATTCTGCTCAACTACCTGAACTCCATCAATCTGGGCAATAACACCCTGGGCGTGAAAGCCGCAACCCAGCGGTATTTTAATAAAGAAGTGCAGGACCTGACTCTGTCGGAATGCGCCGTGCTGGCCGCCATTACCCAGAGTCCCACCAAGTACAACCCGATCCGGAATCCGGAAAACAATGCGGAACGCCGGGAAAAAGTATTGAAAAATATGTTCGATCAGGGATACATTTCCCAGGAAGAATGGGACGAGGCCCTTGCCGACCCCGTTTATGACAGAATCGCGGCGGTCAATGATTCCAGAGAAAATTCCAATTCCATTTACAGCTACTATGTGGACGAACTGATCGAACAGGTCATCGCGGACCTGCAGTCTTACAGAGGCTACACGGAAAGCCAGGCTTATAACCTGCTGTACAGCGGCGGCCTGCAGATTTACACGGCCATGGACCCCAAAATCCAGCAGATTATCGACGAGGAAGTAAACAACGAAGACTACTACCCCGCCACCTGTACCCAGTATGCATGCACCTGCGTCATTACCCTGACCAAAAAAGACGGCAGCGTGGAAAATTATACGGAAAATGACGTCAAGCGCTATTTCCGGACCGAGAAGGAACAAAGCACATTTAAGCTGGTCAGGGATACCAAAGAGGAGCTGGATGTTCTTCTGGAGGAATTCTGCGACTATATCTCCCGGAACGGCGGCGAGGCGAAAATCGAGAGCGTCGATTACACCCTGCAGCCCCAGGTTTCTTTTGTCGTTATAGAGCAGTCCACCGGATGTGTCCGGGGAATCTGCGGCGGACGGGGCGAGAAAACTTATAATCTTTCCCTGAACCGGGCCACGAATACCCCCCGGCAGCCCGGCTCACTGTTTAAAGTGCTGGCCATATTTACCCCTGCCCTGGACATTCAGGGCGATACACTGGCATCCGTCTATTACGACGGGCCTTACTCCATCGGTGAAAAAACCTATTCCAACTACTGGGGAAATATCTACACCGGTTACTCCAATATCCGCCAGAGCATCGTCTACTCCATGAATATCGTAGCGGTCCGCTGTCTGGTGGATACCGTCAATCCCACACTGGGCTATGAATATCTGCTGAACTACGGTTTTACCACCCTGGTAGACAGCCGGGTAGAGCCAAGCGGCGCCATTACCTCGGATATTAACCCGTCCTTAGGTCTGGGCGGTCTGACCGACGGCGTAACCAATCTGGAAACCACGGCGGCCTATGCGGCCATCGCCAATGGCGGCGTATACACCAAACCGATTTTTTATACGAAAATACTGGACAATGACGGCAATGTTCTGATTGACAACCAGCCGGAAACCCGGACGGTTATGAAGGAATCCACGGCATTCCTGCTGACCAATGCCATGGAGGAAACCATGGACGGCGGATTATATCCCATGACCACTCCCAGCGGCGGAATCGCCGGCACGGGCCGGGCCGCAGATGTGGCCGGCATGTCCATAGCGGGAAAGACCGGTACGACAACCAGCACTTATGACACCTGGTTCGCCGGCTACTCCCCTTATTATACGGCGACCATCTGGACCGGATACGACGAAAACCAGACGATACTGCTGACGGAAAGCTATCACAAAAAAATCTGGTCCGCCATTATGACCAGGATTCATGAAGGGCTGCCGGACATCGGCTTCCCGACGCCTACGGGAATAGAGACTGCCGCCATCTGCCGAAAATCCGGCAAGCTGGCCGTTGAGGGCGTCTGTGATCAGGATCCCCGCGGCTCCATGGTCTACCAGGAATATTTCGCAAAAGGCTCCGTGCCCAAAACCTACTGTGACGTGCATACCGCGGCCACCATCTGCGCCCAGTCAGGCCAGTTGGCCACCGACGGATGCCCGGCGGAACTGCGGCAGAGAAGGATTTACATGGTGCTTCCCCAGGATGACACGGGCGGCACCGACGATTCTCTGTACCGGATGCCTGCCGGAAACTGCATCCTGCATGTTGACGCATTATGGAACGGGCTGCTGCCTCCGGGACAGCCTCAATCCCCTGACAGCAACGGCAATCCGGCAGTTCCTGATAACAATGGCAGCAACAATAATACAGGCAGCAGCAGCCTGCCTGGCGGCGACAACCCGCCGAATCCGGCAGACAATAATCATACGGTAAACAGCTCCCCGCCCAACAATACGGGCATTCCGGAAAACAACAATCCGGCACCGGGGGCGCCGTAATACCATTTGCGCCCGGAATCCGGCAGAAAATCGGCAGAAAAAGCAGGTGTCGAAAGATTCCGGGCGTACACTACCATATATGGAGGATGAAACAGAATGATCGGCGAAAAAAAATCACTTTTCAGCGGCATGCAGGCCACCGGAAACCTGACCCTTGGAAATTATCTGGGGGCACTGAAAAACTGGGTTTCCCTGAATGAAGAATATGAATGTTTTTACTGTGTGGTGGATGAGCATTCCATCACCGTACGGCAGGACCCCGCCGTACTGCGCAAGCGGGCCAGAGCGCTGCTGACTCTTTATATCGCGGCAGGACTGGACCCGGAAAAAAACTGTATCTACTACCAGTCCCATGTATCCGCTCATGCGGAACTGGCCTGGATTTTAAATTGCTTTACCTACATGGGCGAACTGAACCGGATGACCCAGTTCAAGGACAAGGCCGCCAAACATGCGGACAATATCAATGCCGGCCTGTTCACCTACCCGGTACTGATGGCCGCCGATATCCTGCTGTTCCAGGCAGACGTGGTTCCGGTAGGCATCGACCAGATGCAGCATCTGGAAATTACCAGGGATATCGCCCAGCGGTTTAACGGAATCTACGGGGATGTATTTACGATTCCCGAAGCATATGTGGGTAAAATAGGGGCAAAAATTATGAGTCTGCAGGACCCGTCAAAGAAGATGTCCAAATCAGACGAGAACCCCAACGCCAGCATCTATCTGATGGATGACCCGGACACGATTATGCGCAAATGCAAACGTGCCGTTACCGACTCGGAAACCCGGATTTTATACCGGGACGAACAGCCCGGCGTGAAAAATCTGCTGGATATTTACTGCGCATGCACCGGAAAAACTGCCGACGAAGCGGTAAAGGAATTTGATCAGAAAGGCTACGGCGAACTGAAAACCGCCGTCGGAGAATCGGTAGTGGCCGTATTAAAACCCTTACAGGACGAAGTGGCACGACTGGAAAAAGATAAAGCCTATATCGACAACGTGATTAAAACCAACGCAGAAAAAGCCAATTATGTGGCAACAAAAACGCTGCGGAAGGTACAGAAAAAAGTAGGATTCCCGGAAAGAATCCGATAACAGAGGGATGCAAAACCGATTTTAATGGCTGTGACATAACAGTATTTCAACAGAAAAGTTCCGCAGAATGCGGAACTTTTCTCTGTCTTTATTCCGGATAATTCAGATTCTCCGGCTTTATCACATTCAGGCAGCGGTCCAGATATTCTTTCGCCAGGTAATTGGCCATCGGCAGATTCATGTCCAGATAATTCCCGCAGTCTCTGGGGCTGGCGCCGGGAACTTCGTCATTAAAATCTCTGATAAATGTGAACAGTTCTTTCATCAGCGGCACGATATCTTCCGAACTGTAATCCCCGGACAAAAGCAGATAAAAGCCAGTCCGGCATCCCATCGGCCCGAAATAAATGGTTTTGCTTCCGAACTCTTTATGGTTCCTAAGGAAAGTGGCCCCCAGATGCTCAATGGTATGCATCTCGGCCGTGTTCATCACCGGCTCCTGATTGGGCTGCTTCATCCGCAGGTCAAAAGTGGTAATCACTGCGTCCTTCGCATAATCCCTGCGGGAAACATACACGCCGGGAAGAAGGGTTAAATGGTTCACCTGAAAACTTGCTATTTTTTCCATATCATATCTCTCCTTAAATTTCCGTATTCTCATATTTGCCGTTAACAAAACATTTCCCGGCCCAATAACAGTATAGCATAAGATGTAAAAAATTCAAAACTCTATTTGAATTTCTTCCATTATCTGATAAAATAAAGTTACTGTTCAGGTGCCACTATTCCGCGAGGTGTTTCATGCATGTAATGCATGAAATCCCGAGTTGTGCAAGCGCGAAATGATGCAGTATGCATCATTTCTGTGCATCGCGAAGCGTGTTGCTGGTTACGAAGTAAACAGTAACAAAATAAAAGAATGACTGACAAATACGGAGGAATCCCCATTGAAAAAACTGATTTCCTGGAATGTAAACGGGCTGCGGGCCTGTGTAGAAAAAGGCTTTATGGACTATTTTCATCAGACGGATGCGGATGCTTTTTGTATACAGGAAAGTAAGCTGCAGGAAGGACAGATTCATCTGGACATGCCCGGCTATCATCAGTACTGGAACTATGCAAAAAAGAAGGGCTATTCCGGCACCGCCATTTTTACGAAAGAGGAACCGGAATCCGTCGCTTACGGAATCGGCATAGAGGAACACGATCAGGAGGGCAGAGTAATCACTCTGGAATTTCCCGGATACTATCTGATCACCTGCTACACGCCCAACTCCCAGGACGGCCTGGCCAGGCTCTCCTACCGGATGGAATGGGAAGATGCTTTCTGCCGTTATCTGAAAAAACTGGAAGAGACAAAACCGGTGATTTTCTGCGGCGACCTGAATGTGGCCCATCAGGAAATTGATCTGAAAAATCCGAAAACCAATCGGAAAAACGCCGGCTTTACCGATGAAGAACGGGAGAAATTCACGGCCCTTCTGGATGCCGGCTTTATCGACACGTTCCGACATTTTTACCCCGATCAGGAGAATATCTATTCCTGGTGGTCCTACCGATTTGGCGCCAGGGCCAAAAACGCGGGATGGCGCATCGACTATTTCTGTGTATCCAGGGCATTGGAGCCAAAGCTTGCGGATGCAAAAATTCACACGGAGGTCATGGGGTCTGACCACTGCCCCGTGGAACTGTTACTGCAGGATTAAAATCAGGGCAGCTTTGCTGCCTGCACAATCTGCCAAATGGCCATGCGCCCCCACAGGACAGTTCACAGGACCGCCTGATTTGCCGCTTACGGAAATTAACAGAAGGGAAACCATACCATATTATGAGTGATAAGGACCAAACTCTGCACCCGAAAAAAGAGCTGACAACAACCCCTGCACCGGAACCGGAAAAAAGACGCACCTCCGCATTCAAACTGATTCCGGGCCGACTGCGCCCTGAAATCATGGGCGCCAGTATCGTGGAAAACGGCATCCATTTCAGCGTGGAATCGCCGGACGGCCAGCCGCCCGTCCTCCTGCTGTACACAAAGCAATCCGGAGAACCTGTGGCAGAGATTCCGTTTCCGCCGGAAAACCGGTTTGGAACTGTGTACGCCATGATTGTAAAAGGGATTCGCCCCGGCCGCCATTTTTACGCTTTTCGTTCCGGAAGCCGGATCTTCTGCGACCCTTACGCACGGCTTGTCCTGGGCCGGGAAAAATTCGGAGACGCGGCCCATCTGACCGGTTTGTTGAAGGCGGGACTGCTGACGGAGGATTTTGACTGGGAAAGCGACCGTCCTCTGCGGAAAGGCTTCGATGAACTGGTGATCTACCGGCTTCACGTCCGGGGCTTTACCGCTCACCCTTCTTCCCGCGTAAAAGGCAGGGGCACTTTTCACGGCCTGATTCAGAAAATCCCCTACCTGAAAGAGCTGGGCATCACTGCCGTGGAACTGATGCCGGTGACGGAATTTGAAGAAGTGCAGTCCGTCATGGTACGGCAGTCACAGGGCGAAAATAAAAATGCTTCCGGCAGCTTCCGTCTGACGCGTATACCTGTCGGGCAGATCAACTACTGGGGTTATGCGCCTTCTTTTTTGTTTGCGCCGAAATCCGCTTACCACAGCCACGCGGAGGGCAGAAATCAAAGCCAGGAACTCAAAGAGCTGGTGAAAGCGCTGCACCGGAACCAGATTGAAGTTATTTTTGAACTGTATTTCCCGCCGGAAACAAGCGACATACAGGTACTGGAAACGCTGCGCTTCTGGGCGCTGGAATACCACGCGGACGGCCTGCACATCTCCGGCCGCTCCATGTTTCCTGCTGCCGCAGGCGACCCCCTTCTGGCCGATGCCAAACTTTTCGCCACAGGCTGGGAGCATGTCCCCGACGGCCGCCATGGGCATCTGGCCCAGTACCACGACGGATTTCTTGCGGATATGCGCCGTTTCCTGAAAGGCGACGAAGGGCAGTTAGAATCCGCCGTCTTCCGGACACGCCAGAACCCGGAACATATGGCCGTCGTCAATTACATGGCCCATTCCAACGGTTTTACCCTCTGGGACATGGTTTCCTATGACCAAAAACACAACGAGGCCAACGGAGAACAAAACCACGACGGCACCGACTGCAACCATAGCTGGAACTGCGGCATCGAAGGAGAAACCCGCAGCAAAGCCATCCTGCGTCTGCGGAAAAACCAGGTCCGCAATGCCCTTGCCATGGTCTTTTTAAGCCAGGGCGTCCCTCTGCTGGAAGCCGGAGACGAATGCTGCCATACCAAAAAGGGAAACAACAATACCTACTGTCAGGATAATGACCTGTCCTGGCTGAACTGGCGCCGCACCAAAAACGGAGAGGAAATCCGCCGGTTCGCCGCATACCTGATCCGTCTGCGCCGGGAACATGCCATTTTCCGAAGCAAAACACCTTTAAGCGCCATCGACAGCCAGAACAGAGGATGCCCGCCGGTTTCCGTTCACGGAACCAACCCCTGGAAGCCGGAATTTGAACCCTACCGCCGCCAGCTCGGCATCCTGTACAACGCGGCCTACGCCCAGCCCCCTGAGGATCATATGTTTTACGTCCTCTACAACATGCACTGGACAGACCAGGAATTCTGCCTGCCCCACCTCCCTGAACAAACCAGTTGGCGGATGCTGATTCACACCACCAAAGCGGCCCCCAATTGCTATGAGGCGGCGGAAGCGCCGGCTCTGGAGGATCACGAGACGATTATGGTTCCCGCAAGAACGATTATTCTGCTGATGTCTGAGGCCGGCACACCACCATGCCCGCCAGAATAAAGGAAATCACCGTGAGAACCGACACAAATATCCCGTTGCCTGCCAGGGAAAACTCTCCTACATTGCCCTGGGTAAGCAGAAACAGTAAAAAGGATGCCACCAGCGCCGCTTTCGACGATTTCATGGCCAGGCCCACAAACAGGCAGATCAGTCCCAGGCTGACTGTCACAAAAGACCGGAGTACCACCATTTTCCAGAAAGACAGACTGCCCGGCGCCACATCAATCACAAAGGAAGACTGCCAGTACCCTGCTCCGGCCACAATAGCCAAATAGATGAAAAATTTCGTCAGAAGCAGCGCCCCAAAACTGAACAGCCATACGGCCAGCACCTGAGAAGCCAGGATTTTCTGCCGCCTGATGGGATAGGAAAACATCAGCTCCATCGTTCTGTTTTTATAGCTGTTAATGATAAAGGTACCAAACATGGAGCTGGTCAGCATCAGGTACGCCATATTGGAGAACATCTCCACCGTCATGGAAATCCCGGCCGCCCCCGGCGCGGCGTCCAGGGTTCCGTCAGGGTCGTCGGCGATTCCAAGAAAGGCCAGCGCCAGCACGAACGAACCGATTATAACGGCCAGCAGTACGGCCTTTATCACATATTTTCCAATATTATTTTTCATCCATTCTAATTTTATCAGTTTCATCATGCCTGTTCCGCCTCCTCTGTCACAGATAAATAATAGTCTTCCAGCGTCTCTGTCTTCCGGCTGATGGCATTCAGTCCCACGCCGCCCTGAATCAGCACTTCGGATATCCCGGAGGTTTCTATATTTTCCGCATAAATGCGGATGCGGGAATCCTCCATCACCTTAAACCGGTCCAGATTAAGCCGGTCCGAAAGAATACGGGAAGCCTGCCGCACATTGTCCACGGACAGCTCTATATATGCGGTATTCATCTCCGTAATATCCTTCATGGAAATCTCCCGCAGCGTTTTACCGCGGTGGATAATGCCGATGGTATCGGCGATATCTTCCACCTCCGACAGAAGGTGGCTGGACAGAAAAACCGTCATTTCATATTCTCTGCTCAGGGTTTTGAACAGGTCCCTGTTCTGTTTCAGACCGGCGGGATCCAGCCCGTTGGTAGGCTCATCAAGAATCAGCAGCTCCGGCCGGCACAGAATTGCCCTGGCGATGCCAAGCCTCTGCTTCATGCCCAGAGAATAATTTTTCACCAGTTTCTCCGCCGCCTCCGTCAGATGAAGCATTTCCAGCGCTTCATCAATACTTCCGTGATGATAGTAACCCATATATTCGCAGTGAAGCCGCAGATTTTTTCTCCCGCTCAGTCCCTCGTAAAATGCGGGAAATTCGATCATGGTTCCCATACGGCTCAGCATCTGATAAGAATCCGGCTTCACCGTCTCCCCAAACAGTTCGATCACGCCGCCGGTAGGCCTCCAGAGATTCGTAAGCATCCGCATAACCGTCGTCTTGCCGGCCCCGTTCGGACCCAGAAAGCCGTAGATTTCCCCTTTTTTCACATGAATATTAACATCTGAAACCAGTGTCCTGTCCTTTATGGTCTTTGCCAGATGGGTCGTCCGTAAAATATTGCTCATCCCATTCCCTCCATATGATTACAACTGCACAGCGCTTCCCGGAACTGTCCGGTCCGCCGCTGTTTTTTATCAATGACTATAGATCATAGTATAGAGGATCAGACTTTCAAAACTGTTGAGGAAATCTTACGAATTTCTTTCGGCGGGTATGGCATCAGACCGTCCCTTTTTTGCGGAACCGGTTTCGTCGGTCTTTATTACAGCCGTAAACACCGTCCTCACCCCCGGCTGACTGGACAGGACGATATCTCCGCCCATCTGCCTGGCAAGATTTTTTGCAATGGTGAGGCCCAGGCCGTTTCCCTGGATTTTGCGGTTTCGGGAATCCTCCCCGGTGTACAGCCTGTCGAACACATGGGCTGCCGCCTCCCTCGATATCCCCCGGCCTTTATCAATCACGTCAATAAAAACCATCCCATTCTCTTTTCTGACATCAATCCCCAGATACTTTCCGTCCCCTCCGTAACGGATCGCATTGGAAAGAAGATTAAACAGAATTCTTTCTACGGCGTTTCTGTCCCCCCACACAAAAATTTTCTCGTCCGGTATGGAGATCTCCACCTCATAATCTTTTCTGCTGAGCATGTCATAAAAACCAAGCACCGTTTCCCGGCACAGTTCGCCGATCTCCAGCCGTTCCTCCAACAGTTTCATATCGCCGGCCTCCAGCTTCGCCAGCGTGAAAAACTGGTCGATCAGTTCCGCCACCTGCTTTGCTTTCGCCTCCACTTTTTCCAGTGTGGCGTCTGCGGCATCCTCTTTGTACTCCAGACGCATCATTTCCAGATAACCCAGAATCACGGTCAGCGGTGTTTTGATATCATGGGAAATGTTGGCCAGCATCTTTTTCGAAGCCAGCTTCTGCCGCCGGAACTCCGCTTTCATCCTCTGCCGGTCCAAAAGCAGGCCGTTAATCTGCGCCGCCAGTTCCATCAGCGCTTTGTGATCCGTGAAAACCGTCAGCTTTTCATCGCTGTTTGTCCGCAGAATTTCTTCCAGCTTCCCGCCGGCCTGCTTTAATTCTTTTTCAATTCCCCTGGTATAAACAAATCGCTGATACAAAAGCAGCAATACCAGAACAGCGATCACAGCAAGCAGCAGAACAGCCGGCACCCCGCCGCTCATTTTACCGCCCCCAGCTTATATCCGATTCCCCACACTGTCAGAATATATTCCGGCTTCCGGGGATCGTCCTCGATTTTGTTCCGCAGCCTGCTGATATGGACATTCACCGCATTTTCATCCCCCAGATAAGCGTCGTTCCACACCATGGAATAGAGCTGCGCCTTTGTATACACCTTGCGGGGATTTTGAAGAAACAGTTTCAGGATTTCAAATTCCTTGGCCGTAAGCTGAATGGGACTGCCGGCTTTTGTCACCGAATAATCTTCCAGGTTCATAACGATACTGCCGGCTGACAGCAGTTCTCCGTCTCCCTGCGTCCCTTCTGCCGCCGACTGTCCCTCCGTCTCTGACCGCCGCTCTGCTTCTGATCCTTCCCCCGATTCCGGCTGTTTCTCCGTTCCCGATTGTTCTGCGGCATCTGGCCGCGCCGTTCCGTCCCCGGACTGCTCCCCTGTCCTGTTCCTGTACTCCGTATCCCGCCTGATATTGGCACGGATTCTGGCCAGAACCTCCGTAACCGAAAAGGGCTTCGTGATATAATCGTCCGCTCCCAGCCCAAGACCCAGAATCTTATCGGCATCTCCGTCTTTCGCCGACACAATGATAACGGGAACCGTGCTTTCCTTCCTGATCCTTTTCAGCACTTCCATACCGCTGACCTTCGGAATCATCAGATCCAGCAGCACCAGCCTGTAATCTCCGGAGAAAAACATTTCACAGGCACACTGCCCGTCCGGGGCAGCCTCCACCTGATAATGCTCCATTTCCAGAAACTCCTTTAACATAGCGGCAATCTCCGCATCGTCTTCCACCAGTAAAATTTTGTTCATCGCCTGTCACCATTCCTGTAATCCGTAAAAATCCTGCCGTACAGAATCCCGTGCCTCACATCCGCCGCACCGGTCGGTCTGTTTCCCTGTCAATTCGAAAGAAAACCCTGCTACACAGGATTCTCCGCCTGCGGCGGGCCGCTTTTGCGACACGCTTTCTTTCCAAAACAAAAACACAGCTTTCATTGTAAACTGTCGGCTGTGTTTTTGCAAATATCCCATCCTATTTTTCTGTCCGTTTTCAAAATTTATTTCTGAATGCCCACATATCCCGAGTACCCGGTAAACTGCAGCTTGTCCGGAAGACGATACTGCTTTCCGTAACCGATCACCTCATGTTTCAGATCATAAAAATAACGATGAATAACAAGCAGAGGCGTATCACTCTGACAATTCAGCGTTTTCTGCATTTCCTCGCCGGGAAGCTCTGCCGATACCTCAATCTTGGTGTTGAAAGCGAAGGGCGCCGTTTTCGCCGCAGCAATTTCCTGAAACAGCGCATATCCGATCTCGGATTCTACCAGCGGGATGCCCCGGATATAAGGCAGATACTTGATATCACAGGCCACCGGCTTTTCCCTGCTGTAAATGACCTTCACGATCTCCACAATATTCTCCAGTGTGTGATCGCCGTATATGCGGCAGATCTCAGGACTGGCTTTGATAAACTGGGTGCCTTTCAGCTTAAAGCTGGTAGTAGGATCTCCGTTCTCCAGAAAATCAAAATAAAACCGGTCGTGATTGGGCTGAATGACAAAATAGCCTTTGCCCGGCTGAGACCGTATGTAGCCTTCGACTTCCAGCTCTTTCAGACTCTTCCGAACAGTGTCGCGGCTTGCGCTGAATTGTGTCATAAGGGCGTTTTCCGATGGCAGCAGATCGCCGGGGTTTAAGCTGCCCTCGACGATGAGGCTTTGAATGGACGCTGCAATTGCCATATACACAGGAGCCCCCAGAGTTTGTTTATTGATATTTATCACCTACTATTTTCTTACTGTATTCCAGCGTATCAAGCACATCTTTGAAACAGGCGTCCGCCCCTACCTGTTTCTGGGTGTGCGAATTCACGCAATTGCCGCCGACCACCACGCAGACCTGGTCGCGGAGCCCCCGTTCGGCCAGCAGCCGGATCGTCTCCTTCATGCTGTTTACGGAAAAATCCATCACGCCGCTGAGCATCAGGATATCCGGCTTCACAGTTTCCACTGCATCCACAATCTTTGCCGCGGAAACATCCATCCCCAGATCCACAATCTGAAAACCAGAGGCCCGCAGAACACTGCTCAAAATATTTTTTCCGATATCGTGAATATCGTTTTCCATGACGGCGATCAGAATCGTTCCCTGCAAACCGGCGCTGCGGACATCCATTTCATTACATATGATATCAAGAACTTCATTATACAGTACACCGGAAAACATCAGGTCGGCAATAAAATATTCCCCGGCTTCAAACATATCCCCGACTCTTTTCATCCCGGCATTTAACAGATACTGCATATGAAAATAATCGCAGCCATGATCCAGCAACTGGGAAACACTGGCCAGCAGAGCGGCCTCGTCGAGACGTTCCATCGCACTGATGAGCTGACAATCCAGTTCAGTCATAGCATTCCTCCAAAATCCGTCAAAATGCGCCGCACAAAGCATACTTTCGATAAAGCGCATCTCACAGGATATTTCGTAATCAAAATCGTATTAACGCCAAACACTTTTTCTCCCACATCTCAAAGAAACATTATACACGAAATCGACGGCAAAAGAAAGAGCTAATTCGCCTCTGTCTTTTCTTCTTCCGCCTGCGTCCTGTCATATTTCTTCGGATTTTTCGCCACTTTCATCAGCGCGGCTGTGATCAGAAGCACGAAAATCAGCGCCGGCAGCCCGCCGATGTTGGACAGCATCTTCATACCGGTGATTCCCTCGCCGATACTCATCATAATCCAGGTCAGCACCGAAATGATTACGCCCCATAAGATTTTAACCAGCGGAGGTGTACAGGATTCTTCCGGGGCTTCCGGATTGCTGTGGCAGCAGAGATCCGAAATAGCAATCGTAGTGGAATCGGAAGCTGTCACGAAACTGATAAATACCGCGGCAAAAAACAGAACTTTTGTGATAACACTAAGCGGCAGATTATCAAACAGACAATAAATCACGTTTTCATAACCCATTGCAAATGCTTCCGCCAGCCCGCTGCCCGGATGATTCATGACCATGTTCAGCGTGGCGCCGGAAATAATCATAAACCATACGATACTGAACAAAGCCGTTGCAAACAGATTCAGAAAAATGCATTCCCTGACGGTTCTGCCCCTGCTTATTTTTGCCAGAAACACGCCGCTGATCGGCGCCCAGGCCGCCCAGTTGCCCATATAAAATACGGGCCAGTCCTGCGCCCAGGTATCTTTGGCCGCCGCGCCTGTAAACAAAGATATTCTGAAAAAATGATCCAGCCATAAAGCGACGCTTTCTATCCCGAAATTCAGGATAAACACAATTCCTCCGAACAGCAGGGTAAGAAGAAGAATCAAAAAATACACATACACATTGAAATTCGACAGAAATTTAATTCCTTTCGTAAGACCGGACACAGAGCTGAGCACAAAAGCGGCCGTTACCACGGCGATAATGACGGCCCATACAAAGGGACCGGAAGTCAGTCCGAACATATTGGTCAGCGCCCCGTTTAAATTCAAAATTCCAACGCCCAAAGAAGCGGCAAGCCCCGCCACCAGTGTGAAAATACAGACAATGTCCACTACGGTTCCCACAGTCTTTTCATATTTTGCCTTTACAATCGGTGCGAGGCAGGAACCAAGAGAATATTCTTTCTTCATATTATAATAAGCGAAAGCAAACATTACCGTCACGGTGCAGTAAATCGCATAAGGCATCAGCGTCCAGTTATTGAATACGATAGCCATGGAATATGTGGCTGCCTCAGGTGTGCCTCCCTCTATGCCCAGCGAAGCCGGCGGATACAGATAATGCTGGATTGGCTCTGCCGCCGCCCAGAACACAATGCCGCAGGCCACTGTCGTACACAGCGCCACATAATACCATGTCTTTCTTTCAAAAATCGGCTTCGCATCCTTTCCGCCCAGCACCACATTTCCCAGCGGCGTAAAACAGACCCAGATCAGCACAAACAGCATAAACAGCGGCCCGCTTAAAAACATCCATCCGAAGTGATTCAAAATGTTATAGTACAGTGCGGACATGGTTCCGGCGAATGATGTGGAATTGATGAAATTGTAGACTACGCATGCGACGACTAAAAGGAAAGGAGGCAGAAATACAACCCATTTTATTCTTTTCATTTGATTTCACCCCTTATTAAAACAAATAGGAAGATGTGACTGCCCAAAACGGGCTGGGCAGCCACCTCTCCCCTGTCAGGTTAAATATGATCTTGATACATCGGAGGCAGATATGCATTGATCACATCCAGCTGATCCTTTGTTCTTTCTGGCGGCGTATAAGAAGCAAGTCTTCTCTTGATTTCTTCATGCGCCGCCGAACGGATTGATTTTGCTCCGGCGTTCTGCCAGGTGGAGGCATCCTCTTTATTGAAAAGCTTCGTCAAATATACTTCTTCCCTGTATATCTTGGGCGTTCTTCCATAGAAAAACGCACCTCTGGGTCCGACTTTCCTGATCTCGTCAAACCGGAGCGTCTCATCATCAACCCGGATACCTTTAAGCAATCTGTTAACCATACCGATAATTTCCTCATCGAGAATGATCTTTTCAAAGGAAATTACATTATATGCTCCCAATGTTCCGACCATATGCATAATATAATTCGGGTCCGTGTCTAATGTGGCATACAGTGTCATCATTGCTTCCGCTCCGGCCTGAGAATCCATGTCTTTTCCGTCGCTCAGGCTTCCGCCAACCCTGAAAGGAAGCTGATAAAGATCTGCCAGACCGGCCGTAGCATACGCAATCAGAGCAACTTCAGGTGAACCCATCGCCAACTGAACCTTCCTCATATCGGTAGCTCCGGATACATTGCCGTATAGGAACGGATGCCCGGGCTTCACCAGCTGTGTAAAGGTCAGCCCCGCAAGGAGCTCTGCATTCGTGGTACTGAGCAGGCCAGCTACGGAAGGCGGAGCAGTCAGCATCGGCATCGCACAGGGCGCTATCCAGATCGGCAGATTGTGTTCTATGCCAAACAGCATATTGTCAATCGGGTCATGATCATACGCCAGAGGCGAAAGCGCGTTAATGCCCAAAATAATAACCGGTTTCCCTTTCTCCGTAATGCCCTGAAAATTTTCCATAATTTCCAGCGCTTTTAAACGGTAATGTTCTGCTTCCGCAGAATCAAGACCTCTTGTATACGCGGCAGCGTTAAATGTATACTTCGCGGAATACTTTAGCTGCGCGGCCAGAGCGCCCAGAATCTTCTGATCTTTGGAAAATTGCGTTTTATCGGGAAAATCATTGATATAAGACATGGTACATACCGGGCTGGTCTCTCCCATGATAAACTGACGCATCACATCCTCATTGGTTGTCTCCCGGATTTTGCCGTTTTCCGAAATATATATATTTCCGGCATTAGGCATAATGATCCGATCCTTACTTTCCGCTCCCATTACAATGTCACCCGTCAGGGTAGAATGGAGCGTAAAAGATGAAGGAACTGACTTCAACGCCGATTCTACCAGCTTCGCCGGAATTTTGACATTTGTGCCGTCTACTGTTGCGCCTGCATCTTTAAATATCTTCAGAGCCCTGTCATTTTCAAAAACAACGCCCACTTCTTCCATAACACGAAGACTGCTTTCATGTATTGTTTTGATTTCTTCTTTGGAAATAAATTTCTCGTAAGACTTCACTTTATCATTCACCTCACTTTTTATACCGGCACATACGGCAAGTATGCGCCGGCAACAATAATTTATTCAGCCTGCTCACTCTTCCCGGTACGCTTCACATGCGCCACAATCAATGATGCCATAACGATTGAGAAGATACCAAAACCAATCAAAATGTAAATAACAATTTTATAAGCAGCAACGGCATCCATCGTATCCAGCAACCGTCCGGTAATCAGCGGAAGAAACAAATCCGGCGAATAACCGATCGTCGCTATTAAGCCCGTAGCCGTACCCGACAGATACATCGGTATGCCGATTTCTCTTAACGGCGCATAAAACTGTCCTCTCACACAACTCATAAAAATAGTAAAAAACAGATATACGATAACAAAAGGAACTGCCATGGCAGCGCTTGCCGGAAGGACCGTAATAATAAATGATGCGATAATCAGACCTGCAACGCTTAAAATAATCGTCTTTGACGCGCCTATTTTATCTCCAAGCCATCCGCCCCCAAAGGAGCCAAAAGGCTGAACATACATGCCGATTACCGTAACTGCCGCCGCCGTAACCGCAGACAGCGAAAAACATGCATTTGCAATTGAGGAAACATATCCATTCAATGTGGCAGTCATCGCGTAAGCGCCCATAACAACAAAGCAGCAAACCCATACATACTTATTTTTCATACACTCCAATATCAGTTTGGGCAGACTGTCTTTTGAAACCGCTTCCTCACTCTGATCATCATCATCGAACACAAACCATGCGCCTAATCCGCAAATCACAAGAGCGGCACAGTAAACAATTAAAGTACTTCTCAATCCCGCCATACTGGAAGCTGCCTGGGCAAAAAGCCAGACGCAAAATGTGGATAACAGCATATTCGTGATAGCACGTCCGCCTTCCAGAGAGCCTAAAGCCTTACTCTCACCGCCTACCATCTGGCCAAACTGCCTTGTAGCCTTAATCAGCGCCGCCCAGAATGTCAGCGTCGTCGTTACACCCATGGCTCCATAGATGAATACGGCTACGCCATAGGAGGGAAACTGGAGCTGCCAGAAGGTCAGCGCCCCGGTACTTAAAAATGAAAATGCCAGTAATTTTCTCGGCGGTATCTTATCGGCAACCACGCCTCCTAAAAAGTATGTAAGCAGCGTAAACAGTGTATACGTACTGAACATCGTAGCAAATTGCGTATTGCTCACCTGAAAGCTTTCAATAAACGCGTCATAAAATGATGTTCTGGAGTAGACCGGCATATAAATCGACGTTGCGCCTGCACACAGCACGACAAACTGTAGTATGGCTTTTAAAGATAACCCCTTTTTTTTCTTATTCTCCATGATTTACCTCCCCAATATTGCATTGTTTTTGAAATCAGATGTGTTCTTTATACATAGGAGGCAGATATTCACTAACGATATCCAACTGCTCTTTGGTCAGTTCAGGCGCTTTATAGGAAGCGATACGTTTCTCCACTTCTTCACCGGCAACGGCCGCTATGGATTTCGCGCCTGCATTCTGCCAGGTAGAGGCATCCTCTTTGTTAAACAGCTTGCTCAGATAAACCTCTTCCCTGTATATTTTAGGTGTCCTGCCATAGAAGAACGCACCTCTGGGACCCACTTTTTTGATCTCATCAAAACGCAGAGTTTCTTCATCCACACGAACGCCTTTTAACAACCTGCCTACCATTCCCACAATTTCTTCATCCAAAATAAATTTTTCCAGCGATACCACATTATAAGCGCCCAGCGTTCCTGCCAGATGCATAATATAGGATGCGTCAGTATCTAAAGTAGCGTAAACAGTCATCATACTTTCGGCACCCGCCTGAGAATCCAGATCCTTGCCATCGCTCAGACTACCTCCCACTCTGAATGGCAATTTATACAGATCGGCCAGCCCGGCAGTCGCATAAATAATCAGTGCGGTTTCCGGAGAGCCCATTGCCAGCTGAACTTTCCTCATATCCGTAGAACCGGACACGTTGCCATACAGAAACGGATGTCCCGGCTTCACCAGCTGCGTAAGCGTAAGCCCTGTTAAAACTTCCGCATTCGTGGTGCTCATCAAACCGGCAATCGACGGCGGCGCAGTCAGCATCGGCATTGCGCATGGCGCGATCCAAACCGGAAGGTTATGCTCAATCGCAAACAAAACATTATCAATAGGCGATTGATCATAGGCCAACGGAGAAAGCGCATTAATCCCCACCATAGATACCGGCAATCCTTTTTGGGTGATTCCCTGAAAGCGCTCCTTCAACTCAAGTTCTTTTAGACGGTATTGATCTGCTTCCTCCGTACATAATCCTCTGGTATTGGCAATTGAGTCGAACATATATTTAGAAGAATATCTCAAATGCAATGCCGTTGTTGAGAGCGCCATCTGATCTTTTGTAAATCCTTCCCTGTCCGGCATATCGTTAAAATGTGCTACCGTACAGATCGGACTTGTCTCACTCATTTTAAACTGACGAATATTATCCTCATTGGATGCTTTATGTATCTGCCCTTTCTCCGAAATATATACATTAGAGCAATTTGACGTGATCAGCCGGTCTTTACTTTCCTGTCCCATCACCACATCTCCGTGAATAGCGGAATGCAGCGTAAAAGAGGACGGAACGGTCTTAAGCGCATTCTCTACCAGCTTTGCCGGAATCTTAACGTTATTTTCTTCAACTGCGGCGCCTGCGTCTTTAAATATTTTTAAAGCTCTTTCATTTTCAATGACAACGCCTACTTCTTCCAGAATATGCAAAGCGTTTTCGTGTATTTTTTTAATTTCTTCTTTTGAAATAAACTTCTCATAAGATTTCATGTTGTACTCCTCATCTTTGTTATGCGATCCCCTTCAGCCATTCCAGCGTAATCTGTGTCGTAAGCTGCGGATTGGTGGCCCAGGCGTCCGCTCCAACCATCTTCATCGCTTCCTCATGCACCGGCGCGCCGCCGATCATAATCTTCGTGGTATCCCGCAGATTCGCCTCTTTGATCGCATCCACGGTCTTTTTCATGGAATCCAGTGCCAGCGTCAATACGCCGCTCAGCAGCACCACATGAATATCCTCCGCCTTCATGGCATCCACAATCTTCTCTGCCGGCGTATCAATCCCCAGATCCACTACCTCGATACCGCTGGCTTCAAGAATAGAGTGTACGATATTTTTGCCGATATCATGCAGATCGCCTTCAACTGTGCAAAGAAGTACTTTGCCCACGGTTTCCGCAGCGTCTCCGGCCAGGCCGGGTTTTAAGATATCCACTGCCTTTGTCATAAGCTCGCCGGCATAAATCAGATCACCGATGAAATATTCTCCTTTTTCAAACAGGCCGCCTACAATATCCATACCCTTCTGACAGGCCTCCATAGCCTGTGACGCCTGAGCCGCATCCTCATCCATAAGCTGCTGTAAGGTTTCGATTACAACGTCCTCATCCAATTCTCCCATAGCCTGTGTCAAATTTTCAAAATCTTTCATCCTTCAAATCCTCCTGATTGTCGTTCTTAAGCTCCCTTCCCGGAGCTTTGCAGTCAGCGCTTCGTCTGTTCCTTAGACCTTTTTATTTCTTCCCGCCGATTTTCCCCTGACGGTAGGCCCGATTGTATTTCCTGCCGCCCCGGTCCAGCATACATAATGCCTCACAGGCATAGATGGTACTCATCATATCAACATTGCAGGGATCAATGATCGCAGAGTCAAGCCCTGCTTTAATGGCATAAGCCATACAGTTTGCATTCACATATTTTCTGGCCGGCATCTCAAAACTGATATTGGAAATCGCTCCCGTCACTTTCACCTGGGGCGCATATTCGTGGATGCCCCTGATACACTGTTCGAAATCTGACATCGCCCCGGCCATGGTGGACAGCGCCATAACGCAGGGATCAATATGCAGATTTTCCAGTTTCACGCCGTATTTGTCCGCCTTATCTATGATCGACTTTGCAATATCAATTTTTTTTCCGGGATCCGTGGGAATTCCGCTCTTGTCGCATGTCAGACCAACCACATTCCAGTCCGTTCCCGCGATCATCGGGAAAATAATTTCACACTTGTCGCCTTCCTCATTCACGGAGTTCACCATACCCGGTTTTTTCACATGTCCCTCCTCCAGAATCCTTGCCAGAAGCTTCGCGTCAGGACTGTCAATACACAACGGCTTCTCCGTCACTTCCTGAATCAGTCCGATCAGCCATACCATCGCCTCATACTCCAGTTCCGGTACCGTGCTGGGTGCGCAATCAATGTAATGAGCGCCCGCCTGATCCTGATCCGCCGCGCGCTGCCTGATCAGATCGGCGTTCCGTTCCGCGATCGCAGTTTTCACCGCCGGAATCGCGCCATTGATTTTTTCGCCAATAATAATCATCGGTTTCTCCTCCTTCCTTAAAGTTCCGCAACTCCCTTTCAAAACTCCTTTGATCCGGGAGACGTTCCAACCGCTAAAGCGTCTGTAAATCCCCCTGGGGTTGTCCGGTTCGTTGCTGTTTTTCATCAATCATTCGGCACTGCCCTTCTGTCATCCGTTCATCTATACGATCATGTACGTACAGGTTCGTATAGATAGACTATAGCACAGGTTTTTTCATGCGTCAACTATTTTCTGTTCAATTTTTGTATATTTCGTATAGCATTTAACACAAACCGCCCTCTGCTCTATTAAAATTCCCCAAAATAAAAATCTGCCCTGCGGCGGATATCTCTGTAACATCATTTTTCTCCACCACAGGCAGACTCTATACAAAATAAGGCGGAGCCTGTGCTCCGCCCGTTTCATCTGTCTGATAATATATTCATTCTTATCTGATTCTACGCCCACACTTCCCGCAGCACCCGAACCGCATTGCCGCCGATCACCTTTGCAATCTCCTCGTCGGTATACCCGTGCCGGATCAGCCATCTGGGAATGTTCCAACTGGCCTCCGTGGGATTTTCCAGATATTTCACAAAAGGCACCTCCTCATATTCCGTCTGGCTTTTGGAGGTTTCGCCGGTGGACAGTGCCGCCGTAAAGGCATGGTGCAGGCCCACATGGTCCCCGTACATACAGTCCGCGCCGAAGCCCACATGGTCGATACCCACCAGATCCTTCACATACTCAAAATGTTCCATAAAGCTGTCGATATCGTGCGTCATGCGTGTTTTTGACATGGTGGTATGGGGCGCCGCCTCAATGCCGATTACGCCGCCTTTTTCGGCAATGGCCTTAATCAGCCGGTCCCCGGCCATCCGCTTGATATCCCATACCCCCTTCGCCCCCACGTGAGAGGCGATCACCGGTTTGGAGGAATGCATTACGGCGTCATAAGCCGTCTGCTGACCGCAGTGGGACACGTCCAGCAGCATTCCCACTTTGTTCATCCGCTCCACGCATTTCCGGCCGAACCGGGTCAGGCCGCCGTCATGGTCTTCTTTCAGGCCGCTGCCCAGGGCATTGCTCTCCGAGTAGGTGATGCCCATCTGCCGTATTCCAAGGCCATACAGAATATCAATCCGGTCCACCTCGTTCTCGATGGGCGCCGCCCCTTCAATGACAAACACGCAGGCGATTTTTCCGGCCCTTTTTGCCTCAAAAATATCCTCCACAGTCTTACAGTGTACCATAAAGTCCTGATGGGCGATATCACACAGACGCATACCCAGATCATGAATGATATCAATCCATTTCCACCCTTCGGGACTGGAAATGATGTTGGTGCCGTCCATCATATTGTCAAAAATACAGTCGATATCGGACCAGGACAGGGCTTCATAGCCGCAGCGGTCACGGCCCGTACGCATGGCGTCAAACAGCGGCTCACAGCCGGTCATGTCCCGTGTGGTAAAATCAGGGTGATCGTGAAGGCTGATATAGGGATACCGCTCCAGCAGACGGGCCAGACGGGCCTCCTGCTCCCCGGAAAGGGGAAGCACATGCCGCCCCGCCCAGTCCCAGTCCGCCCAGTCGATCACCTTAAA
>Ga0137306_100954_pt1 | contig 33474 bp, 28 predicted proteins | sample Inofroosms_March_FD_97187 | JGI IMG/M metagenome (GOLD analysis project Ga0137306, IMG submission 97187) | Mouse cecal microbial communities from Vienna, Austria - N-Acetylneuraminic and N-Acetylglucosamine D2O microcosms_March | ecosystem: Host-associated > Mammals > Digestive system > Large...
GGATGATGACTTATCTAAGATTGTGGATACGATACAGATTGCCAGAAAGACGATGGGGATTGTCAAGCAAAATATTATCTTTGCAATCGGAGTAAAGATCGCAGTGTTGATTTTGGTGGCTCTGGGTTATGCTTCTATGTGGGCAGCCGTATTTGGTGATGTGGGTGTGTCCGTGCTGGCGATTCTCAATGCGATACGGGCGCTCTCCTATAAAAGGATCCGTCCATAATAAGATCGAATTCTCCCATTGACAAATTCGTTGCAAGCTGTTATTATCAGAATTATAGAACGAGGATGTTATAGAAAGATCATATCAGGGATCTTTCGTCATCCTCGTTTTTGTATGTATGCAGTTTAAAGAGAGAAGGAGAACGCGATGAATAAGTATAGCAAAGAAGACATCATCCGTATGGTGGAAGAAGATGATGTGGAGTTTATCCGTCTGCAGTTTACAGATATTTTTGGAATGTTGAAGAATGTGGCCATAACTTCCAGCCAGCTGGGAAAGGCATTGAATAATTGTTGTATGTTTGATGGTTCTGCGATTGAGGGATTTGTGAGGATTGAGGAGTCGGATATGTACTTGCATCCGGATTTGGATACTTTTGAAATTTTTCCTTGGCGGCCTCAGCAGGGGAAGGTGGCACGGCTGGTTTGTGATGTGTATCGGCCAGGAGGAGAACCTTTTGAGGGAGATCCTCGCTTTGTGCTGAAAAAGGTATTGAAAGAAGCAGCCGATATGGGTTATACTTTTCTGGTAGGTCCAGAATGTGAATTTTTTCTGTTTCAGACAGATGAAGAAGGAAAGCCAACTACCGAAACGCATGAAATGGCCGGATATTTTGATGTGAGTCCGATTGATATGGCGGAAAATGTACGGCGGGATATTGTGTTGAATTTGGAAGAGATGGGATTTGAGATTGAGGCTTCTCATCACGAGATCGCGCCGGCCCAGCATGAGATTGATTTGCAGTATGCGGATGCACTGACAGCGGCGGATAATATTATGACTTTTAAGATGGCGGTTAAGACCATAGCCAGACGACATGGACTTCACGCTACTTTTATGCCAAAGCCCAAAGCAGGGATCAATGGTTCAGGGATGCATATCAATATGTCTCTGGCAGACAAAGCGGGCAACAATCTTTTTGTAAATTCGGCGGATCCTCTGGGATTAAGCCGGGAAGCGTATCAATTTATGGCAGGGATTTTAAAATACATTAAGGAGATTACTGTGCTCACGAATCCACTGGTGAATTCCTATAAGCGACTGGTTCCTGGTTATGACGCACCGGTTTATATTGCTTGGTCGGCGGCATCGAATCGCAGTCCACTGATTCGGGTTCCTTCTTCCCGGGGAAGTAGTACACGGATTGAGTTGCGCTGTCCGGATTCCGCAGTGAATCCATATTTGGCGCTGGCTGCTTGCCTGGCGGCGGGATTGGAGGGAATCCGTCAACAGTTAGAGCCGCCGGCCAGCGTAGATGACAATATTTATGCGATGTCAGAAGAGGAACTGACACAGAGGGGAATTGAGTGTCTGCCAGAAACATTAGGAGAGGCGCTGGAGCTCTACGCTGGCAGTACATTTGCCAAAAAGCTTCTGGGAGATCACATTTTTACAAAGTATTGGGAGGCAAAAAATTCAGAGTGGAAAAAATATCGTGCAGAAGTTACAGACTGGGAGGTAGCGGAATATCTGTATAAATTTTAAAAGGAAAAAAGCATCTTCCAGGAGGTGAGGAATTGGCGAATGTGATTGTGGCATTTTCAAAGCCGGAAGATGCCCGGAATATCAGGAATATATTGACAAGAAATGGATTTTCTGTCGTTGCTGTCTGCAATTCCGGCGCTCAGGTATTGGCACAGACGGGGAATTTGAATGGGGGGCTGGTGGTGTGTGGCTACCGTCTTACCGATATGTTGTATACCGCGCTTCATGACAATATGTCATCCGAGTTTTCCATGTTGATGGTTTCCTCACCAAGTAGATGGAATTCGCAGATTCCAGAAGATGTGGTGTGCCTGCCAATGCCATTGAAGGTGCAGGATTTGATATCTACATTAGAAATGATGGCACAGACTCAGGCACGGCATCGCAGAATACAGCGACAGCAGCCGAAACAGCGAAGTGAGAAAGAGAAGAGACTGTTGGATCAAGCGAAAAAGCTTTTGATGGAACGAAATGGAATGACAGAAGAAGAGGCACATCGATATATCCAGAAGTGCAGTATGGATAGTGGAACGAATCTGATAGAGACAGCACAGATGATAATCAGCCTGCTGTAGAGACGTGCAGAACACATATCCGAGAGAGGACAAAGGAAGCAAAAGCAAAGATTAAAGAACGAGTACGGACAGATTTTGAGAAACAGGAGGCTGACATGAAATTTACAAAGATGCAGGGAATCGGAAATGATTATGTCTATGTGAATTGTTTTGAGGAAACGGTGACAGAGCCCGAACGGGTGGCGCGTCAAATTAGTGACCGACATTTTGGCGTGGGCTCTGACGGATTGATTTTGATTTGCCCTTCAAAGATTGCGGATTGTCGGATGCGGATGTTTAATGAGGACGGGAGCGAAGGGATGATGTGCGGCAATGGGATCCGTTGTGTGGGCAAATATGTGTATGATCATAACATTGTGGATCGGTTGCATATTACAGTGGAGACGCTTGGCGGAATTAAGAAGCTTGAGATGACAGAAAAGGATGGGAAAGTGGAAGCTGTGCAGGTGGATATGGGGATACCTGTTCTGACAAGTGAACTCCCGGAGAAAATTGTGATAGAAGGGATAGAGCAAGAGTTTGTGGGGATTGATGTGGGGAATCCCCATGCAGTGTATTTTTGGCCAGAGATCGATCATTTGGACTTGGAAAAGATTGGTCCTGGATATGAATGCCATACCCGGTTTCCGGATCGGGTAAATACAGAGTTTGTTCGTGTTATGGATCGGGAACATTTGCAGATGCGGGTATGGGAGCGGGGAAGTGGAGAGACCTGGGCTTGTGGTACTGGGGCAACAGCCTGTGCAGTGGCAGCGATTATGATGGGGCTGGCAGAGAACCAAGTGGAAGTGCAATTGAAGGGGGGATGCCTGCAGATCTGCTGGGATCCGCAAAGCGGCCATGTTTTTATGAAAGGGCCAGCTGTGGAAGTGTTCCAGGGAGAAATTGAGGTGGAATGAAAATGTTCTACAAGTAAATAAAGTATGGGTTTAGGCAGCTTGAAAGGTCACCAAAATGGAGGGATTATGGACAATATTGATAGAAGAATATTGAAATTATTACAGGAAAATGCCAGGATATCCTTGAAGACAATTGCAGAGAGCACATTTCTTTCCTCACCAGCAGTATCAGCGCGAATTGAGAAGATGGAAAAGGATGAGGTGATTTCTGGTTATCATGCACAAGTAAATCCCGTTAAGCTTGGATATCATATCATCGCATTTATAAATCTCAATGTGGTGCCAGAGGACAAGCCTAAATTTTATGATTATGCGGAGCATATCCCCAATGTGCTGGAATGTTGCTGTGTAACCGGAGAGTATTCCATGTTGATGAAAGTGGCATTTCAGAGTACTATGGAGTTAGATAACTTTATCGGTCAGCTGCAGAAGTTTGGTAAGACCAATACGCAGATTGTTTTTTCCACTCATGTGGGACCGAGGGGAATGGGAGTGGAAGAGCAGGAATCATAGAGGGAAAGAATGACAAAGTGAGAACAGGCAACGGACAGGCTTCTTTTACATACTGTACTAACAGAGCAGTGTGTGGAAGGAGTTTTTATTTTGGCAGAAACAAGACGTATTGTGATTGACGCAGGACATGGCGGTGATGAGCCAGGTGCTGTGTACCAGGGACGCCGGGAAAAAGACGATACTTTACGACTGGCGTTGGCAGTAGGAGAAATTTTGAGTAGAAATGGTATGGATGTGATGTATACACGAGTGACGGATGTTTACCAGACACCTTTAGAAAAAGCACAGATCGCCAACCGTTCGGGAGCAGATTATTTTTTGTCAATTCATCGGAACGCCATGCCTGTGCCAGGCTCTGCTTCAGGAGCCCAAAGTCTAGTCTACGAGAACGAAGGGGTGGCGGGACTGATGGCTGAGAATATCAACCAGGCCATGACGAAAACGGGATTTGCCGATCTGGGAGTAATCGAGCGGCCAGGGATTATCGTACTGCGCCGAACTCAGATGCCAGCTGTGTTGGTGGAAGCAGGGTTTTTGGATAATCCGGTAGATAATCAGAAGTTTGATCGTGATTTTTACCAGATAGCGCAGGCGATTGCAGACGGGATTTTAGAGACAGTGCGGGAAGAAGAAAAAGGACCGGAATATTATCAAATCCAAGTCGGAGCTTTTCCGGATCAAGAATCGGCAGAAAGATTAGAAAGGCAGCTTCGGGAACAGAATTTCCCGGCTTTTATCGTTAAGGATGATGGAATGTATAAAGTACGAGCAGGAGCATTTTTGAATCTAGATAATGCAGCACGGATGGAACAAACGCTGCGCAATTATGGGTATCAGACCTATATGGTCAGAGAAGGGGAAAGAGAGTAGCCGGGAAGTCTTGTAGGAATTTTCGGGTAAATGGCAATTGCTACCCTCAGTGCCTCTTTGTCCACTGAGAGTAGCTTTGCCTGTTACATTTCGGGTACAGGGGTGGGGCGGTCAGGATCAAAAATATCTTCGGCACGAAAGAGATCGGAAAGTTTGCGTTCCCGTCCTTCACTTTCAGCAGTTATATCTTTCCACATCCGATAACCGTCAAGATTGCGGCGGCCCTGCCGCAGATAGTTATCGCCGATCTGAATCCAGTACTTGTTTGAGTCTACATTACAGAAATAGCGAAATCCGGCGTTATACAGATAGGCAAACCGTTCGTTCTCAAAGGTATAGGGATGCCAGTCGTTGATATCATTGCCAAAAGGATACAAAATGATGTCGACAGGACCAATCAGGCTGTCAACTTGTTCTTCCCATTTATCGGTATCTGCGCAGAAACGCTCCATCTCAATTTCACCCATCATTAAATGTCCCCAGCTGTGGGAAGCCAGTTCCCAGCCATTGTCTTTCAGACACTGAGCGACGCGGGCGGCATCTTGCCGATCTTGTTCGTAGGTTTCGGAATTCGCGTACTTGTCAGCAGTCCGATAGCCAAGAATGCCTTCGTAGCCAGTGAAAGCAATCACTGCTCGGGCGCCTTTGTAGGAAAAGTCCGGATGCTCTTGAATAAAATCTTCTAATATTGGGACAAGATCATAGGAACCAACTAGGGTAGTGTTTTCATCAATCTTCATCTCACAAGTGGGCTTTCCGTCTTCTCCCACGATCATGCGGGTGGCAAATCCATCGTCATGCATATAAGGATAGTAGCAAACATCATCTTGAGACATGACGAAAGGAATCTTTCCTTCTGGCAAAAGGATGGTGCCCGGTTTCATAACAGAATTGCCATTTTCATCCGTGGTTTCATAAGCTAAATCATGCATACGGACTAGGACATACCCTTTGTCATACATGGTCTGAAGAATTTTTTCGAATTCACGGGCAGTGGTCATGACCTGGTTGTAACCATTCATATCATCATCACCATCGAAAGCTTTGCTGTTATCCATGACAAGTGAATGAAAAAATATATGAGTGACTTCACCAATTTTAGCTTTAACCAGAGAGGCGCGAGTGGCTTCATAAGAAGCAATTGCTTCTGTTACAGATGGTTCGGAGGCAAATTCACTGGATTGCAACAGCTCAATCGCACGATCGTAGTCATAGCCAGCAGCAATGGTATCAGCCTCAGCTAGCAATTGGCCAACCGGAGAATCGACGATGATTACCGCATCTGGATTGTTCTCTGCATTTGTGCTATCCGGGGATGGAACTTCAATAATAATCGGAGCTTTGGTGGCATCCGTAGGAGAATGTCCTTGTTTTTTCTGAAAAAAGAAGGCACCGGTAACACAGATACCAGCCAATAGAAAACAGCTGACTGCAATAATCAGCCGTTGTCGCTTCTGGTGTCGCATTCGATGCTGAATCCAGAGGTGATTTGAGTCATAGTTATATCTGTTCATATCGAACTCCATTGATAAAATATTAGGTTTGAAATTTGCATTGGAAAATATCGGATATCAGGTTTATTATTGCCCTGGAATAGGCTAAATATATACTTCCTATATAATATAACATAGAATTGTAAAAATAGCCATACATTAATATATAGCAGAATGAACTGAGGGACGATATGAAGAGGATATTGATTGCATTATGTACAGGAAGTTTATTATTAACTCCGCCAGAAATGACTGGTTCGGAACCGGTAATTCTGGGGAATTTTCAGGAAGAAGGGGTGGAGACATCTGTCGAAGGTACTGCTGTGAAAGCAGAGAATCCGGCGGCGGGGGTGGAGGAACCGGGGGCCAGAACAGAAAGTCCGGTTGCTGGTCCGGAGATTGCGGCTCCCAGTGCGGTTCTCATGGAAGCTTCCACAGGTAAAGTGATTTATGAAAAAGATGCGGATAAGCAACGGCGTCCGGCCAGCATTACCAAGATTATGACGCTGATTTTAATTTTTGATGCGATTGATTCGGGCAAGATTAAAATGACAGATGAGGTGGTGACTAGTGCTTATGCGAAGTCCATGGGAGGATCGCAGGTGTTTTTGGAAGAAGGAGAGATTCAGACAGTAGAAACCATGATCAAGTGCATCGTGATTGCTTCTGGCAATGATGCTTCGGTGGCTATGGCAGAATATATAGCAGGAACAGAAGGCGAATTTGTAAAGCAGATGAATGAACGGGCGGCTGGCCTGGGTATGACAGGAACACATTTTGAGGATTGCTGTGGTCTGACAGATTCGGCAACCCATGTGACAACAGCCAGAGACATTGCTATTATGTCACGAGAATTGATCACGAAATATCCACAAATACATAATTATTCTACAATCTGGATGGAAAATATCACCCATGTGACAAAACAGGGAACAAAAGAATTTGGATTATCCAACACCAATAAGCTTTTGAAAATGGCAACGAATTTTCAGGTGACGGGACTGAAGACGGGGTCTACTTCATTGGCAAAATATTGTCTGTCAGCTACGGCAGAGAAAGATGGTGTACGGCTGATTGCTTCGATCATGGCGGCACCGGACTATAAGGCTCGTTTTGCTGATGCGCAGACGTTGCTCAATTATGGGTATGCCAACTGTAAGCTGTATGAGGATCATGAGATGCCGCTTCTTCCCGAGTTGCCAGTACAAAATGGGGTGGCAGAGAGTGTTCCCTTAAAATATCGGAGTGGATTTTCTTATCTGGGAGTTGATGGTGAAGATTTCCAGACAATAGAAAAAAAACTGATGTTGCCGGAATCTCTAGAGGCGCCGGTAATGCCCGGGGATACCGTAGGGGTGCTACGGTATGAATTGGGAGGCAAAGCACTTGGTGAGGTGGAGATTTTATCCGACGGCCAGGTGGAAAAAGCCGGTTATCAGGATTATCTAAAAAAAGTGATACGAGCGTGGATGATGGCGCATCAACTCAGCATTCCATAATTATTTTTCGATTGACAATCAGACAAATGATGCTTAAAACGAATACTATGCTTTCCGTTAAGGGAAACGCCAGCCATACGCCAGTCATTCCGGCCAGAACAGACAATAAAAATGCGACCGGAATAATCAGGGCAAAGCCTCTGGCAATAGAGATGAATTGTGCCGGTAAAGCCCGGTCTGTGGAGGTGAAAAAGAGAGACAGTACAATATTAATTCCGGCGAAAGGGATAGCAGTAAAATATAGTTTCAGACCAGGAACAGCAATTTGCTGTAGCAAGGAATTTTTCTCGCTGTTAAAAATATAAACAATAGGGGAGGCAAAAGAAAAAAGAACTATATATATAACAGCAGAAAGGGCCAATACACTGAGCAGACCATATTGCAGTAGCTGACAGATATATTTTTTGTCTCCTTTTCCATATGCCTGGCTGGCCAGGGGCTGCATTCCTTGAGCAATTCCTGTATAGATAGCGATGATAACCAGTGAGAGATTGGCGATTACTCCGTAAGCGGCTACTCCCATATTGCCAGTCAGTCCCAACAGGATAATGTTAAAAACAATAATCACGAATCCGGAAGACATCTCCGTAATCAGAGAGGGGAAACCAAGATCAAAGCCGGCCAGAATGGTTTTCATATGAAGTTTTTCGTTCCGAATATGAAAACCATTCTGTTTTTTTATCCAGTGTGTAGACAGGATGGACATGCCAACGATAGGGGCGGCGCCAGTGGCCAACACAGCACCCAGAATTCCCAGATGTAAGGGAAAGATAAAAACGTAATCCAAAATAATGTTAGATAAGCTTCCCAGAAGCATAGAAAGCATGGCCAGACGAGGATTGTGATCGTTTCTGACAAAACAGGTTAAAAGATCGTTTATCATAAAAGCGGGGGCAAACAACATAAGCACCTGCAGATAGGTGCGTGTCATGTTCATGGTTTCTGTGTCGGCGCCGAGAAGCCGTGTTAGGATATCAGACAGGAACAGTCCTGCCAGAACAAACAATCCGGCAGCAGCCAATGTTATCCAAAGCATGTGGGTAAAAATTTGATCGCATTTATCCTGTGCTTTTTGTCCGCGAAAGATAGAGTACCAGGTAGCGCCCCCCATTCCCAGCATCAACCCGCAGCCATGGATGAAACTAAAAACAGGAATAGCCAGGTTTAAGGCGGCCAGACCGGCGGTTCCCAGACCTTTGGAGACAAAAAAGGTGTCTGCCAGGATGTAACAGGAAAGGCCGATCATTCCAGTGATATTTAAAATAGTGTATTTCAAAAACTCCTTGAGGCAGGATTGCGGATGCATAAGGATTCCTCCGAAAAATAGTGGGATGGGTATCATAATAAAAAAGGTGACAACAAAACAATAAGCGTCAGGCTTTCTATCTTCTAAGACCTAATGATAGAAAGTCTGACGCTTCATTCCTTACCCGGTGGCAAGAAACAGCCGATTAAAATCTGATTTTCATTCTATCACAACCGAGAAGTGGTGTCAACTAAATTCTGATGGGGATCCTCTTGCGAAAAAGAGACTTATAAGCTAAAATACCCTCAGCAAATGAAAAATGAGAGGAAGCAGATATGAAAAGAAAAGCGTTGTTTTTTGATGTGGACGGAACTTTGCTGAGTGAAATCACTCACAAGATTCCGGGGAGTGCCCTGGAGGCTCTGGCAGCTTCCCGAAGAGCTGGAAATCTGGTATTTATTAATTCTGGACGGACGTATTCGTTTTTGAATGATATTGAAGCAATGGTGGAATGCGACGGACTCTTGTGTGGTTGCGGTACTTGTGTAGTGGAACAAGGAACGGTGATTTTTCAAAAGCGAATAGAACGAGAACGAGGGTGGCAAATCCGTAAAGCTATGGTGGGATATGGTTTTGATGGAATCTTAGAAAGTACAGAGCGTCTGGTTGTACGAAAAGAGCGCTCTTGGATAACTGCCATGAACCGGTTGCGGGACAGAATTGCCGGACAAAATTTTTTATCCGAAGAGCTTTGGGAGGAGGAAAATCTGGAATTTGATAAATTCTGCGTTTTTGCAGATAAAAACAGCGACAGAGAAGGATTCTTTCGGTTTTTGTCGCCAGATATTGAAGTAATAGACAGGGGGAACGATTTTTATGAATGTGTTCCGGCAGGCTTTACCAAAGCGACAGCGATTGCCTGGGTGCTAAAGCATCACGGGATTGAGAAAACGAATGCCTATGTATTTGGGGACAGCAGCAACGATTTAACTATGTTTGAATATGCAGAGAATGCTGTTTTAATGGGGCGTCATGATAAGGTGTTGGAGCCATACGCCACTTTTGTGACAAAGTCCGTGGAAGAGGATGGAATTGCCTGGGCGATGCAAGAGCTGGGCTTGGTTTGAGAGAAAATCTTGTCATCCATTGGGGAACATGGTAGAATGATTTTTATATCGATTGATGTCAGGAGGTTTTGCTATGGAAAATAACAAGCAAGAACAAAACCAAAAGGCAGATTTGTTTGAAAGTATTCCTATCCCACAGGCAGTGGCAAAGCTAGCGATTCCTACGATTTTGAGTTCTCTGGTAATGGTGATTTATAATATGGCAGATACGTACTTTGTAGGGATGATCAACGATCCGATACAAAATGCGGCGGTTGCCTTAGCCTCTCCGGTGCTTCTGGCTTTTAATGCGGTTAATAATCTGTTCGGTGTGGGTACTTCTAGCATGATGAGCCGTGCTTTGGGAAGGAAGGATTATGAAACGGTTCGCCGAAGCTCTGCGTTTGGTTTTTATTGTGCGCTTTTTAGTGGTATTTTCTTTTCTTTTTTGTGCCTGGTATTTCGTCAGCCGTTGTTGATGCTTTTGGGGGCAGATGGAAATACAATAGTCGCAACCGGGGAGTATCTCCATTGGACGGTCATATGTGGAGCTGCTCCGGCTATTCTTAATGTGGTTCTAGCCTATATGGTGCGCTCCGAAGGGGCTTCTCTGCATTCCAGTGTGGGGACCATGAGTGGTTGTATTCTGAATATTATTTTGGATCCGATTTTTATTCTGCCGCAGGGATTGAATATGGGAGCTGCTGGCGCAGGATTGGCGACTTTTTTGTCTAATTGTGTGGCTTGTTTGTATTTCTTTGTTCTGTTGTATGCAAAACGAAAGACGACCTTTGTCTGTATCCTGCCACATAAATTCCGTTTTCAGACGGCGATTGTTCTGGGAATCTGTGGAGTGGGGATACCGGCATCTATTCAGAACCTGCTGAATGTGACAGGAATGACTATTCTCAACAACTTTACTTCTTCCTATGGCGCTGACGCGGTGGCAGCTATGGGAATTACACAAAAGATCAATATGGTGCCGATGCAGGTGGCATTGGGCTTTTCTCAGGGAATTATGCCATTGATCAGTTATAATTATGCCAGTGGGAATATCAGGCGGATGAAGGAGAGTATTTTCTTTGTGGTAAAGCTTATGGTCCCTTCTTTAGTCGTGGTAAGTTTGTTTTACTATATCGGGGCGGGGGCTCTAATTGGGGCATTTATGAAGAATGAGGCGATTATTGCTTACGGAACCAGATTTCTGAGAGGATTCTGTCTGGGAATTCCTTTTATTTGTATAGATTTTCTGGCAGTAGGGGTGTTTCAGGCAATCGGGCTGGGGAAAGCGGCGTTGATGTTTGCTCTGCTAAGAAAGATTGCTTTGGAGATTCCGGCATTGTATGTGTTGAATTTTCTGTTTCCTCTTTATGGATTGGTTTATGCTCAGTTTACAGCGGAGTTTGTGCTGGCAGTAGTAGCAGTCATTATGTTAGGGTGGATTTTCAATAAGTTACAGAAGGGAGAACGGTTATAGATATGAATATTACAAATAGAAAGCTTTTCTTTGCCAGTGATTATATGGAGGGTGCACATCCCAATATTATAAAGAGGCTGGTGGATACCAATCTGGTGAAGTCAACCGGTTATGGCACGGATGAGTTTTCGGAATCAGCAAAGGAAAGAATCCGGAAAGCGTGCAGTTGCCCGGAGGCAGAGATTTATTTTCTAGTGGGAGGAACACAGACAAATGCTACCGTAATCGATGCCTTGTTGCCGATCTATCAGGGGGTAATCGCGCCGGATACCGGGCATATCAGTTTGCATGAAGCGGGAGCGATTGAGGCTAGTGGACATAAAGTACTAGTTTTGCCACATACATTGGGAAAGATTTCAGCCAGGCAGATAGAGAAGATGATGAAAGAATATGAGGACGATCGCAACCATGAACATATGGTGATGCCAGGCATGGTATATTTGTCCCAGCCCACAGAATACGGAACTTTGTATACCTTACAGGAGTTGCAGGAGATCAGTCAGGTATGTCGGAAAAATAAAATTCCACTGTATCTGGACGGGGCAAGACTGGCCTATGGATTGGCCTGTCCGCAAAATGATGTAACGTTAAAGGATATTGCCAAATTGTGTGATGTGTTTTATATTGGTGGTACGAAATGCGGCGCTTTATTTGGTGAAGCTGTGGTAATTCCACAAAAGGGTAGAATTCCTGGATTCTTCACAATCATCAAGCAGCATGGTGCGTTGATGGCCAAAGGAAGACTGCTGGGCCTGCAGTTTGAAGAGTTGTTTACCAAGGATCTATATGAGCATATTGGTGAATCTGCAATTGTTTTTGCCAACGAAATCAGGGAAGCATGGAAGCAATGTGGCTATCGGCTTTATTTTGAGAACCCTACCAATCAGGTGTTCTGTGTTGTTGAAAATTCCAAGTTGCCAAAACTGGCTGAGAGAGTTGAGTTTGGATTTTGGGAAAAATGTGAGGAAAGTCATACGATTATCCGATTGGCAACCAGCTGGGCAACCACGGAATCGGATGTAAAAGAACTGATTCGATTTTTATCTACTTTATAAAAGAGATTGCTGCCACAAGGCAATCGCATTACCAAACAAACATGATTTTGGTTTGCGATTGGATATGTGGCAGCTCTTTTTGCGTTCAGTCAGGTCAAGGTGTATTTATTTTTTTGCCTTTTCAGCAAATTCTGTTGTGACCAGATCCTTATAGGGTACTCGTTTGGGCAGTTCTCCGGCTTCTTCCAGAATGTTTTGTAATAACTCAAAACTTTGTTCTTCAAAGATCGTATCTTCTTTCCAGGTATCCTGAGATTTGTAGCGTTCAACAATGGCAGTGATATTTCCCAGTGGAGTTTCTTTAAACTGGGGCTGGATGACTTTGGCGATTTCCTCGGCAGAATGAGAATTGACATAGTCCAGGCCCTTTTGGATAGCATTGGTGAATTTCTGGATAACCTCTGGATGAGCGGAGAGGTAGCTTTTTTTGGCGCTGTAGGCAGTGTAGGGGACATAGCCGGAGTCTGTGCCAAGAGAAGCAACGACATAACCGCTGCCCTCCAATTCAAGTCCAGTTGCGAATGGTTCAAATTCGACAGTATAGTTTGAATCATCACTAGTAAAGGCAGCGGCGGTGAGACCAAAACTGATACTTTGATCAATCGTCAGATCAAGTTTCGGATCGATGCCGTTTTTCTTTAAGATATATTCGAAAACCATCTGGGGCATACCGCCGGCTCTGCCTCCTAAGACCTTTGTTCCTTTTAATTTATCCCAATTAAAATTGGAATCTGGTTCACGACCCACCAGGAAGTTGCCGGCTCGCTGAGTCAGTTGTGCGAAGTTGACAGCATAGTCTTCGGCGCCGCCGGCATAGGTATAGATACTGGCTTCTGAACCCATAAAACCGATATCGGCATCCCCGCTGACAAGGGCAGTCATGACTTTGTCTGCTCCGGCGCCATTGACTAAGGTGAGATCGATGCCCTCTTCTTCAAAATATCCCAGTTCAATCGCTACATATTGAGGAGCGTAAAAAATAGAGTGGGCTACTTCATTTAAAGTGACTGGCGTCAGAGTATTGTCAGAAGCTTTGGCTTGACAGGCGGTGAGGGAAGACGTAAGCAGGACTGCAATAAGAGGCAGAGCAGCCAGTTTTTGTATCGTTCTTTTTTTCATAATTCCTCCTGGATAATACGCATTAATACTACATGATATGCCTACCGGAGGAGAAATGTCTCTGTGGAAGCAGGTTTTCCTTGTTGGATCGGATGCAGCATAATGAAAATAAAAAACAACCAGTATTTGTGGAAATGCGAATGAAAAATTAGTGATTTAGTCGATTGCTTTTTTCAGACGGATGGAGTAAATTAGGTTACTGAAATTGAGTGAGTGAAAAGCAAAATTGCGCTTTGATTACTCCGGAAATAGTGAGGGATAAATATGGCAAATATTGCAGTAAAAGATATGACATCGGGTTCTCCAGCAAAGCTGATATTGGGGTTTTTTGTGCCTATGGTTTTTGGACTTTTATTTCAACAGCTTTATAATATGGTGGATACGATTATTGTAGGAAATTATCTGGGCGTTCAGGCATTGGCATCTGTGGGTTCTACGGGTTCTATTAATTTTATGATCATTGGTTTTTGTATGGGAGTGTGCAATGGCTTTGCCATTCCCGTAGCACAGAAGTTTGGAGAAAAAAATTTTACGCAGCTTCGAAAGTTTGCGGCTAATGGAGCCTGGCTAGCGGTAGGTTTTGCGATAGTGATGACAACCGTGGTTTGTCTGTTGTGTCGCCGGATTTTGCTGTGGATGAATACGCCGGCGGATATCATCGATGGTGCTTATGCTTATATTTTTGTGATTTTTTTGGGAATACCTGCGACGTATCTCTATAATATGGTATCGGGAATTCTCCGTTCTTTGGGAGATAGCCGTACTCCGCTGTATTTTCTGGTGATGTCTTCGCTGATGAATGTAGCGCTGGATTTGTTTACGATTGTGGTATTAAAAATGGGAGTGGCTGGGGCGGCCTGGGCAACGGTGATTTCTCAGGCGGTTTCGGGTATTGCCTGTCTGGTGTTTATGGCAAAACAGTACGATGTGCTGAGAATGACCAAGGAGGAAGCAGCGCCAAACGGAAATATTATGAAGATTTTGTGTGGAATCGGGATTCCTATGGGGCTGCAGTACTCGATCACGGCAATCGGCAGCATGGTGCTACAGGTGGCAGTCAATGGTTTGGGATCTATGGCTGTGGCGGCGATGACAGCAGCGACAAAAATCAGCATGTTTTTTTGTTGTCCATTTGATGCATTAGGTTCCACAATGGCTACTTATGGGGGCCAGAATATCGGTGCCAAGCGTCTAGAGCGGTTGGGAGAAGGTATGAAGGCGGCGGTTTTGATGGGAATTGCTTATTCATTGCTGGCCTTGGCGGTGCTCTGCCAGTTTGGGGATCGGATTGCTTTGCTGTTTTTGGACGCGGATCAAGTGCAGATTCTGGGACAGGTGAAACAATATTTATTGACGAATGCGGTCTTTTATATTCCCCTGGTATTAGTGAATGTGGTACGATTTATGATTCAGGGGATGGGATATTCTAAACGGGCAGTATTGGCCGGTGTGTGTGAAATGGCGGCGCGAGCCGGGGTGGGATTTTTGCTGGTGCCTTATTTTGGATATACGGCGGTCTGCTTTGCCAGTCCTTTTGCCTGGATTGCGGCGGATCTATTCCTGGTGCCATCTTATCTGATGATTGTAAAACGGTTGTGGAAGGAGCAGGGAATGCCGGCGGCGCCTGTAGAGGGAAAACGAATGCAGGGGGGATGGCATCGGCTTAAGATTTTTCGGTATGGACATTAGAAAAATGGGTATTCTAGAGATAGCCAGATCAGGAATCCACTGGCGATGGAAGGAATTTAGAGATGAAGAGAGTACCCAGACACATAGGCATTATCCCTGACGGTAATCGTCGATGGGCGAGTAAACAAGGAATGGCAAAAGAAGACGGCTATCATCACGGCATTTTACCAGGGATGGAACTGTATCATATCTGCAGAAATTTGGGGATACAGGAACTTACTTTTTATGGATTTACGGTAGACAATACGAAACGGCCATCCAAACAGAGAATTGCTTTCTCGGATGCCTGTGTCAAGGCAGTAGAGTTGCTCTCAAAGGAGAATGCAGAACTATTAGTTCTGGGAAATACAAAATCGGCAATGTTTCCCAAGGAGCTATTACCCTACACAAGCAGGCACATCTTTGGAGAGGGTGGAATCAAGATTAATTTTCTTGTTAATTATAGTTATCAATGGGATCTAGGTTTTCACAATGGAAGATTTGGTCCGACTATGGGATCTTGTGATGTCTCAAGGGTAGATCTGGTGATTCGATGGGGTGGGAGAAGGCGGCTGTCTGGTTTTTTGCCAGTGCAGTCGGTGTATGCGGATATTTATGTGATTGAAGATAACTGGCCAGATTTTACCCCACAGCATATTTATCAGGCGCTTTCGTGGTACGAGAAGCAGGATGTTACTTTAGGGGGATGAGTGAATTGACAAAAGACGGCATCCATAGTAGAATGATGTAGAGCGAAGAAGCCTGAAACCTTGATGGGGCTTCTTTTTGTGGTATAATTTCCGCGATAAGGCTTTTATTTTAACAAAAAGAGAGGAAAGAATTATGAAAAAAACAGTAAGGCAATTGGCAGCAATGGTAATGGCAGCAGTGACGATGTTTTCTTTGAGTGCCTGTCAAGGGAGCAGCACACCGGAGACGACAGCCGCTGCTGGCAATGATGTTCAGACAGAAGCAACGGGTACGGAAGAATCTGGAGAGAAGAAAGTGTTGCGGGTGGCTATGGAATGCGCATATGCCCCTTATAACTGGAGTCAGCCGGATGATGCCAACGGTGCGGTTCCGATTGCAGAGAGTAATGAATTTGCTTATGGATATGATGTGATGATGGCCAAAAAGATCTGTGAAGAATTGGATTATGATTTGCAGATTGTTCGTCTGGACTGGGATTCTTTGATTCCGGCTCTGCAGAGCGGCCAGGCAGATTGTGTGATTGCCGGTCAGTCTATCACTACGGAGCGTCTGCAGGCAGTGGATTTCAGTGAGCCTTATTATTATGCTTCTATTGTTACCTTGGTGAAAAAAGGCAGCAAATATGAGAACGCCAAGAGTGTGGCAGATTTGGCGGGGGCTACCTGTACTTCCCAGCAGAGTACGATTTGGTATCAGAATTGCCTGCCGCAGATTGAGAATGCCAATATTCTGGCGGCAACAGCCAGTGCACCGGATATGTTAATGTCCTTGAATGCGGACAAATGCGATCTGGTGGTTACGGACCAGCCTACTGGTAAGGGAGCTCTGGTTGCCTATCCCAATTTTGTGATGTTGGAATTTGGCGGCAAAGAAGGCGATTTTCAGGTGACAGATGAAGACATCAATATTGGTATTTCCATCAAGAAAGGTAATACGGAGTTGAAGACGGCCATTGACAGTGTATTGAGTAAGATGACGAAGGAAGATTTTTCGAACATGATGGATGAGGCGATTTCTGTTCAGCCGCTGGCAAATTAGGAAAGACAATACTAAGGAGAGAGGGATATGCCAACAGATTTTCTGGGCCGCGTGATGGCGGTATTTGATCGCTATGGAATGTCAATGTTACAAGGAGCAGGTGTCAGCCTGCAGATTGCGTTGGTGGGTACAGGGATCGGATGTATCATTGGTTTTGCTGTGGGAATCGTACAGACGATTCCCACAGAACAAAAAGACAACCCGGTAAAAAAGAGCGGCTTGTGGCTGATCAAGTTGGTGCTTAACGCTTATGTAGAAGTTTTCCGGGGCACCCCCATGATGGCGCAAGCAATGTTTATTTATTATGGTCTTTTTCCGTTGATGGGATTCAATCCTTCCATGCGGCAGGCGGCGTATTTTATTCTGTCCATCAATACGGGTGCTTATATGGCAGAGACGGTTCGGGGCGGAATCCTTTCGATTGATTCCGGTCAGACCGAGGGTGCCAAGGCCATTGGTATGACGCATGTACAGCTTATGTTGTATGTGATTTTGCCTCAGGCATTGCGAAATATTATGCCACAGATTGGCAACAACCTGATTATCAATATTAAGGACAGCTGTGTGCTTTCAGTGATTGGCGTGGCGGAATTGCTTTATAAGACAAAGGCAGCCGCCGGTGCTCTTTATATGAACTTTGAAACTTATACCATCACGATGATTGTCTATTTTATTATGACCTTTACCTGTTCCCGTGTCCTGCGCTGGATGGAGAACCGGATGGATGGATCGGATAATTACGATTTGGCTACTACAGATACCCTGGCGCATACCAGCGGAATGTACAAATACCCTGATGAAAAGAAGGAGGCGAAAGGATGACTGAGAACGGACATGTATTGGAAGTGCGTCATTTGAGTAAAGCCTTTGGAAAGCATGTGGTGTTGCGGGATATTGATTTTCAGGTGGATACCGGAGATGTGACCTGTATCATCGGCGCTTCCGGTTCCGGGAAATCTACGCTTTTACGGTGCATTAATATGTTGGAGACGCCTACCACAGGAGAGATTTTGTACCATGAGAAGGATATTACAGATCATGGTGTTAATGTGCCGGCTTACCGTTCCCGGGTGGGAATGGTATTTCAGAGCTTTAATCTGTTCAATAATATGACAGTGCTGGAAAATTGTATGATCGGACAGACAAAAGTTCTGAAAAAGGGAAAAGAAGAAGCAAAGAAGAATGCTATGCGTTATCTGGAAAAGGTTGGTATGGCGCCTTATATCAACGCCAAACCGCGGCAAATTTCTGGCGGACAGAAGCAGCGGGTGGCGATTGCCCGGGCACTAGCGATGGAACCAGAAGTGCTGTTATTTGATGAGCCGACCTCAGCCCTGGATCCGCAGATGGTGGGAGAAGTGCTGGCAGTTATGCGGACTCTGGCCAAAGAAGGAATTACTATGATCATTGTGACACATGAGATGGCATTTGCCCGGGATGTATCCAGCCATGTAGTATTTATGGCAGATGGAGTGATCGAAGAAGAAGGGAGTCCGGAGGATATCTTTGGAAGTCCGAAGAAGGCAAAAACTCAGGAATTTTTGAGCCGGTTTATTCAGGGATAGAGTTTTTCGGAGTTCATGCTGGCGAAGAATACCAACAGAGAACATAGAAGGATACGAATGTTTGTGAAAATTAGGTATTGCAATCAAAATATGTGTATGCTAATATAATACCAATTTAGTGCGGCAAAGCATGAAAAAGGCAGAGAAGGAGACTCTTGCTCAGGGACTTCGACAGGAAGATAGCGTCACCGACTGAGAGCGCTGTCAGGTTGGACCAAGCAGATAGGGAACACTCCGGAGCTGGTATTTCGAACCGTCATATTTTTCATTGATGACGATGGAACATAAGTAGGGATATCCGAATGACACTCGTTACGTGTCGAGAGTGGAGCAGCGGTCTTTGCAGAAGGCCGGTCTCAAGGCGGGTGGTACCGCGGAGCGTGTTCTTTTGAGAATCATGTCCCGTCCCGGAATATGTAACAGTATTTCGGGGCGGTTTTTTGTTGTGTTTCCAGAAAAATGCTAATGGCATCGAGTGGTAGAAAGGAGCAGGTAATGGAATTCTTGACAGGTGTGAAAGAAAAAGAAACTCTGGGAATCGAGGAGATTCTAAAGGGAGGCTATGAAGGAAAAAAGGTAAAAATTCATGGAGCGGTGCACAATATTCGGGATATGGGAGAGGTAGCGTTTGTGATTCTGCGCAGGCGTGAAGGGCTGCTGCAATGTGTATATGAGGAGGGAAAAACAAACGTTTCTTTGAAGGATCTGAAGGAGGAGTCAGCAGTAGAGGTGAGCGGTGTGGTGGCCAGGGAAGAGCGGGCGCCGCAGGGATTTGAATTACGACTGTTGGAGATCCGGATATTATCGGAACCGGCGGAGATCCTTCCTTTAGCCATCAACAAGTGGAAAATGAGTACTTCTCTGGAAACGAAGCTGGCTTTGCGTCCGATTTCTTTGCGCAATGTGCGGGAACGGGCAAAGTTTAAGATTCAAGAGGGAATCGTAAGAGGATTTCGGGAATTTTTGTTTGGTCAGGGTTTTACAGAAATTCGCACCCCGAAAATCGTGTCTCGGGGGGCGGAAGGCGGAGCAAATGTGTTTAAGTTGAATTATTTTAACAAGCGGGCGGAGTTGGGACAAAGTCCTCAGTTTTATAAACAGATGATGGTGGGGGTATATGACAGGGTATTTGAGGCGGCGCCGGTGTTCCGGGCAGAAAAGCATAACACTACCCGCCATTTGAATGAATATATCAGCCTGGATTTTGAGATGGGATATATCGATGGTTTTGAAGATGTAATGGCCATGGAAACTGGTTTTCTACAGTATACGATGGAGCTCTTAAAGCGGGAATATCAGAAAGAGCTGAAGATACTGGGGGTGACATTGCCCGTCATTGACCAGATTCCCCAGGTGCGTTTTGATGAAGCCAAGGAGTTGGTTTCTGAGAAATATAATCGTAAAATCCGCAATCCGTTTGATTTAGAACCGGAGGAGGAAATGCTGATTGGTCGTTACTTTAAGGAAGAATATGACAGTGATTTTGTGTTTGTCACTCATTATCCCTCCAAAAAACGTCCTTTTTATGCGATGGAGGATCCCAAAGACAGTCGTTTTACCCTGAGTTTTGATCTGCTTTATAAAGGTTTAGAAATTACCACAGGTGGACAGCGCATTCATAATTATGAAACTATTTTGGAGAAAATGGCCAGACGGGGCATGGATCCGGAAGATATCCGGGATTATCTGATGATTTTTAAGTATGGAATGCCTCCTCATGGCGGTTTGGGGATTGGACTGGAGCGGTTGACTATGCGCCTTTTGGATGAACAGAATGTACGGGAGGCTGCTATGTTTCCACGCGATGTGACCAGATTGGAGCCTTAACGCGGGCCAGTAAGTACGTATATGGAAAGGAGAGCAAAATGGCAAACGCGATCAGCGATGAGATGATAGAATATGTAGGTATTCTGGCGAAATTGGAGCTTTCTGAGGAAGAAAAGGAAGCAGCCAAGAAAGACATGGGTAGGATGCTAGACTATATTGATAAATTGAATGAGTTGGATACTAGTGGTGTGGAACCTATGTCCCATATATTTCCGGTAAATAATGTCTTTCGGGAGGATGTGGTGACGAATGGAGATGACAGAGAAAACATTCTGGGGAATGCACCGCGACAGAAGGATGGAGCCTTCCAGGTGCCAAAGACAGTAGAGTGACAGGAAAATGGATGAGACAGAGAGGAGCGAAGAAGATGAGTATCCTGGAATTGACTGCCATGGAACTGGGCAGAAAGATCAAAAAAAGAGAGATTGGCGTCGTGGAAGCTACTGAGGCAGCACTGGCTCAGATCAAAACCCTGGAAACCGAGCTGAATTGCTATGTGACGGTGGACGAAGAAGGGGCGCGCAGGCAGGCAGCCAAGGTGCAGGATAAAATAGATGGAGGCATGCTGACAGGACCTTTGGCAGGAGTGCCGATGGCAGTGAAGGACAATATATGCTTAGAAGGGCGGCCAACTACCTGCAGCTCCAAAATTTTGAAAAATTTTGTGCCGGCTTATACGGCGGAGGCTGTAGAGAAGCTGATTCAGGCTGGAGCCGTAATTTTGGGAAAAACCAATATGGATGAATTTGCTATGGGAAGTACGACAGAGACTTCTGCTTTTGGAGAGACGAAGAACCCCTGGAATCTGGCACATGTGCCAGGTGGCTCTTCTGGTGGTTCTTGTGCAGCAGTGGCCTCTGGGGAATGCTTTTATGCGTTGGGATCAGATACGGGTGGTTCGATTCGTCAGCCTAGTTCTTTTTGCGGAGTAACAGGAATCAAGCCAACTTATGGCACGGTTTCCCGATATGGTTTGATTGCCTATGGCTCGTCCCTGGATCAGATCGGGCCGGTGGCTCGCAGTGTGGCCGATTGTGCGGCAATTTTAGAAGTAATTGCTTCTTATGATAAAAAAGACAGTACCTCAATCCGACGGGAAGATTGTGATTTTACCAGTGCGTTGACAGCGGATGTAAGTGGATTGCGGATCGGGATTCCTCGAGATTATTTGGGTGAAGGACTGGACGAAGAAGTAAAAACGGCAGTATTGGCGGCGGCTAGAGAATTGCAAGATAAAGGAGCCATAGTGGAGGAGTTTGACCTGAGTCTGGTGGAATATGCCATTCCGGCTTATTATGTAATCGCTTCCGCCGAAGCAAGCTCCAATTTATCTCGATTTGATGGGGTCAAATATGGTTATCGATCCCCCAATTATGAGGGATTGCATGATATGTATAAAAAGAGTCGTTCCGAAGGATTGGGAGCGGAGGTAAAGCGTCGGATTATGTTGGGTTCCTTTGTGCTCAGCAGCGGTTATTATGACGCCTACTATCTGAAGGCGCTTCGCACAAAGGCGTTGATTAAGCAGGCATTTGACAAGGCGTTTAAACAGTATGACGTGATTCTTGGTCCGACAGCGCCATCTACAGCGCCAAGACTGGGAGAATCGCTAAAAGATCCGCTAAAAATGTATTTGGGCGACATTTATACGATTGCTGTCAATTTGGCTGGATTGCCGGGAATGACGGTACCATGTGGTCGAGATTCCAGCGGATTGCCGATTGGATTGCAGCTGATTGGTGATTGCTTTAAGGAGAAAAATATTATTCGGGCAGGCTATGCTTATGAGTGCGGCCGCAAATATGAGATGCCTAAGCTGGCCAAGAAAGCAGCAAAACAGGAGGTGAGGTAATATGGGAAAACAGTATGAGACAGTCATTGGTCTGGAGGTACATGTGGAGTTGGCCACGAAAACCAAGATTTTTTGCGGCTGTTCCACAGAGTTTGGCGGTGCCCCCAATACTCACACTTGTCCGGTTTGCACGGGAATGCCGGGGTCTTTGCCAGTGCTCAACAAGCAGGTGGTGGAATATGCGTTAGCTGTAGGGTTGGCTACCAATTGCAGCATTAATCAGTATTGTAAATTTGATCGCAAGAATTATTTTTATCCGGATAATCCCCAGAACTATCAGATTTCCCAACTGTATCTGCCAATTTGCCATGATGGTTGGGTGGAGATTGAGACGGCGACCGGAAAAAAGAAAATAGGTATTCATGAGATCCACATGGAAGAGGATGCGGGCAAGTTAGTTCACGATGAGTGGGAAGACTGTTCTCTGGTAGATTATAACCGCAGCGGCGTGCCGCTGATTGAAATTGTATCTGAACCAGATATGCGCAGTGCCGATGAGGTAATCGCTTATTTGGAAAAGCTGCGATTGATTATCCAATATCTTGGCGCTTCGGATTGCAAGCTTCAAGAAGGTTCGATGCGGGCAGATGTAAACTTGTCTGTGCGGGAGATGGGGGTCATGGAATTTGGAACCCGCACAGAGATGAAAAATCTGAATTCCTTTAAGGCGATTGCCCGGGCAATTGAGGGAGAAAGAACCCGCCAGATTGAGCTTTTGGAAGATGGAAGAAAAGTAATTCAGGAAACCAGGCGGTGGGATGACAATAAAGAATCTTCTCATGCCATGCGTTCTAAGGAAGATGCCAAAGATTATCGTTATTTTCCGGATCCCGATCTGGTTCCGATAAAAATTTCGGATGCGTGGATTGCTCAGATAAAAGGGAAGCAGCCAGAATTGCAGACGGAGAAGTTGTCTCGCTATCAGACTGAATATCAGCTGCCCAGGTATGATGCAGAGATTCTCACCAGCTCCAAGCATCTGGCAGATGTGTTTGAAGAGGCCGTGAAGCTCAGCCAGCAGCCGAAGGAGGTTTCCAACTGGCTGATGACGGATACCATGCGCCTTTTGAAAGAGCGGGGGGAGGAGCCGGAAGACCTTTCTTTTGATCCGGCAAATTTGGCAAAACTCATCGAATTGGTAGATAAAAAGATCATTAACCGTACGGTTGCCCGGGAAGTGTTTGCAGAGATCTTTGAGAATAATGTAGATCCTGCACAGTTCGTGGAGGAAAAAGGGCTGAAGGTGGTCAGTGACGAAGGGGCCTTGCGAGACGTGATTGAGGAGATTTTGGCAAAAAATCCGCAGTCGGTGGCAGATTATAAAGCTGGAAAGCAGAAAGCAATGGGATTTGTAGTAGGACAGACGATGCGGGCAATGAAAGGAAAGGCAGATCCGGCAGTGGTGAATGAGCTGGTGAAGACGATGTTGGAAAATGCGTAATGGCAGATGTTTTTTGTGCCAACAAATAGCCAGGGCAGCTGGAAAGAAAAATGGATTGTAAAGAAGTGGATTTTCGTGTAGAATAAGAACCAATTTTAAAAGAATGAATAAGAGGAGGAATGCAATATGCAGCCGTATGCAGAGATGAGTACTGAGGAATTGCACGCATTAAAGAAACAGTTGTCCGTTCGCTATCGGGATTTTCAGGGAAAAGATTTGCGACTTGATATGTCCAGGGGAAAGCCCAGTGTGGATCAACTGGATCTTTCCATGGGGATGATGGATGTTTTGAGCAGTGATGATGATTTGACTTGTGATGATGGTACCGATTGCCGGAACTATGGTGTTTTGACAGGTATCGGAGAGGCGAAGGAATTGATCGGGGATATGATGGAGGTATCCCCAGACAATATTATAATTTATGGAAATTCCAGTCTGAATGTGATGTTTGACACGGTATCCCGTTCTATGACTCATGGTGTGATGGGGGGTACGCCCTGGTGTAAGCTGGATCAAGTGAAGTTCTTATGTCCGGTGCCGGGATATGACCGCCATTTTGCCATCACAGAATATTTTGGCATTGAAATGATCAGCGTACCTCTGACAGGAGAAGGCCCCGATATGGATATCGTGGAAAAATTGGTAGCTGAGGATGACAGTATCAAAGGAATCTGGTGCGTACCGAAGTATTCGAATCCCACAGGCAACAGCTATTCCGATGTAACAGTCCGCCGTTTTGCCCGTCTAAAGCCGGCGGCTCCGGATTTCAGAATTTACTGGGATAATGCATATGGAATTCATCACTTGTACGACTATGATCAGGATCATCTGATTGAGATTTTGGCCGAATGCAAACGGGCCGGCAATCCAGATCTGGTATATAAGTTTTCATCCACTTCGAAAATCAGCTTCCCTGGTTCTGGTATCGCGGCCATTGCCACATCCCGTAACAATCTGGAAGATATCGAGAAGCAGCTGAAGTTCCAGACGATTGGCCATGATAAGGTAAATCAGCTGCGTCATGTTCGCTTTTTTGGCGGCATTCATGGTATGGTAGAGCACATGCGGCTACATGCAGATATTATGCGTCCAAAGTTTGAAGCAGTAACCAGCACTTTGGAGAGAGAATTGGATGGCCTGGGGATTGCCAGCTGGACAAGTCCGAAAGGCGGCTATTTTATCTCTTTTGATGCTATGGAGGGCTGCGCAAAGGAGATTGTGGCACGTTGTAAAAAAGCAGGTTTGATCATGACGGGGGCTGGCGCTACTTACCCATATGGAAAAGACCCTCATGACAGTAATATCCGGATTGCTCCATCTTACCCGCCTCTTGAGGATCTGATTCTAGCTATGGAACTTTTTGCCCTTTGTGTCAAGATCGTCAGTATCAATAAAATTTTGGCTGACAGAAAGGCCAAGGGAGAGATTTAAATTCCCATTTTTGCCTATTTTTGAGGGTGTTATAAAATAAGTCGTCAGCCATTTCCCTATCTTGTGTTGGCACGATTCACGTACCCTGTCGGATATTAATGGATAAAGTCCACCAATATCCGACAGGGTATTCGTGAACAGCTGGACATGAGATATGTGAAATGGCTGATGGCTTATTTTGCAAGACCTCCTCTTTACTTTTTTTTATTCCTGCCCTATAATACAATAGACTGTGCAAAGGAGAAGCTCTGAAATGAAGCAATTAGGGAATCAGTGGAAAGCAAAGCTGATCAATTATGAAACGATTTCTTATTTAATTTTTGGCGTGTTGACAACGTTGACCGATTGGATTAGCTATGGAGTCATGACCCGCTACGGGAATGTGGATTATCGGGTTGCTACGGCAGGAGCATGGGCGGTGGCAGTGCTGTTTGCCTTTGTAACGAACAAGCTGTTTGTATTTCAAAGCCGGAACTTAAGCCCCGGAAAGGTATGGGAAGAATGGATACCGTTTGTGACCTGCCGGGTGGCCACAGGTCTGTTTACTTTGGCGGCGATGATGGCGATGGTAGATGGAATCGGTATTCAGCAAGATCTTATCTGTAAAGTGGTGGTGTCGGGAATTTCCCTGGTGATGAATTATGTTTTAAGTAAATGGTTTGTGTTCAGAAAGGCATCGTAAGGCAACAGGGGGAGTAAAACGGTTATGGGAAAAGCAGGGAGAAACCAGAATGGCATATGAGGATATATACCGTATTACGAAAGAGCTAGAGGATTTACTTATGATAGATAAAGAGAGAATATTAACGTGGGAAGAAGAACAGCCGGATTCGATGGACAGGCAGAATGAAATTTGCCTGGAGGAGGAGACGACTGTCCGAGAACAGGATATCGCACAAGAAGAAGAGGAGACGACTGTAGAAAATGAGAATGAAGTGACAATATCCGGAAAACATCATTTTGAGATGGGGGGAGGGGCCTGGAGCCTGATACGTCCCAATGACGGATGGATCGTTGCTTTTGTGGTGCCGATGGTGATTCTGCTGATTATTTTTGCGCAGCGGGGAATCTATCCCTTTGGTGAGGAGTCTTTTCTGCGTACGGATATGTATCATCAATATGCACCTTTTTTTTCGGAATTTCGCAATAAGCTGGCTCATGGAGAAAGCCTGCTTTATAGCTGGAATGTTGGGATGGGCATTAATTTCTCTGCTTTATATGCCTATTATCTGGCAAGTCCGCTCAACGGTTTGCTGTTTTTTTGTCCGGAAAAATACGTGATCGAATTTATGACCTACATGATTGTTTTAAAGACGGGACTTTGTGGGCTTTCTATGGCCTATTATCTGAGAAAGCATTGTAAAAGCGAAAATTTGGGAATTGGATTTTTTGGGATTTTTTATGCTTTGTCTGGATATATGGCAGCATATAGCTGGAATATCATGTGGTTGGATTGCATTATTTTGTTTCCGCTGATTATGTTGGGACTGGAGCGGTTAGTGCAGGATGGGAAGGGACTTTTGTATTGCTTGACTCTGGGAATATCGATTTTTTCTAACTACTATATCTCCCTTATGACCTGTATTTTTATGGTGCTGTATTTTGTAGCATTATTGATCTTAGAGAGACGGATGACATGGGAAAAATTTGTCAGCCGGTGTGCCGCTTTTGCCTTTTATTCGTTGGTGGCCGGAGGACTGGCCGCCGTTGTTCTTTTGCCAGAGATTTATGCTCTGATGATGACAGCATCAGGAAAATTCAATTTTCCCAAATTGCAGGAACCTTATTTTCCGATTTTTGATATGCTGGCCCGTCATATTGGCAATGTGGAATCTGAGATTGGTTTGGATCACTGGCCGAACATTTATTGTGGAGTGGCAGTGTTGATGTTTTTGCCTCTGTATTGGATATCGAAGAAAATATCTGGCAGAGAGAAAGTAGTATACAGTGTATTGTTGCTGTTTTTCCTGGCTAGTTTTTCCATTAATGTGCTGAATTTTATCTGGCATGGATTTCATTTTCCCAACAGTTTACCCTGCCGGCAGTCGTATATCTATATTTTTCTGGTGTTGGTGATGTGCTGTAAGGCATATCTCCAGCTGTCGGAAATTTCCTGGAAGCATGTGCTTTTGACATTCTGGGGAGCAGTAGGATTTGTGTTGATGGCTCAAAAGCTAGTGACAGAAGAACATTTTCACTTTTCTGTATTTTATGTGGCAATTCTGTTTTTAGCCTTGTATTTGTGGATTTTATGGTTGCATAAGCAAAGACCTCGTTTCCGGAACCGGGCGATTTTGCTAGCGCTGGTATTGGTGGCAATGGAATCGTCAGTCAATATGACAGTGACTAGTGTGACTACTACTAGCCGTACTGCATATGTCAAAGACAATGAGTCCGTAAAAAAATTAGTGAATTCTGTTCTGCCGTCCGATACCTTCTTTCGGATGGAGAAAGTGACAAGAAAGACGAAAAATGATGGCGCTTGGATGAATTTTCCGTCAGTGTCTTTGTTCTCTTCTACAGCAAATGCAGATTTAACGAAATTGTTTAAAAAATTGGGTTGTGAGAGTTCCACAAATGCTTATAGTATTACTGGAAGTACACCATTGATTGATATGTTGTTTGCGGTCCGTTATGGTATTTATTCGGAAGAACCGGTAGATACCGGAATGCGGGATTTTGTGGCGCGCGAGGATGATACGGTTTTGTATCGCAATAACTATACGCTGCCATTGGGGTTTATGGTAGAAGCAGATTTTGAGCAGTACTGGGATCGGGAGGCGGGAAATCCTGCCGCTGTACAGAATAATCTTGCCGGAAGTGTCGGGGCAGATCCAGTACTGATCCTGGAGACGGATATTTCTTCTTCCGGAGAGGGACTGACCTTTTGTCCCAAGGAGGGTGGCGAGTATTATGTTTATGTGAACAATACTTCCATTGAAAAGGTAACAGCAGAGACCTGGAGAGGGACGAAAACCTATAATAATGTCAATCGAGGATATCTGTTGGAGCTGGGATACTGTACTGCTGAAGATATGGTTACTTTGAAGACAGAAGATGCTTCGGATGGAGTGTGGGCAGAGGTATATCGATTTTCGGAGACAGGGCTGGCTCAGATCTATGAACGACTTTCGGAAGAACCCTGGAAACTGACAAGCTGGCAGGAAACACGACTAGAAGGGATCATATCAGCGGAGGAAGGGGGAGTGATGATTACCACAATCCCTTACGATGAGGGATGGACCATTCTGGTAGATGGGGAAGAGCAGCAGAAGGAAAAGGTGTTGGATGCTTTTATTGGCGTGTCTGTGACGCCGGGGACTCATAAGATTTCCATGAGGTATCGTCCGGAGGGCCTGGTAAAAGGAGGTCTGATCACTGCCGGATGTGTAGTGCTTTTGTTGGCAGTGGAATATGCTTGTCAGTTCTGGCGTCGGAGGAAGTGGGAGGAAGAAGTATGGGGAGAGGAAATACCGGAAGAAGAAATATGGGAAGAGGAAATACCAAAACAAGAATAAAGGAAGTGAGGAGAGAATCGTTATGAAGTTATGGGGCGGACGTTTTACAAAAGAGGAGAATCAACTGGTGCATAATTTTAATGAATCTCTGTCCTTTGATCGGAAGTTTTACCGGCAGGACATCGAAGGAAGCATTGCTCATGTGACTATGCTGGGAAAACAGGGAATTGTGTCAAAGAAAGATCAGGAGGCGATTGTCAACGGCCTGAAGGGGATTCTTGCAGATTTGGAATCGGGAAAACTAGAATTTACAAATGAACATGAAGATATCCATTCTTTTGTGGAAGCAAATCTGATTCAGAGAATCGGAGAGGCGGGCAAACGGCTGCATACCGGACGCAGCCGAAACGACCAGGTAGCACTGGATATGAAGCTGTATTGTTGGGACGAGCTGGGGGAGATGGATGGACTGGTAAAGGCGCTGCTGGAAAATCTACTGGCCATCATGGAAGAAAACCTGGATACCTATATGCCTGGTTTTACTCATCTGCAGAAAGCGCAGCCAATCACACTGGCACACCATATCGGCGCTTATTTTGAGATGTTTTCCCGGGATCGGAGCCGCTTACATGATATTCGGGAACGGATGGATACTTGCCCATTGGGGGCTGGCGCTCTGGCGGGAACTACTTATCCTCTGGATCGGGATTACAGTGCCGCTTTGTTGGGTTTTGCCGGTCCAACCAGAAACAGCATCGATTCTGTGGCGGATCGGGATTATGTGATTGAGCTTTTGTCAGCAATGTCGATTCTGATGATGCATCTGAGCCGCTTTAGTGAAGAGATCATTCTTTGGAACAGTAATGAGTACCAGTTTGTAGAAATTGATGATGCTTATAGCACGGGCAGCAGTATTATGCCACAAAAGAAAAACCCGGATATTGCAGAATTGGTTCGTGGCAAGACGGGAAGGGTATATGGAGCATTGGTGGCGCTGTTGACCACCATGAAGGGGCTTCCTCTTGCTTATAACAAAGACATGCAGGAGGATAAAGAGTTGACCTTTGATGCCATTGATACGGTCAAAGGATGTCTTGTTTTGTTTACGGGCATGATTGCCACTATGACATTCCACAAAGATGTGATGGAGTCAAGTGCAAAAAATGGTTTTACCAACGCCACAGACGTCGCGGACTACCTGGTAGGACATGGGGTGCCATTTCGCGACGCCCATGGAATTGTGGGACAATTGGTGCTTCGCTGCTTAGAGAGGGGAATTGCTCTGGATGATTTGTCGCTGGAAGAGTTTCGTGCAATGAGTCCGGTGTTTGACGAGGATATTTATGAGTCCATCAGTATGAGGAATTGCGTTGAACGACGGAACATCATTGGTGCACCAGGGAAAAAAGCAATGAAACAGGTGATTGAAACATATAAAAAACAGCTTTTGGGCAACAATTAACGGACCAGAAATACTTCCATTTTACGACTGCCATGTCTTAATGCCTGGAGATGGCTGTCATAATAGATATCGATATGTTTTCCGTTGACGCCGCTGCCACAATCTTCAGCCGTATAGATCACTCCATTAATCATCAGTTTGGTGCCGTAGGGAATGACTCTTGGATCCACAGCAACGGTATGACCAGAGCGGGGAATGGCGCCAGTGCTGGTGCGTTTTCCCCATTTTCCGGAGCAATGGGAGCAGGGACAGTATCCGGTCGTGCGGAATATACCTAAGGAACGGGTGGCGGTGGCAGTTGCTGGCGATTCTGTCTCCGGAACCGATTCACTTTCTTTTTCTTGTGGAACCTCACCTTTGATATAAGACTGGGTATTGCCGAACTGTTTGCCGTCCACGGTGCCTTCGATTTGGTAGATGCCGTCCGGCAGAGAGTCCCAGTCCATCCGGATTCGAAAACCATGCATTCCGTTGCCGATGCCGTTTTCTTTCAGATCGTTCCGGTAAACGGCAGCAGTGGGAGAAAAACTGCTGACTATCTGGGAGGTTGCCTTATTGGTAATGGTTACATGAACTGGGACTACCGTGTTTGGCTGGCTGGATTCCCACCCCCAGCCAACAATCGTATTTCCCTCCATAGGGTCAAAGTATCCATCCAATGGCTCTGCAAAAGTAAGAATAGAGCCGCTTTGCAGCAGGATAGTTATTAATAGCAGGCATGTCCATAAGAATTTGTTTTTTAACATGATTATACTCCTTTCTTGTTACAATATAAAATGAAATGAAAATTTCACATGTTTTAAATATATGTAACAAAAATGTAATATATGACCATGATTGTCATTGAAATAGCAAAGAGGGTATCGCAAAATTAATGTTATTTAGATTATGTAGTGACAAAGGGTACGCCAAAGAAAAGGGGCAAGAAGCAGCAAGAAATCGTTGGTTCCTTTTTCCGATTTCTTGCTATTTCTCACCCCTCTTCTTTGTCTGTGTTTCTCGTTTTCTTATCTAAATGATGTTGATCGCAAAATAAGCCATTCGCCATTTCCCGTATTTCAAGCCCGGAATACAGAAAATGGCGAATGGCTTATTTTGCGATATTTTTTGCAGTTATATTGTGTTATTGAACAGTAAATACTTCCTGAAGTTGTTTGCCGTGATTCATTGCTTCTTCGTGATTGTCATAGTAGATGTCGATATGCTCGCCGATTACATTGGAGCCAATATCTTCTACTGTATAGACAATGTCGCCGATTATCAGGCGAGTGCCGATAGGAAATAGAGAAATATCAGCGGAAACGGTATGATTTGCCTGGGGGACTGTTCCGGAATAAGTCAGGCCAAAGCCGCCAGAACATTCATCGCAAGCACAATAACCGGTAGTGGTAAACATTCCCAAAGAAGCGCCTTTATTAATTTGATTTTTATTCGTTACTTCTTTTATCGGGGAAGGCGCCGCTTTGCCATTTCCACAAGTAACGACTGGCGAACCGATGGAAGCGGAGGGAGAGTTATGGGAAATACCAATAGTATCAACGTCTTGGGGACCTTCTGTTTTTTGTGGAGGTTGAGAGCTGACCGGACCACCGGAGATCGGCATGTCTGCGGATATGTATGACTCGCCAGGTGCACTGGAAGCATGTATCATCCCGGTATCTTTGGAAATTTCACTGGCTTTTACATTTTGAATTGTACCATCAATTGCCATCCCTCCACCAGGAACCTCAGCACCGAAAGCTGACAGTCCAAAGATAGTTACCCATAATAGTGTCATAATACTCATCGAAATAAAGCTTGTCTTATTAATTTTTAAATGATACATACGGATCACCTCACATTCTGGTATTTTCTATATCCATTATATTACAAAACTGTTAAATGTCAAGGATTGCTTTTTATAAGGACTTTTTGAAGATAAATAACCATTGTTGTGAATCAAAAGTTTTTCTTGAAAACCTCTTGACAAAAGCGGTTAGGTAAAGTATATTAGTCACAGATATTAGCACTCCCATTCAATGAGTGCTAACAAAGAAAAATGGAGGCCGTCATGGAGCTGGATGATCGGAAAGTTACTATATTAAAAGCTATCATCAAGACATACTTGGAGACGGGTGAGCCGGTAGGTTCTAGAACGATTTCTAAGTATACAGATTTGCAGTTAAGCTCTGCGACCATCCGCAATGAAATGTCTGATTTGGAGGAGATGGGTTATATCATACAACCTCATACTTCAGCAGGAAGGATTCCTTCTGATAAGGGATACCGTTTTTATGTGGACCAGATTATGCAGGAGAAGGAACAAGAGGTAACAGAGGTTAAAGCGTTGATGATTAAGAGAGTGGATCGCGTAGAGCTGATTTTGAAGAAGCTGGCACAACTTTTGGCCAGAAATACCAATTATGCAGCAATGATCAGCGGTCCTCAATATCATCGCAACAAACTGAAATTTATCCAGCTTTCCCAGATGGATCCGCATAAACTGCTAGTGGTCACGGTGGTAGAAGGAAACTTGATTCGCAATAAGGTGGTTACTGTACAAGAGGAGATCAGTCAGGAAGCGCTTTTGAATCTGAACATCATGCTGAACAGCAGTTTGAACGGATTGACGATCGATGAGATCAATCTGGGAGTGATTAGTCGCTTGAAAGAACAGGCGGGAAACCATAGCCAAGTGATTGATCTTGTGCTGGGTGAAGTGGCGGCAGTGATACAGGCTGATGAGGAAGACTTGCAGATTTATACCAGTGGCGCTACCAATATATTCAAATATCCGGAGCTGAGCGACGGGGAAAAGGCCAGTCAGCTGATCAGCACACTAGAGCAGAAAGAATTGCTTCAGGAACTGATTACCGATGTAAACCGCACGGAGGAAGATAATGGAATCCAGGTTTATATCGGGGAAGAAACACCACTTCAGACGATGAAGGATTGCAGTGTTGTGACAGCGAATTATGAGTTGGGAGAAGGGATACGAGGGACGATTGGTATTATTGGCCCCAAACGCATGGATTATGAGAAGGTACTTGGCACTTTGAGGCATTTGATGAGACAATTAGATGCCACGTTTAAAACAGATACGAACAGTGAGGAAGGATGATAGATATGGGAAAAGATAAGGATAAAGAAGAACGCGAGACTCCGGGAGGCCAGGAGACGATGGTTGATTCTGCGGATCAAGAAAAGAATATGGAGGAAGAGAACCTATCTTCTGAAACAGAGGAAGCAAAAGAGAACGAAAATTTGGAGCATGATAAGGCAGGCAAAAAGGATCCGAAAGACGTACAGATCGAGGAGATGCAAGATCGCCTGATGCGTCAGATGGCGGAGTTTGACAATTTTCGCAAGCGGACGGAGAAAGAGAAGTCTGCAATGTACGAAGTTGGCGCCCGTGAGATGATTGAGAAGATTTTGCCGGTGCTGGATAATTTTGAGCGGGCTTTGGCCGCCGTGCC
>Ga0137306_100517_pt1 | contig 33460 bp, 31 predicted proteins | sample Inofroosms_March_FD_97187 | JGI IMG/M metagenome (GOLD analysis project Ga0137306, IMG submission 97187) | Mouse cecal microbial communities from Vienna, Austria - N-Acetylneuraminic and N-Acetylglucosamine D2O microcosms_March | ecosystem: Host-associated > Mammals > Digestive system > Large...
TACGTGAGCGAAGAAAGCATAACCAGGACCACGCCGGTTCCGCTGACTTCCATTCCTTCGGGCGCACGCAGCAACAGAACCAGACCGCCCGTCATTATGACAAGACACAACGCCGTTGTAGCGCGGAAACGCTCGTGAAAGAAGAACGTCATAAGCACCGCCACCATCACCGGATAAACAAAAAGCAAGGTCGACGCTATGCCGGAGTTCATGTAATTATACGATTGGAACAGTGTTAGCGATGATATTCCCATAAGTATCCCCAACACACCCAATGGCATAAGTTCCCCGCGACTGATTTTCAGCGAGTGCCCCCGCAAAAGCAACATTGATGCAAGAATAGGCAATCCAAGCAGATAACGGAAAAACAACACCGTATTCGGATTCATTCCGTCTGCATATAATGGCACTGCGAAAGCAGGGTTAGTGCCATAAGTGGCGGCAGCGACCGCTGCCAGGATATATCCCTTGAGTTTCATGCGGCAAAAGTAACGAAAAAAAGCGATTTTTTACTATATTGCTCAATCCAAATACCCGTGAAATGAAAAGAATCGCAAAGGAACATATGATTTTGCCCGGCATTGTTGCCATGATATGCCTGACCGTAAAAGACATGATGCGCTACTCCCTGAGTCTTAGTGATAACAATGCAAAGTTATTTCAATTTTAAAATCCCATATCATCAATAATCTTTCGGATAATAGCTACATCAACCGTGGAATAATCTGCCTTATCATATATGTCTATAAGATAGACCCTACCTCCATTTTCTGTAGCAAGCATGGTATAGGTTATAACCCTTGCACCACTGACCGTCCTCGTCCTTTGGATGTTATTGCCATTAGTATCTTACGGATACCTTGAGTCAATTCATCTCCCTGAAAAGGATTATTCTGCAATAACTTCGTAAATCCCAATATATCCCGCCTCAATGAACGATGTCTTTTGGCAAGAGCTTTGAATGACTTCTCAAAACCGGGAATAGGTATTATATCAAAGTTCATTGAGCATATCTTGTATAGTCCTGCGAGGAACAGAAAGGCTGTCTGATTAGCCCTGAAGTCCATTGCGCTTACAATTTCCATAAAAGCTTGGCGCAGATTTCTTCTTGAGGCACAGTCACATAGCCAGCTATGCTCCTTTGCCTTAAATGAATTTTATTCAAAAGAGAGCCGCCCCAAATCCGGACGGCTATTTTTTTAAGCTATACCTGCTATCGCGGACGGTTGTACAGACACGCCTGCCACGTCAGGAAACCTGCACACTTTTACCAGTCCGTCATCTCAGCTTTAGCATACGTCCCGGCTGAAGACGCTCATCTCTCGCTATGAGATTCAGCTGGCATAACCGCGTTTCGGAAACACCCGATTTTTCGGAAATCTTTTTCAACGTATCGCCTTGCCTGACAACATATGTGCCGCGGCCTGCCGCAGACCCTCCCGCCGCTGTCCTGTTGCGGTCGGAAGCCGGGGACAAGAGGGAAAGCGGGTTCACCGCCTCTCCGTTCACACGGGTCTCGAAATGCAGATGAGGACCTGTGGAGTTTCCGGTGTTGCCGCTGAGGGCTATGACCTGACCGGAAAACACCCGCTGTCCGGCATCAACCAGTGAGCGCGACAGGTGCGCATAACGCGTTTCCATGCCGTTGTCGTGCTCAATGACAATGAAATTGCCGTAACCTCCCGCCTCATAGTCTACACGCTTAACCTCTCCAGACATTATCGCCCGCACGGTATCTCCGACGTTCATCGCGATGTCTATCCCTTTGTGTACGCGTTTGAACCGCGCCCTGTATCCGAAACCGGAGGTGATTCGCCCCCATTCGGGACTGAAAAGGGAATTGCCGGTGCCATAGGCGTGTTGAGGCGCATAAGACAACGCGGGGGGAGTATAAGAGGGTTTGCTGTATGCATACGTGATAAACCGCAAGGCTCCTGTAGAGACATTTTCATCTGTTTCATCCTCTCGATTGTCTCCTTTGCGCCTTACAGTACCCACAAGATCCGATATGTAGTCCTTATCCTCGGATGATGACGCTTCGACACCTGTTCCTACGGCACGCACAAGACCCGAAAGGAAATCCTCTTCCGGGTCTTTCGCCTCGGCGGTCAATGCCGCAAGGAGTATTGTCAATAAAATTATCGTTTTCCTCAAAGTGCTATAGTCTGTCAGTTTGGCGTTTCATTCTTCTCTCCCGCTGCCGCCTTCTTGCGTGAGTCTACCAGAGGTGATATGAAAAGAATCCATCCGGCACACGCCACAAACGCAAGGAACGTGAAGCCGACGAGTATCATGACCTTACGGGGACTTGACGCCCTAACAGGGACTGTGGCGGGTGTGACCACCGCATATACCGGTGTGCTTTCCTGCACTCTCACCTGCGCCTGCTGCACCTGCTGCGCCGTCTGGTTATAAAGATTGAAGGCGAGGGTCATCTCGTTCTCGAGTCGCTCGCGCATTGTCTGAGCGGAATGAAAAGCCAGACCCTGGTTGCGGTCGAGATAGTCGGCATAACGCTGCTGCGCCTTGTAATAGCTCTCCTTCGCCTCCCTATTGATCTTCAGAGCATAATCGAGGTCATGACGCGCCTTGCTCGTGCGATAATCCGTGATGAAGTCGCGGAGCCTTGAGACAACAGTGTCGGCAAGCACTGCAGATACGAGAGGATCCTGCATCTTGGAGGTGATGGTCACAACAGACGTCTTGGTATCGACAGTGGCGGATATACGGTTGTTCAACGATGTCACAAGCGCATCTTCCTCGGGTGTCAGACGGAAGTTGTCAAGCTGATGCTTACCGTCGGTTTCCTTGCCGCCACCGGTCACCATACCCAGAAGTTTGCGAGGAAAACCGAGAATCGCACTCCACCAGGGTGCCGAAGTCTCGTTCTCCATATATTCGCGCACGGTCATGGTACGGTTGCCGCCTTTCTCATCTGTTGTTACCTTTACATCGAAAAGTCCGGTGGTGAATGGCACGGAACTCAACACATCAGGATAAAGCTGCGGATAGAAAGCATCCGAGCCGGAAGAGAAGTTGCTGCCAAGACCTGCCATCGATGCAAGTGCGCCGAGACCTCCTCCCGCCGATTTCCCCTCTGTTGATTCCGGCACGAGCTTGACAGAAGTGGTATACTCCTTCGGTATGCTGAAAGCCACCACAAGTCCGACGAGTGCGCCGCACAAGCTCCATTTTATCAGTTTCTTCTTCTGTTTCCAGAGTGTTGACGCAAGTTCAAGAAGGTCTATCTCCTTTTCCTCGCCTACTCTGGCTTTATTATCGGTTTCCTGCATTGTCAGTTTTATTTGAGGCTACTTGAATAGGTTCGGTATCGTTGCCACCATTGTCGCTACCGACATGAATCCGGTTGTGAGAGTCAGAATCTTCGACCAGTCTGTTCCACCGTTCTGAGGTTTCGACGGCACAATTATATGACAGCCGGGTTCTATGGGAGTGTTACGTTTGGCTCTTGCCACAGTTCCGTTCATATACACTATGAATGCCTTCCCTTTCTTGGCACGCTGTCCGTAACCGCCTGCCTGATTGATGTAGTGGCTCAGTTTCTTGCCTGGTTCGTAGATAACGGCATTCGGGAACATGACATCGCCGGAAATCTTGACAGTACTCTGCTTCTCCGGAACATAAAGGGAGTCTCCGGGCATCAGTACAAGGTCATAGTCGCTTCCTGGATTGGCAAGTGCTTTCTCAAGATTGATTCCCACATTATACATATTCGACAGGTCAATCTTGTCAATGGCTATAGAATCACCCATATTCTCGGAGTTGTTTGACATCGCGAGTCTCAGAGCCTCCTTGCGTGCCGCAAGTTCCGACTCAGACAGACGGCGAGAGAGATGGGCGCCCTTGATGTATGCGCCATCGATGAGTCCTCCGGCACGCGTCACAAACTCCGAAAGGCGTTCGTTTCTTTTGCGTAATGTATATGTTCCGGCAAAGAGCACTTCTCCGTCGATCGCAACTGTCTCCTGAGGTGCATATCCGGGACTGCGGCGCACCTCTACCCTGTCGTAGGGTTTCAGCCTGAATCCCTTTCCTTTGCCTACGGCAAGTCCGTTCTCAATCGAAACGGTAAATTCCTGCGCAAGCTGGTTTGTAGCCTCCGTTGCCGAAGGATCCACAATCCTGCGGGAGATATCCACACGTGCCGTAGACGCACCCTCAAGCAGACCGCCTGCCTGAAAAATAAGGTCTTCGACAGTGCTGTTGGCAGCATAAGGATACGCGCCCGGACGAGCAACCTGACCGCCTATGTAGACATCACCGCGTTCTTCAAGCTCGTTGACACTTGAGATAACGAGCATGTCATTGCGTTTGAGCGTAATGTCGGGAGCCGCGCCTCTCAGGATATCCTTCAGGTCAAGTGCGACTACCTCAAGCTGCTTCTCCGGGCCCTCGCGGTAAAGGAGCACGCGGTCTGTATAAGCGTCTTCAGTAACGCCGTCGGCTTTGTCGATAAGATCTCTCACGGTTTTCAGACCGTCTCCGATCGCGAACATGCCAGGACGGTATACGGCTCCTTTCAGTTCTACCCGGTTGGCATAACGGTCAAGGATTGTTCCGACAGTTATGATATCGCCGTCCTGCAGACGATAAGTCGCGAACTCTCCCCGGTCAATGTTGTAAAGCTCGTTTTCCGTGCCCGACTGGCGCGACAGACGCACCATCCCGCCGTAAGCGTCACCGGTAAATCCGCCGGCATAATCGAGAAGACTTTTAACCGTCTCGTCAGGCTTGATCTCATAATACATCGGACGCTTAACGTTCCCGTCTATGTTGACAAGCTGCTCGTACGGAGGAACAATAATCACATCCCCCTCCTGCAGACGGATATTTCCTGAGGTTTTCCCTTTGAAAAGATAATCGTATATATCCACTCCTGCAACCTTCTTGCCGTTACGCAAAACCTGTATATTGCGGAGCGAACCTATATCGTTGATACCACCTGCCCTGTATAAGGCATGAAACACAGATGAGAACGGAGACATGCGGAAGGTTCCCGGTGTCGCCACCTCTCCGAGAATATCCACCTGTATGGTGCGAACCTGACCGAGAGTCACCTGAATGTCAGTTTCCGCGTCATTCATTCCCGCATACTTACGTGAGAACGCACTTTTGATATGCTGATTGGCATCCTTGATTGTCAGACCATTGAGATACACCGGACCGATCTGAGAGATCATTATGCTCCCTTCAGGCGATATTGTCTGGCGCATATGATCTTCCGATGTGCCCCATATGTCGATCACGACCTCATCGCCGGGACCGAGACGATAATTCTGAGGAGTGGCGAGATTCTCGCTTGGCTCGAAAGTAAGCGACTGCGAATTGAAGACCTGATGTCCGTAGATCTTGCGGCCCGAACCTGACATGGCATCACCCTTCTCTATCTCGCGTTGCATATTTTCGATCGAAGACACCGAAACATCCTCCGCAGCGTTATGCTTACGCTCCGACTCAGCCGATGTTACCGTCTGTCTCGTAGCCTGATTCTCACCCTGTTGCTGAGACTCAAGCTGTGCCTTGATACGCTTCGCCTGTTCAGGCGTAACTCCTTTTGCCATCAGCTCCTTGCCGATCTGCTGCTCTGATTTGCCGGCGGCAGTCTGCTGTTTGATATAATCTATAACCTGCTGGTCTGTAATGGCAAATGCCATGATAGAGCACAGCATCAAAAAGGACATTAGAATGTGTCTCGGTTTCATCTGAGAAATTGTTTAAATAACAATGTGCAAATTTAATAAAAAAAATTGTATTTGCCGCTGTTTGTCCTCTTTTCGGCATTTTTAATTATTTTTGCATAATCAAAACGAAACAACCTGACAATGCGTATCCTTTTTTTCGGAGATTATTCCAACCTCCACGCCTGCATAGCCGGTGAATTGCGTCGGCGCGGTCACCACATCACCGTCATTTCCGACGGAGGCAGATACATGGACACTGACAAGGATATCCTTCTGGAGCGCGCGCCGGGCAGACTCGGCGCCGTAAGCTATCTGTATCAGATTTTCAAGATTCTTCCTTCACTCCGGGATTACGATGTCGTTCAGCTCATCAACCCCCATTTCCTCTCGCTCAAGCCCGGCAAGATAAAATACTTCTTCGATATTCTCAGGAAAAACAACCGGTCGGTGTTTCTCACACTCGCAGGCAACGACTATTATTTCGTAAAGACATGTCTCGAAGCCAAAACTTTCCGCTTCTCTGAATTTGAGACAGCCGGCAAGCCCTCGGAATTCGAGCTTGCCACCCGCCACGGCGCCCGATGGACAGCTCCCGGAATGAAGGAATTCTGCGATTACATATACTCCAATATTGACGGAGCGATGGCAGTATTGCCCGAATACGACATTGCCGCGCGTCCTTATCTCGGTGACCGACTCTCATTCACCAACATCCCCGTTGACCTCGCCTCATTGCCCAAAGTACCCACACTCTCTTCCGGCGACTTGTCAGACCGCATACGTCTATTTATAGGCATGCGTCAGGGGATGGAAATCCAGAAAGGCACTGCAAGAATGCTTCGGATCTGCCTTGAACTCGAAAAAGAGATGCACGACAGATGTTCGGTCACATGCGTGCGCAACCTTCCCCTTGCCGAATACCTCCGCAGAATGAGCGAGAGTCATATAGTTCTCGACCAATTATACTCCTACTCGCCGGGCACCAACGCCTTTCAGGCGATGGCACTCGGAAGAGTCGCCGCCACCGGCGCACAGCCCGAATATTACGAATACATCGGAGAACCCGACACGGGAGCCATCATCCCGCTGTCTCCGTTAGTGTCAGACCTCGAATGGAAAGAAAGATTCCGCAGTCTCATCCTCGATCCCTCCGGTCTCCCCGCCATGGCAGCCGAAGGGCGCCGCATCGCGGAAAAGCACAACGCCGTCACCACCGTCACTGACAGGTTCCTCACCCACTGGCAGCGCCTCTCCTGACCCCGCTCTTCCTCGCCCCTTCCCTCCTTACCTTCCCTCCTTACCTTCCCTTCCCACATTCTTTCCTCTTTTTTCCTTATCTCTCATCGATTACTTCTCTAACACGAGTTTTCATTCTCAACCCACGAGACCTATGGCTTTTCAACCACCACACCGCGACAAGATTCCGAGCATGAAGCGTCGTTGTCACACCCACGACTACCGTTCCGTCTCCTACTACATGATCACTCTCGGGAAGAATCCAGCCTACACTGCTCCCTTCTGCCGCATATTCGACGCCGCGCTCAACCCTCCCGACTTCACATCAGCCCGCCGTCGCTCCGACGAGCTGACGCCCGGCATAAAGAGAATTCTCCTTCCCCGCAACGCGTCCGTCCGGGATAAAGCCGGCACTGCCGGCTCTTCAGTGCCCGGTGCCCCCGCCGTGTCCCTACCCGCGTCACCCCCCGGTGCCCCCGCCGTGTCCCTGCCTGCGGTAGAGCTAAGCGACAGCGGAGCCTTTCTCCGCGCCGGGTTCCGTGATTTTTTCAGGACCGAGTCTGCCATACTGCTCAAAAAAATCGTCGTGATGCCCGACCATGTCCACTTCATCATCCACGTGCGGGAATACCTCCCCGCACACCTTGGCAGATACATATCCCGGCTCAAGACCGTCTGCACGCTCGCAGTCAGCGAACTTCCAGGCTACCCCGTCGACACCGATGGCAATCCCCTCCACATATTCGAAGACAACTACCACGACAGAATAATCCGCAACGACTCAATGCTCGAAACAGAGCGACGCTACCTCGACGACAACCCGCGCCGTTACCTCCTCCGCAAGCAACATCCTGAATATTTCAGTTCACCCGTCAGAATAACAATCAATGGAGAACACTACTCCGCATTCGGGAACATCCTGCTTCTCAAAGACATCCACCCCGAGCCTGCGATCATAAGCCGGCGCTACACCCCCGAACACCTCTCCCGGCTCAAAGCCGGCTGGGAAGAAGCCGCACGGAGCCGCAAAGCGCTTGTATCCCCCTTCATCAGCAAACCGGAAAAAGAGATAAAGAAAGCCGTCCTCGAATCCGGAGGACGGATAATTGAGATTCTTGACAACGGTTTTCCTGAGCGATACAAGCCCTCCGGCACCGCCTTCGACCTTTGTCTCGAAGGCCGTCTGCTCCAGATTGCCCCTCTTGTCTACGAAACCAGTAAAATTCCTCTTACGCGCAACCGTGCTCTGGAGCTGAACGCCACAGCGAGAAAGATTGCGGCGCTCGCCCTCTCCCCGCTTACAGCGAATTCTCTTCGGGTCAGTCGTTTCTCACCAAAGTCTCCGTTATAGGCAGGGTTGAGAGTAAGCCGGCAATGCCGGCTATTCTGTGCTCGGCGTCCCGTCGAGCCGGTTAGTCAGTGTAAGCTTCCAACCCCGTCGAGCCGGTTAGATCGATTAGCTTCCAGCCCCTTCAGCCTAACCTGAGCAGGCTTTACAATCCCTCTCCGCAAATCGGGCTCTGCCCGATTACACGAAATTCGAAATAAATTGCTATTTTTGCAGGCAAATGGAAACCCCGAATCAAGACATAAGGCTACAGGTGTTGATCTGCACACTTGGAGGCGAAGGCATCCGTCGCGTAGCGGCAGCCTGCCATCCCCAGGTCAGGCATGTCGAATATCTGGTAAGCTGGCAACTGCCCGAAGGAGATCTTCCCGTGCCGGAGGCGTTGCAGCGTCCCGACTTCCGCATTGTCAAGAGTTACACACGCGGTCTCTCGCGCAACCGCAACGCCGCCATTGAGGCGGCATCGGCACCCCTGTGTCTGATTTCCGACGATGACGTCATCTATAATGCCGACAATCTGCAAGGCATAATCCGCCACTTCGATGAAAACCCCGAAACAGACATTCTCACTTTCCGATACGCATCCGCCTCAGAGGCGAAGACTTATCCCGACCGTCCCTTTCCTCTTGACTCTCCCCCAAAAGGCTATTACGCCTCATCAATAGAGATAGCTTTCCGCAGGGACAGCATTGCCAGAAAAATCCGTTTCAACGAGAATTTCGGAATCGGTGCGCGATTCATCGCCGGCGAAGAGGATATTTTCATTTACGACGCCCTCCGCGCCGGACTCAGCGGACGCTACATCCCGTTTGACATAGCACGCCACGATGACCTCTCGACATCAGCAAGACTCTATGCCGACCCGGCGCTAATCACAGCCAAAGGAGCCGTGTTCACTCACATCCACCCCGCAAGCTGGCCGCTCAGAATGCTTGTCCACGCCTTAAGAAACATAAAAAACAACAACGGCATCTCCACATTCCGTTACTTAAAATCATGGCTGAATGGAGCGTTCTCTAATTAACCAGAGCCTGTCCGGTACGACTGCGACTGCGACCACGATACCATTGAAACACAGGTATGTCATCATGCCTGTTGCAGCTATTCTGATAATACTTATCGGAACAGCATACATCGTCATGGGATTCCACACCCCGTTGATTGGCGATGACCTCGGCTTCCGCCATACATTCGCAGAACAGAACGACTGCTTGTACGCGCTTCCCCGCTCTATGTACCGTCACTGGATATGGAACAACGCACGCATGGCAGACATGCTCAATCCCATAGGGTTATACTACATGCCAGTATGGCTGCGCGCCACGACAAACGGTCTGATGACTTCACTGATGTTCTTAACCGTCATTCTCTCATGCGGCAGAAAGGCAAAGGAAAACGCACTGGCGGCATTAACAATCATATCCCTCATTGCATTCACCTTCCGGTGGGACGCGCTATGGATGGAATATTGCACCTCATACAATTATGTATGGAGCACGGCATTCGCATTGTCCGCACTGCTCATCATCTTCAACAGCAGCCGGATCAGGATTCCTGTCTTAAAATGGGCTGCCATTCCTTTCTGTTTTGTGGCGGCGGCAATGCATGAAGCTTGCGGTTTCCCTCTTGCCGTCGGAATGACACTCTATTTCATTGTATCGCGAAAAGCGTTCACAGGGATGACGCTATCCTCTCGGCTGATGTCCATAGCCTTCATTTCGGGTGGAATATTCACACTCACTTCTCCCGCCTCATATTCAAGAATCGGTTTCATGCTTCAGCCCGAGCATCCGGCAGAGATGCTGCTCCTGTCGGCAGGATATGTGCTGATTCTGCTTGCGGCCACTGTTGTCACATTCGCCGGAAGAAGGCAACAGACACCGGCGCTTGTCCGCTCTCCATGGCTTATATTCGCGACAGCCGCCATACTCTCCACCTGCTTCATGCTGCTCAGCCAATACGGAGGAAGGACCGGATGGTTTGCCCAGACATTCGCTTTGATAGCACTGTTCCGGACTCCCGTCACGTTGCTGTCTGTTCCGAAAAAGGCACAGACAGCAGCAACCGCAGTGCTTTCCATTCTCATTGTGGCTCACTATTCCGCAGTAGTCTGTTTCCAGATAAAAACGGGGAATGAATCTGCAAAGGCAATCGGGATTTACAGAAACTCCCCCGACGGAATAATATTCATGGATTATGCCGACGAGCCACAGTTGCCATGGTATATTCTTCGAAAGACACACGGAGTCCCCGATGAAGACGACACATATTACCGCTACAGGATGGCAAAACATTACGGCAACGGCAAAGAGCCTGTCATCCTGCCCGAAAGCGCACGCGGCACAGACTGGCATTCCTTCACCGGCACACGCTGCTTCGGAAACCGCATAATCTCGGACGCGCCTCTTCCCGGAAGGTATACCGACAGAATTTTCGAGATGTTTCCACGCACAATGATCAGACGCAACGGCATCGAATATATCGAACAGCAGTTCGTCATCCATGATAAAAAGCTCTTTCTATACTCACCCGTCGACCGCGACAGAGGCGAAAAATAATATAACACTCATCATGAATATAAAAGACTCCAGACTCGGCAAAGTAATAAAGGCGCATCTTTATTCGGTCTTGTTCTTTACCACCTGTTTCCTGCTATTTCTCGCAGAATGGCTTCTGTTCACAGAGGACATCGGCGGAATAGGCAACAAGTATATCGTGACCATAGCAAAAGGAATCGGAGACATCGCCGCTCTGTTTATCATTTACTGGTTTCTTCCTCAAAAAAGGGAATGGATCATTCTGGTTATAATATGGCTTGTCTCAGTCTTCTTCCTTTTTAACGCATGGCATTGCAGATTCTGGGGTGAATTCATATCGGTCACGTTTTACAGGCTGACTTCAAATATAAACGCAGACCTGGTCAATTCCGTCAAGGCTCTTGTCAGGATTACCGACATATTCTACATTCTTATCCCCGCAGCCTGCACGTTGCTATATCTCTTTGTCTGCAGGAAACACATGAGAACCGAAATGAACTTCTCCGGAAAGCAGAGGGTGCTTGCCGTGTGCATGTCTTTATCCGCCTTTGCCCTGTCTCAGCTCGCATTCGGCATAACCACAAAAAAATGGCAGGAAGACTTATTCCCTGACGATACCCTGACAGACATACTTCTGGAAAGGTTCTGTTTCAACAAGCATACTGTCAAATACACCTTTTGCAGTGAAGGGCTATGCATGTATTTTTTAGAAGCCGTGGTTGAAATCGGCAAAGACATCGTTTCCAGACATTATATTGAACTGAACGAAACAGATCTGAGAAAAATCTCAGATTTCATGGCAGATATTCCCGAAATTCCCGGAACTCCTGATTTTTCGGCAAACAAAGACAAGAATGTCGTGATAATCTTAGTGGAATCATTTAATTCCGATGTGATTTTCCATAAAATCAACGGCAATGAGATCACCCCCGTGATGAATGCCCTGGTAAATGCGGAAAACACAGTCTCTGCGTTGAATATAGTGCCTCAGGTAAAAGAAGGATGTTCAAACGACGGTCAATTGCTCACAAACACCGGGCTTCTCCCTCTTGACAAAGGTGTCTCTTCGATGCTGTTTGGCGACAGAAACATATATCCTTCCCTTCCACGCATTCTCGCCAGAAAAAAACCTACGGTCATTTTCGGAGACAACGGCGCCACATGGAATCAGACGGGCGCATACGAAGGTTATGGATTTGAAGAGATTCTCAATATCCATGATTACGAAAAAGCGGCAGAAGAAAAGGGGCGCGATGCCGCCATGATGGATCTCGGCATAGAAATCATAAGCAGACTTGAAGAACCCTTTCTCCTTGAACTGGTGACATTCTCTATGCATGTGCCGTTTAAAGAGAAAGCGGTACCGACCGAAGAATGGCTGAAGACCGATTCTCTTGAAGAGAACGAAAGAAATTATTACAACATCACCCATTATTTCGACCGTTCACTGGGAGATTTCATAAACAAGCTGAAATCGATGAATAAATACGATGACACTGTAATATTCATAGTCTCCGACCACTCTCAGGGAATTGCGAAGAACAAAAAAGTATTCAAAGACGGCGACAACAACCGTCAGGATTTTCTCCCTATGGCATTTATCGCCCTGAACACCAGTCACACGCAAAAAGTGGACGCGCCTGCCGGTCAGGTAAACGTATTCCCAACCATTCTGCACATTCTGAACCGGAACAACGAACCCTATCACGGCATTGACCGCTCTTTGCTTGACCCCCAGCTCTCTTCCTCAGTCACCCAGCAGGGCAAGACAAGGGGAAACGCCTCGCCTTCTGAAATTTCAAGACAAAAGAGAGCATACGATATTGCAGATTCCATTCAGAGAGGCGATTACTTCAGACAGATTGAAAAAACCAAGAAAAAATGAAATTATTCAAAACTTATATTCCTTATCTGGCAGTAGGCGCGGCGGCATTCGTTTTCGCGATCCTTAGCGAATGGAATGACGATGCGATCGCATATTCGTTTTACATACCCGGATCCGGAGAAGATGAATCGTTCACGCCGATAGCCACACTCCGGGATATATGGGAATCGCAGATAAACCATTATTCCAACTCCAACGGGAGGTTTGTGGCACACTTCATTGTACAGATATTCTGCGGTCTTCTATCCAAGCCTTGGTTCGCGGTCATCAATGCTTTTGCCTGGATGGCTCTTGTATTCTGCATCACCCGTTTCAGCAACAATGCAAAAGACTTCCGCACATCCTCTTTGGCAGCTATACTCGCGATACTGTTGTTTTTCACTCTCCCTTTCACTCCTCCATTCCAGATAAATTACGTATGGACGGCATGTGCTCTGCTGATATGGCTTAGATGCTTTTTCTCTCAAAAGAAAGAAACGTCTGTCGGCCTGGTGCTTCTGATGATATTCAGCTTCCTCACAGGAGAGATGCACGAAGGTTTTTCAATACCTGCGGGGGGTGCTCTGCTGTATTGCCTTGCCATGCGCAGGGGAAGATTCACCTGCAAGGAATGGTGTCTGTCGCTGTCATTCGCAGCAGGTGCCCTCACATCAATATTCGCACCGGGCAATTTCCTGAGAATAAGTCTGCACCGGGCTGCGGAAGGCTCCTTGCTGAATACTTTCGAGCAGCTGCCCGCACTGATCTGGTTTCCGGCTGTTTTCCTTATAATATTCCTTTTCCATAACAGCAAAGGACACTTGAAAGAATTTTTATCTCAGCCACTCATGAGATTCCTGATTGTCATGGCTGCGACTTCATTAGTGTTCAATCTGTTTTTAAAGAATTTCGGAAGAGGCATAATACCTTATGACCTGTGTTTTGCAGTTCTCTCTGTCTGCTGCGTGGCGGGAAAAAGAACAGACACCGGGTTACTTACTGCAGGCACAGCCGTGGCTATTGCTGTCATGGCATTCCAGGCATTCAACATACACATGCAGAATCTCAAGACACGAACCATTTTCAGAGAATATGACCGTTCCGAATCAGGAACCATATATCTGAAAGACAATCTCTTTCTTTTCAACAGAACCGAAACCGCCCAACGACGCAACACCTACACAAACCGACTTCGCCAGAAAAATCCGTCAAAGCCGTTTCTCGTGATTTATCCTGAAGTCATGAAAGATATGGACTGTCTGAAAGACACCAACGCGGTCATAAAAGTCGGCGACCAGAGCTGGGTATGCATACGCTCCGCCTCGTGTCCCCGCGATTTTGTAGTGGAGAAAACCATTCTTCCTTCAGCCATCAGCCGCAAGATGCAGCCTCGCGTGCTTGACTTCTCGTCAGGTTCCGACATATTTCTGGATTCCACATCGAATTACTCCTCAGTGCTCTATGTAAATGTGCGTCCCTATATCAAAGCTGATGTAATCATAGAATAAGCCATCCCCTCCAGGCGGCGGCAACAGCGGCAATACCTATTGTGAAAGAAACCGCGACAGCAATCACGGCTTCTTTGCCGAGTCTGAGGCGATACCTGCCGAAATATATCACCCCTGTCATGATGGTATATACGCCATACCAGATCACCTGTGCGAATCCTATGCCGGCAAGACCGTAACGGGTATAAAACCATATATTGAGACACACACCGATCACCGCATCTATTCCTTCGGTAAGAAGATATGTCTTCCCCTCCCCCCTGGCTATGATGGAGAACGCCATGCATGTTGACACAGAACGCAGTATTATCGTAAATATGGCAATTGTGACAAAAGGCAGAATCACTTCGAAATCAGCAGTGTATAGAATCTCGACTATCCACCTCCTGAAAAGAAGGAAAAGAAGCAGCATGGGGGTGAAAATTTTAAGCAGCAGCGAGATTTCATGACTCACAAAAAGATACATCCTGCGGGGTGAATGACTGTTGGCAGCCATGCGCGGATAGAACTCCAGTCCTACAGCCCCGAATATCAGCGACGTGTAGCGGAACACAAGCGTGTTACCCGCCTGGAAATAACCTACCTCCGCAGTGGAAGTCTCTCGGTTAAGCCACGACATGAAAACCATATGCGCCAGGTTGGTTGCGAACGTGGCAAGGGCAATATACCCCCCCAGTCTGACAAAACCGGCACCCTCTCCAAGCTCTTTTCTTCCTGCCACACGCCAGGGTATGCTTCTGTCGCGGTATACGAAAAGAAAAAACAGGATTGACAGCGAATACACAAGAAACGAAAGTGCCACACTCATGTCTCCGAGCCAGCGGAACATAGGAATCGAGATTGCCAGACCCGCCGCCGTTCCGCTTGCCGCCGCCTTTGCAAGCCGCCGGAATCCTCCGGTACCCTGCAGTATCGCCTGCTCACCCCCCGTCAGGGAATTGAGCAGCAACGCGCCACCAAGTATCATGAACTGCCACCAATAGCCGTAATCGCCGAAAAGCCAGAGAGAGAGCCATGGAGCCATAAAACTCAGCACAAGCGCGCCCGCCACTCCCGACAACATGCACCACCCTCTGAGTCTTGCGGCAATACGCCGCAACGCCCCCTCCGAATGGCGGCATTTGGCAACCTCACGCACTCCACTCTGCCGCAGTCCGAGACCGGTGATGATGGAGACCGTATCGACCGTTGTGCCGAAAAGTCCGAATAGCCCCACACCAGTGGCACTCAGCCACATAGCAACAAGTTTCATCTTGACCACAGAGCATATGATCCCGAATGCTTCCGCTCCCGAAAACACCCCGATAACCTTCAGCACCTTTGCGGTCAGAGAATTTTTCATCGCTTTCCAAAAACCTTTCCCGCCACAAGCGCGGCATGCCGTCGCAATGCCCGGAGATGCCCGTAATGTCTTGCCATCACGCGGTAGCGTTCGCGCAGAGATTTCGGTTTGTTGCGGTCTGTAAGCCCGTCGGAGAGATAATCTATTGTAACCGTCCCGAGATTCGTGCATCTCGATTCGTCGGCATTCTTTATGCAGCGTATTGTCCAGTCATAATCAGCCGAGAACCGGTAAGAGAGGTCATAATCCGGAGCTATCCCCTTCCTGACCATAAACGCCTGATGACATATGAGCATCCCCTTCGCGAAACTCCCGGCAGTCAGTCTTTCCGGCACGGAATAATGTCTCGGACCCAAAACGCGTCTTTCGCTGTCCACAATCACCGTATCACCATATATGATATCATCTCCGAGCCTCGCCCGACGCGCGTACGCCTCAAGAGTCTCCGGCGAATGGAAAGTGTCGCCTGAATTCAGAAACAGCACATACTTGCCGCGAGCCATGCGCAAGCCTTTGTTCATGGCATCATAAAGACCACGGTCCGGCTCGCTCAGTATTCTCACTCCCGCGTAACCCCGCGCTATTTCGAGCGTCGCGTCACGCGAGGCGCCGTCTATCACCACATGCTCGTAATCGCGGCAGCTCTGCGCAGCCACAGAAGCCATTGTCACGCCTATGGTGTCGGCGGCGTTGTAGGTTATTGTCACAACCGATATCAGTGGATTCATATTTCCCGATTTATTTCATTTCTCTCCGCATACAAGACACATGCGGATGCGGCTCCTTGCCGCACGATGCAAATTTAGCAAATTTTCGGCTAATTATTTGGGAGAATAAATAGAATGTGGTAAATTTGCATGGTATAATCAAAAACTTTATAATATTTACAACTATGGCTTACGTAATTACTGACAGATGTATCGCTTGCGGCACATGTCTTCCCGTTTGCCCCGTAGAGGCTATCTCTGAGGGCGATATCTACAAGATCGATCCCGATACTTGCATCAGCTGCGGCAGCTGCGCATCTGTTTGCCCCAACGACGCTATCGAAGAGGGCTAACCCGAAATTCAACAAAAACAGTGGCTGTCCGTTATCTTTATATGGGCAGCCACTATTTTTAATATCCGACAACTAAGCTATATGGAAAAAATTAAAGTGAAGATTATAAACAAAAGCCACCACCCGCTTCCCGCATACGGCACTTTCGAGGCGGCGGGCATGGACATCAGGGCTTTCCTCCCGGAGGGTTCCGTAACTTTGCGTCCGATGCAGAGGGCTCTCATACCCACCGGACTCTACATGCAGCTCCCCTCCGGCTACGAATGCCAAATACGACCGCGTTCCGGACTGGCTCTGAATTACGGAATATCCATTGTCAATTCTCCGGGCACCGTCGACGCCGACTACAGAGGTGAGATAGGCATTATTCTCATAAACCTCGGGGAAAACGATTTCACTGTCAACGATGGCGACCGTATCGCGCAGATGGTCATAAAAAAATACACCCGCGTCGAATGGGAACCGGCGGAGCGCCTGGACCGCACCGAACGTGAAGACGGCGGTTTCGGACACACAGGCAAAAACTGACATATGAACACACGTCTCAGATACATAATCCTCGTTGCCGCGGCTCTGCTCGCGACGGTTGCAGCTGTAACCGCCGCAACCTCATCCGCACACAATGACCTCACCCCGCAACGCCAGAAGGCAAGATACTATTATCTCGAAGGGTTGCGCCGACAGATGGACGACGAGCCGGCGGCAGCATATGAATATTACAGACGGGCGGCGGCAATAGACCCCTCTTATACAGAAGCGGCTTCAGCTTACGGCACTCAGCGCCTCGCCGCCGAATCCGACACTTTGCAGAGCCGCCCGGAACTTGCCCGTTCCCTCGCGCTGATGCGCCCTTTCGTAGACAAATATCCGGATGAATACAACGAGGCTCTGTATTATGCATATATCGCCGCACGAGTTGATTCGCTGAAAGAGGCTATACGCGTTTTTGAACGCACAGTGCGGTTGCGTCCCGACCTCTCCTCCACGCTGATACATCTCTCCGAGGCTTATATGGCAGACGGAAACGTAGACAAGGCTCTTGACGCTTTGTCTCGCTACGAGACTATCGAGGGGATGAATCCGCAGGTCACAATCAAGAAGATTTCCTTCCATCTCTCCCGCCGCGACACCGTCGGCGCCCTTGCGGAAGCCTCTGCTCTCGTGGAGTTCAACCCTGCGGAACCGGCTTACAGCATATTGAAAGGAAATCTGTTCGAGATGGCAAACGAGCCGGATTCAACATTCGCTTATTATGAAAAGGCGGAGAAACTGAACCCCGATTACGGGGCGGCAAAACTCGCTCTTGCGAATTATTACCGCCAACAGGGTGATTCGGCAATGTATGATTCCAAGACATACGAGGCACTTCTGTCCGAAGATTTCGACCTCGGACAAAAGCTTATGATGCTGGAGGAATATCTCCAGAAACTCCTCACCGACAAACAGGACACCGCTCGCGGCGACCATCTTTTCAGCGTGCTCAGCGAACAATATCCCTACGAACCGGATGTCCTTGACCTCGCCGCGCGCTATTCTGCCGCTAAAGGCAATTTCAAGGAAGCCTGCGAACAGATTGGTTATGCCATTGACCTCTCGCCTTCGGAAGAGAAATACCGCGGACAACTGATGACTTACATGATGGCTGATGACCGTGCGGATGATGCGGTGAAGACATACCGAGAGCTGGAGGCTCATATGACACCTTCGCGAAACCTGATGGTGCTATATGCCTCTGCCGCACAGATGGCTGACGATTTCGACACGGCAATAAAGGCATACCGCGACATACTGCGCGACATAGCGCCATCGCTGCCACTTGACACTGCACTTGCCGCCCAAAACATTCCGGCGTCCATACAATACGACGATCTCCAGCGGCTTTCCCAGATATTCACCAGCATCGGCGACTGCCATTACGGTCAGAAGAGACTCGATGAGGCTTTCAAGGCTTATGATAACGCCCTGACCTTATATCCCGACAACACTCTGGCTCTCAATAATTATGCATATTTCCTCAGTGAGAACGGAGGTGACCTTGACCGTGCGGCGGAGATGAGCCTGAAAAGTTTGGACGGAGAAAATTCCTCAAACCCCACATATCTTGACACGTACGCATGGATTCTGCATAAGAAAGGGGAAAATGAGGAGGCTCGCAAATATCAGGCTTCGGCAGTCGAGGAAGCTGCTAAGGAAAACAACGAGCATGCCGAGCTTTACGAGCATTATGGCGACATACTATCAACCCTCGGCGAAAAGGAGGAGGCTCTGGAGGCTTACGAGAAAGCTGCGGCTCTCGAACCTGACAACGACAACATTCTTCAGAAAATTAAAACGCTAAAAAATGGCAAGAGATAAAGTATCGGCTCAGTGCCGCTCTCATTTTATATTAACATTGCTCCTTATGCTTGCAGCCGGGGTTTCTTCGGCAATGGCGCAGACACCTGCGGACTCGATTGACGGGCGCACGGAAGCTCTCAATGCGATACTCCCCAACTACATCGACTGGCAGACTGCCGCCATGTCGGGGAAACTTCGCATGAAAAAACTCCCGGTGTCACCTTCTGTCAGGATATTCATGAGAAGAAACGAGACTATCTCAATCTCTGTCAGGGCTTCTTTGCTCGGCGAGGTGGGACGCATCGACATCGAGGGGGATACGCTGCTTGCGGTCAACAAAATGAAACGTGTCTATTGCAAAGAGTCGCTTGCCGGAATCAAATATGATTATCCTGACATTATCGGTGATATCCAGAGCCTGCTTCTCGGACGCGCCGTGGTTTTGCAGTCAGGCGAGCTTTCCGAAGCCAATGCCGATTTCTTCGATTTCAGATCTCTTCCGGCTGATTCCATACATTCAGAGGCGGCATGGTCGCTGACATTCCCTCGCGGAAGAAGCGATGAGGATGAATTTGGCTATGAATACCGTATAAACTCAATCGGTCAGACGGAAAAGCTGACACTTGAGCTCTCCACATCCGACCACGAACTCGCGCTCGCGCTCGATTACACTTACTTGGACAAAGGTTTCGACCTCGACATATCTTTCACTCGCGATTTCAATAAGAAATTCGACGCCTTGATCGAATTCAACGATATCGACTGGGAGGCGAACGCTCCGTCACCGGTTTCTCTCAACTCCAGATTTACATGCGTCAGAATTAAACAATTCATCAGCTCCTTCTAAGTTAAATGATTCCCTCACACATCAAGAAACATATAATCCTCTTTGCACTGACAATCCTGTTGTCGGGAATACCGGCACACTCTGTAAACCGGAAAACAAAAAACGGAACAAAAGCAAAAACCGAGCAGAAAGCGTCAACTCGTAAATCCGCATCAAAAAAAACATCTTCCGGAAAGAGCACAAGACGCACCTCGAAAAAAACAAACACGAAAACTGAGACTTCGGCAGAGGCAAAGCGCCGTCAGGCGGAGACTCAGAAGGAGATAGCACGCACCAAAGAGGAGTTGCGACGCAATGAGGCGGAAGTGAAAAAAGGACTCGGCGAACTGAACCGCCTCAATTCCGACATCACTGCAGGCAGGTCATTGGTGGCGGCTGCTGCCGAACAGGTCAGACAGCTTGACACCCGCATCTCCTCCCTTGAATCGGAAATCACCGCCTCTGAGGCTAAACTTAAGAAGATGAGAGAGGATTACCTCAACTCAATCCGTAAGATACGGGGAAAACGTAATTCGAATTCCACTCTCGCATTCATTTTCTCTTCCAAAAATTTCAGTCAGGCAATGCGCCGTATGCGTTATCTGAAACAGATTTCGGCTTGGCGGTCGAAGAAATCGGCGGAGATTTCTGAATCGGTCAAGGAGCTGACATTACAGAAGGAGAAGCTGGAGGAGTCAAAACGGGAGAAGGATATCGCCCTGTCCCGTCAGGTAGCGGCACAAAACAGACTCAACGAGCAATACCGGCAGCAGGACGCGCTGGTGGGTGAGCTGCGCCGCAACGGACAGGCACTGCAGTCTCATCTTGCAAAAAAGCAACAGGAGGCAAATGCACTGAAGAGCCGCATAGCAGCTCTGATCGCCGAGGAGAACCGTAAGGCGGAAGAGGCAAGAAGAGCCGAAGAAGCCCGACGTGCCGAAGAGGCGCGAAAGGCGGAGGAAGCAAGAAAAGCGGAAGAGGCAAGACTTCTCGCACAGGAGGAAGCCGCTAAAAGCAAGAGCGACAACAAGAAAAAAGAGGATAAAAAGAAATCTCAGACTGCAAGAAAAAAGAAATCCGACGAGAAAAAAGATTACGCCGAGGCACGCAAGCGCAAGCCGCGTGGCGACAAGTCTTCAACGGCTTCTAAGGCGAACACCGCGAAAAGCTCGGCTTCCCAGGCAGGTAATTTCGCGGCAATGCGTGGTTCGCTGCCAAGACCCGTCTCGGGCGCGTTCCGCGTGACAAGCCAGTTCGGACGCCATTCGTTGCCGGAACTGCCGGATGTGATGTATGACAATCCGGGAATCGATGCCGAAACATCCGCCGGCGCGTCGGCGCAGGCAGTTTATGGAGGACGCGTTTCCGGAGTATACGTTATTCCTGGCTTCTCCACGGTTGTGATTGTGAACCACGGCAATTATTATACCGTCTACGGAAACATCGCCTCTCCTTCAGTGAAAGTGGGAGATGTCGTGAAACAGGGTCAGGCAGTCGGCAAACTCGCTCCGTCGGAAGATGACCCCTCTCATTCTTCCATACATTTCGAGGTCTGGAAAAACCGCGACAAGCTCAACCCCCTCGACTGGATCAGATAATCTCCTCCGCCACCATGATAACCATCTCAAGATATACCCCTGAATCAAGACACGAATGGGACAAATTCGTGAGAAATGCCAGAAACTCGACATTCCTGTTTCTCAGGGACTATATGGATTATCATGCCGACAGGTTCAAGGATTGCTCTTGGATAGCACGCAAGGGTTCGGGCATCGCGGCAATCCTGCCTGCCAATGTCTCCGAAGACGGCATCCTGCATTCACATCAGGGACTCACATATGGCGGCTGGATCCTTCCTGAGCGTCACGTCGACGGAGCTGACATCCTTGACATATTCGAAGCGGCAATAGAGAAGTGGAAAGATGAAGGATATAAGGCACTCGACTATAAACCACTTCCTTATATATATTCTCTCCACCCTTCTCAGGAAGATGAGTATGCACTGTTCAGGCTTGGTGCAGTGCGAACGGAATGCAATCTTTCAACAGCAATCCCCATCGCGGAAATATGCCGAAAGATTATAGGGAATGAGGAATCTTCCGATAGTCCGCGTAGTTTCTACAACAAGCTTCGCCGCAGGGCGTTGTCCAAATCTGCACGTCTGGATTTTACCATCAAAGAATATAACGATGCCGCCCCCATTATGGCAATGACGACTGCATGCCTGAAAGAGAGGCACGATGCGGCTCCCGTGCATTCAATAAAAGAGATGCAGACACTGAAGGACCTGTTTCCCGAACAAATAAGATTCTGGATACTTGAATATGCATCCTCTCCGCAGGCTGCCGTGTGCATATACGACACCGGCAGGGTGGCACATGCTCAATACATAGCAACTACTACCTTAGGACGCGAACTTGACCTCCTTACTCCCCTCATCGATTATCTGATAAACGAAATATACACCTCACACCCATACTTTGATTTTGGAATAAGTAACGAAAACGGGGGGCAATACCTCAACCGGGGACTGCTGCGTCATAAAGCCTCATTCGGTGCAACAGGAGTTGCATACAACCGCTATTTCCTTGATCTCGCCTAACACCGCACTATCCTGATAATACGCCCCTGAATATATATTGCACAAGCCCTCTATCAGGTTTGCAATCCTAAAGATTTTAATATTTCCATCAGATACCAATAGCACGCTAATGACTTTCCCATAAGTTATTTAGCCTTCACTACATCGATATTTTCAAAAAACATCAATATATAGGAACTGACAATATCCATGGTTCAGAAAACATATTGTATGATACCCTTCCGCCGCTATGTCTCTATAAAAGGAAGTATCAATTACTGAGTTTGCACAAAAAATGACAAAACATGCTAACAAAAATTAACGGATACATGCGGAAATGTGAAAAATTCTTTATAACTTTGTAATACAACCGAAACACTGGATCATTAACCTTGTGATTTAACGTTTCGCACACAAAAACCTAACATTTTCAACATATTGCCGTCAATAACAGAAATCAAAAATAACACAATATCAAACAACAATCTATTAAATTAACAACTTATGGGAAAGTTTTTACTATCATTAATGTGTCTGATTATTCTTAGCTTTGGCACTAAAGCTGAAGAAATCAGTTTTGCAGATGGTGTGCCAACCGACTGGAAAAAAGCAGGAACCACTGCAAGTGTAACCCGAGTAAACAAAAAGTGCTTGCAACTTCAAAAAGGAGCTTCAATAACCTCTCCTGTCTATAACAATGTATCTGAAATTAATGTTGAATTAAACATTAGTAATAAAGCAACAACATTAACAATTGAACAAAGCCTTGACAATGTCAACTGGACTACACTTAAAACCATCGCCAAAGCTGAATGTTCAGTAGAAGAATGGAGACAATTCAAAATTCCCACACAAGGTGACACATCTAATGGTGTTTCTTTCAGACTCAAAGCTACAGCATCCTCCTATTATATCTCACTATTTGATTATACCATTATTTCAACAGGTCCTATTGAACCTGTATTCAAAGGTATACCACAAAAAGAAGACGGTAGTTTAGGATATGAAATAACAATCGGAGAAACCCAATCTCTACCAACAATTGAACCCTCTGAACTTACATATTCTTTTTCCTCAACAAATAATGACATCATTGACATTGATGAGACTACAAAGACGATAACAGCAAAGAAAATCGGAACTGCAATCGTTAATTTCACAACAGAAGCATTTGAAGATAAATATCTTGCGGGCAATGGTTCATTTGAAATATCAGTAGTGGGCAAAGAACCAAAACTATCATTTGCCAACGAATCTGTTTATGGCAAAGTTAACACAGGTGTTGTATGGCAACAAGTAACTGTTACAGAGCCTGAAGAAAACATCGGAGCAATAACATATTCATCATCAGATCCGGAAATCGTAACAGTTGATGCATCAACAGGACAAATCAAGCCTTCCGATGTAAAAAAAGCCGGAGTTGCAACAATTACCGCAACCATAGCTGCAAATGGAGATTATGCAGAAGGAAGCTGTTCATATTTGATAGTAGTAGTTGATCCTAATGCGGAAGTAAAACCCGGTGAGACCATATTCGATTTCACTACAACAAATCCATATGGCATGACAACCATGTCTGGAAACACTACATCCTATGAAAAGGATATGGATAATCCTGTTACTTCAATTGCAGGAGTTAACGAAACAGTCATTATTTCTTTTGACGGAAGATACAGATCCTGGAAGACATCAAACTCAAATGAACTTCGGGTTGAAAAAAGTAACGCAACCAACCCTGCGTCTTCACTGACAGTGAAAGTTCCTGAAGGATATAAAATAACTAAAATTGGAATTACAGGAAGTGCCGTGACCCCAAAATATTCACCCGAATCCGGTGATTCTCCTGATAATGATTTCAATTCAGTATGGATCCCGACAGTAATAGATGGAACCTCACAAGTTGTTGACGAAGTCACTATAACTGCCGACCCAAATCAGCTTAAAATATCTAAAATCAACGTCATGTGGGATGCTTCAGGTTCAGATATGAAACCGGCACAATTGACGTTCGCTCCAAATGTCAATGGCATATACGTAAACGAGGAAGCTGAAATTAACGCTGTTAACAATCCGGAAGGTCGCACTATAACATATTCAATAGCTGGTCTTAACGCAGATCAATATACGATCACACCTTCAGAAGATGGCAAAACAATGAAAGTACGTGTGAATACTCCCGGAACATACACACTCGAAGCAAGAAGCGCTGCAGGTGACGGATTCCGCGATGGCTTCGCAATCATGCGTCTGAACGTATACCGTCACCTTGCCGTTTATGTAGCAGACGTAAAGATAGAACAAGATGAAATAAATACAGAAACTGAAACGTATATCAGGATTGATGTACCGGAAAATGCTTTCCTTTACTACAAATTTGAAAATTCATCAACTCCTGAGACTACAGCTGACGATATAACAGACGAGAACTTGCTTCCCGGATATACTTTATATGACAACGGAGACGATATTCCAATCCCCGGCTACAAATCGCCTATCCGTAAGATTGCCCTCAGCTTCGAAACGGGAGTAACTGATATCGACGCAAACACGGAAGATGGCGTAGTGCGTCTGTTTGACCTCAACGGCCGTCAAATCAATGGAGAGCCGGAGAAGGGTGTATACATCCGCATTCAGAACGGCAAGGCTTCAAAAGTGCTCGTGAAATAATGCTGAGATAAAACTGAAGTAACTTTTAATTTCAATTATATGGCAGGATACATGTGCATGCACTTGTATCCTGCTTATTTCTTATCACTTGCTCGGAAGATCCTTAAATGGATTTTATCCGGAAGTGAGCCGCCCCAAATTTCACGTTTATTTTTAAACAAGCTCTTAATTTATTTTGAAACGAAAAAGCTAAACTGTCAAGATATAAGAGGCTTGATAATTTGACAAATTTTTCAAAAAAATTTATAGTATAACGATTGCATTTTGATAAAAATATATTAACTTTACACCCGATAAACTGGGGTCACTCAGGGAACAGTGACTTTTTTGTTTTCAAATAACATGATAAGTGACTTTTTTAATTTTTAGATTCCCTAATTGATAAAAAATTAAATGAGCAAGCAAAACACCTTTAAATCCTCCGTTATAGGGATGCAGGGCAATCTTCTTTCTTTCGCTCTCAAACTGACCACCGATAAAGAAGAAGCACATGATCTCGTTCAGGACACAACCCTCAAAGCGCTCAACAATGAGGAGAAGTTTGTGGACAACACCAACTTCAAGGGTTGGATGCTGACGATCATGCGCAATATTTTTATCAACAATTATCGTAAGAGCGTTAGAGAGAGCACCATGGTGGATTCTTCAGAGGATTTTCACCATTTGAACCTTTGCCAGGACTCTGGTCTTGAAACGCCTGACGGTGCTTATGCTGTGGGTGAGATATCACAGATACTCGCCAAATTTCCAACGGATTTCCGCGAACCTTTCTCGATGCACGTGGCAGGTTACAAATATGAGGAGATTTCGGAAATACTTGACATGCCGTTAGGCACAGTAAAGAGCCGTATCTTCTTTACACGCAAACGTCTCCGCGAAATCTTGAAAGATTATCGTTAAACCGTATCCCCATTAGATCCTGACTATCGTCATCCGGGATGTTCCCTCCGAATATAATATTCAGATCATATCTAACAAGAAAAAGATGCCCTTTCAGGCATCTTTTTTCTTTTCTATCCTTACCAGCTCGATGCGGGTCGTGGTCATTTTCTCTATCCTGAACGCAAGGTCGCCTATTTCAAACGAATCCCCCTGTCTCGGCAAAGCCTGCAGACTTTCGAGAATATAACCCGAAAGCGTATGGTATTCCTCGCTTTCCCTTATGTCGAGTCCGAAATCCTCGTTGATAGCTGAAATCTCCATCCTGCCGGAGAACTCATACGCTCCGTCGGGAAGTTCACGCGCAACAAGGCGCTTCACATCGTGCTCATCCTCAATCTCGCCGAATATCTCCTCCACGATATCCTCAAGAGTCACAAGACCGGAAGTGCCGCCGAATTCATCCACAACCATGGCAAGCGTGCGTTTCTCGCTCATCATGCGACGCATCATCTTGTTGGCGAGCATCGTCTCGGGAGTGAAGATCACAGGCTTGAGCTTGCGACGCCAGTCTGCCGTGGAATTGAACATCTCCGATATATGTATATATCCCGCCACATCATCGATGTCCTCCCTGTAGACCACCACCTTCGACAGACCTGTAGCTGTAAAGACCTTTATCAGTTTCTCGCGTGTAGTCCCCGCCAGAGGCACCGCCACAATCTCGTTGCGCGGTATCATGCATTCGGAAATCTGGGTGTCCTTGAAATCAATCGCTTTTCTGAAAATCTTCACCTCATTCTCCACAGCTTCGCCGTTCTCCCGGTCTTCCATGCTTTGCTGGATATAGTCGTCAAGCTCATCCATGGTAAGACGCGCTTTGGCAGCCTCACCCGTATCGAGTCCGCAGAGTTTCATCAACCCCTTGGATATCACAGAGACAAACCAGGATACGGGATAAAGAATCAGATAGATAAGATAGAGGGGCAAAGCCAGAAGACGCATCATGAAATTCGGATTGATGCGGAATGTTGTCTTGGGAAGAAATTCTCCGAGAAGGAGGATAACGGCAGTCGAGAAAACAGTATTCGAAATTAGTGTCAGAGCTTCGCTATGGTGGAACCATTCCTCGAATAACGGATTTACTATCACCGAAAATGATATACCGTAGATTACCAGCACAACATTGTTGCCCACAAGCAGCGTGGATATGAACATATCCTCATGTCGCGAGAAACCCTTGATGATTCTGTCTACCATCCCGCCCCGGGCGGCATCTATCTCCATCCTTACCTTTGAACTCTGCACAAACGCGATCTCGCAGCCTGAAAAGAGACCCGAGAAGAGAATAGCCACAACGGTAATCAATATGGCGAGACTTAACGGTAATATCATAAGTAACTTATAATCTTGTTTTTTTTATTTTCGCTTATCCCCGCGTCACAGAGAATCCCTGTTCACCGGGAATATACCCTCCGGATTCAGTATGCGGTATTCCGTAAGGTTCTCATTGGAGATAAATCCGGTGCCCTCGAGGACATGCGTAGCGTTTTCTATGTGTATGAATGTATCGCTGTAGATACGCCCGTGCCTCTGATCCCAGAACACGCGTTCCGAAAGAAACAGATCTTTCGGAACCTTGGTCATCTCCACATGCCCTTCGAGACGCCATAGACGCTCGTTCTTGAAAAACTTTGCCGAATCCGCCGCCACAGTTGCCACCACCTGAAAATACGGGTCGTATTTCTGCAGGAACAACCCTTTTGGGAAATGCCAGTAAGGGGTGTCGGCTTCATCGAACACCTGCCAGAGCGGAGCCACTATCTTATACTGAATGACACCGGAATCCGAGATCAGGGTAGATATGTTCTTAGTGGTCATAGTCGCCATCTTCTCCGGGTTGAGTCCGGCGGCGACATCCACTTTCCGCTCCTCGCGACACGCCGCAAGCAGCAGTATAAACACCATCAGGGCTGTCAGTATCCTCATGTCTGATTTTACTTGTCTACACCCCGCTCCGTTATCGGATCTTACGCTTCCAGAACCAGACCTCGTTGAAGTTGACGCCCAATGTTATATTGAAATAATTCTCTCCGATCAGCTTAGCAGGAGTGGCATACCGTTTTTTCCATTCTAATCCGAAGTTTATCTGCGTCTTACCCTCAGGTGTCGGGAAACCGGCACCGCAGGTGACACCCATCTCCTTGACCTTGTTACCATTGATATTGAGGTAATCGTTTGCGAAATAACCTCCGATACGATATGCAACACGCTGACCGTAATTACCACGGAGCTTTGGCACGAATTCAGCGCCTACCGCAATTTTCATACGGTCGTTGAAATCCATTCCGGCAGCTACAATCTCCTTGTCGTTGACATGTGTCACCCCGTTGTTGTCCTTATAGCTGTAAAGGGCAGAATAAGGAGCCTTGCTCCACTGCTGCCAAGTGACATCCGCCTCAACCATCACACGATAGGTCTTTTCATAAGTATAGCTGACACCTGCTCCGATTGACGTGGGATTGAAATATTTATCTTTCATTTTCATATAAGCCACAGTATCGGGCAGACTCTCCTGCTGGGTTTCCACTGACGTGACCCAGGTCTTTCCCCTCATGGTCTTGCGTGGGGAGTATGTGGCACCGAACACAAGTTTGTTGAAGCGGTTCCACCGTGCCGTATATTGCGCGCCTATGTTGATATTCCAGTCGCGGATTTCCATCACGTGCTCGAACTTCGTCTCGCCGCCGCTGTTCGGTCGGGCAAATACATCATTTACGATATTTCCGAAATCATAGCTCACATTGAAACCGAGAGAGAATCCCCCGACTTTTCCGCTGAGTCCGAGATAAAGCTGGTTTATGCCGCCTGAACCCTGATTCTCCATCGCACCGTGCTTGATCTCGTTACCGAACGCATAACCTACAGAGCTATAAGGCAGAAGACCTATGGAACCACCCATGAATTTCGAAATAGGGAACTGCATTGTGACATAATCCACGCCACCTCCTGTGGAATACTGACGTGCGCTCCCCTCCTGACTCCACAACATAGACACATCCGCTCCGAGGTCGAAAAGGAATGTCAGCGAGTCGATGGCGGCATAAGATGCCGGATTCATCACATTGATCTGACGGCCGGAGTTCATGGCGTAACCCACACCACCCATCTGTTTCTGCAGGGAAGTGGCGCGGTCACCGATTATTCCGTAACCATACATTGAATAGGGAGACGAAGTCTGCGCCGAAGCCGTAGCTGTCGCGGCAGCCACAAAGGCTGACGCCAAAAGAATCTTTATTTTACTCATATATCTGACTGGAGAGATTTATATTTAGCGTTATTGTTATCTGAATTAATATCGGCTGCCGTACGGAGGCTGTCTGTCTTTTCCGCATGAAGATAAATCCGTTCGAGACCTTTGCCCACGAGTGAATATGCGGTCACGGGCTTAACCCCGTAACGACATATGTGCGGAGCCAGGAAATCCGCGTCTCCACCCGTTAGAAGGAGCCTGATTCTCGGGTAGCGCTTTCTTGCCTCCTTATAAGCGGAGACAATCTCCGAAACAATTCCATTCACAACCCCGGCTCTTATCGCAGTCTCTGTGTCATAGCCGAACGTGGGGATATCACCCGTTGCCGATACAAGGGGAAGACGCGATGTGAACCGGTTGAGCGAACGGAACCTCAGCCGCATTCCGGGAGAGATATTCCCTCCGAGGAAACGATTGCGGACCACTATATCAAGAGTCACCGCGGTTCCGGCATCCACCACAAGCGCTTCCTCGGCGACAAGCGACGCGCCTGCCGCCGCGGCAATGCGGTCAAGACCGAGAGTGGAGGGAGTGGCATATTCCACACCGATAGGCAGCGGAGTCTCATGAGAAAGTCTCATCACCGGTTTTCCGACACACTCTCCTATTTCATCAAGGAATGCCCCGGGGTCACGCCCCACACTGCAGCATATCGCCCCTCCCGGTCTGTAACGGTCTATAAACGGGAAGAACGGACGCGCATCAAGATCTTCGACAAGAATACTCTCAATCAGGATTCCGTTCTCAAAGACACTCCCTTTGACGGCAGTGTTTCCTATGTCGATTGTCAGGACTCTCATACACTTATCCGCTGCATCAGTCAAGACCTTTATCTTTCTTCGCCCGGGCAGAGATCATCCATGACGAGATAACCTGAATCATGGCTCCTGCGAGAGTGAAAACAATCGTATTGTTCATCACCGGAAGCGAAAACACGATACCCGCAAGGCGGTGGGCGTTATAAAACCAGAATCCTGACGCCACCACAAAGCAGAAACCTGCCCACATCTCCATGCGGCGCAGCCGGCGCAACTTCAGAGAATCGCCGGGGTCATTGACGTTTACCATTCTTGCTACGGTATAGATTACCGCCCCGGCGGCAAACACCCATTTGCAGATTCCCGCAATCAGCGCATCCTCGACAGCGGCAAACGGAGCCATAAGACCGGCGGCTATCAGCAGCAGCCCGACAGTTGATATAGCTTCAATCCGGCGCCTGAGCCGCTCTTTATTTCCGTTTGCGAACGGTGCCGTTGTTCTGACTTTCTTCATCACTTGATAAGATAGACATCTTCGGAAGGGCGCTGCATGTGATATTGCTCGCGCACCACATGCTCAAGATCCTCCGCGCTGATATACAAAGCCTCGCGGCGTGTCCTGTACCATTCGGCGGAATCCTCGCATTCACGTATCTGACGTTTCAGCGACTTGATCTCTTCCTGATATTTCATATTGAGTTTCATAGAGGTGTCCTCATTGAAAAAGAGAAGAAGCACCACAACCGACCCCACTGCTATCAGCGTAAAATGAGACTTGCGGCGCACCCAGAAATTCAGTTTCTTTATTCTCTTGCTCATATTGGTTCCTCAATTCTTGCAAAATTAATCATAATAATAGAATTATCGGCTAAAACACCTCGATTTTTTAACAGCTATTAAGGAAAGTACCTGTTTTTGAAAAAAATTTCAAAAAACATCCGAATCCCGATGTCTATATTTCCGATAATCTTGTTATATATTCATAAAGGTTATTGATTTTAGAATAGAGTTCGAAAATTCAATTGCTGATCACCTATAAACTATACCATTATGGCTGACAAATTATCGTTCAAACAAAGATTGCTGGGGCTTCAGGGCAACCTCTACAATTTCGCCTGTCAGCTCACCTCCGACAGGGATGCCGCTCAGGATCTCGTACAGGATACTACTCTGAAAGTCCTTGACAACGAAGCAAAATATGTCGACAATGTCAACTTCAAGGGTTGGGTGTTCACGATCATGCGCAACATCTTCATCAACAATTATCGCCGTCAGGTAAGAAGCGCGACAGTGGTGGACACAACCGAAGACCTGTACCACCTCAATCTATGTCAGGAATCAGGACTCACCACTCCGGAAGGTTCGTTCGCCGCCAAGGAGATTTCCGTGGCAATAAATTCTTTCGCCAAAGAATACAAAGTGCCTTTCACCATGTATCTCGCAGGATATAAATACAGTGAGATAGCAAAAAAAATGAATCTCCCGCTCGGAACGGTTAAAAGCCGCATATTCTTCGCAAGAAAAAGGCTTCAGGGGATGCTTAAAGACTACAGATAACCACCTTCTGTCTGACCGCCAACAGAATACGCTGGTCAGAAACAGAAAAACCGAATAAACAATCTTCCCCGACAGCCAAATATGCCGGGGATTTTATTTCACATTCGAGTGGGAAATTGCTCAATCCCCCTTTTTTTCGTAATTTTGTGGAATAATTTACAAAATATGACAACCGCTTCAATAAAGAAGAGAGAAAACATAGCTGAATATCTGCTGTATATGTGGCAGATTGAGGATCACATCCGGGCATACCGCCTCGACATCGACAGTATTCAGACGGGAATTATCGACAGGTACACTTCGCTGTCTGACGCCGAACGTTCCGAGATGCGCGGATGGTATGAGTCGCTGATCGACATGATGCGGCGCGAAAATGTGACGGAAGCCGGTCATCTCCAGCTCAACAGGAATGTGCTCGGTGAACTTCAGGAACTTCACGGCAGGCTCCTGAAAAATCCGAAATTCGCACCTTACGCCGCCGAGTATTACAATACTCTACCCTTTATTGTGGAGATCAGGGCAAAGGCAGGAGAAAACAGAAAAAACGAGCTGGAATCCTGTTTCGACGCTCTTTACGGGATACTGATGCTGCGTCTGCAGGGGAAGGAGATTTCTGAAGAGACCACGCTTGCGGCAAAACAGATATCCCGCTTTCTCGGCATGCTCGCCGGCTATTACAAAAAAGATTATAATAACGAACTTGATTTAGAAGAGGAATAACTTGATTTAGAGGAGGAATAAAATGAGAATAATGGTTACAGGAGCAAACGGACAGCTCGGCAATTCGCTCAGACGCGAACTTGAGGCTGACAGCTCCATCGAAGCTATATACACAGACGCCAACACTCTTGACATAACGGATTACGGCACATTGAACCGTTTTTTTGAAGACAATCCGGTGGATATGGTCATAAACTGCGCGGCTTATACAGCAGTTGACCGTGCGGAATCCGACGACCTGAAAGCTGCCGCAATCAATACCGGTGCGGTCGGAAATCTCGGTCAGGCTGCTGCAAAACACGGCATGAAGGTGATTCATGTCTCTACCGACTATGTTTTCTCAGGAGAGACATTCCGCCCTTATGAAGAAAACGACGAGCCGTATCCGCAAAGCATCTACGGCAGAACCAAACTTGAAGGGGAAGGATTGCTGACATCATTCTGCAGCAACGCCATGATAATAAGAACGGCTTGGCTATATTCGGAATTCGGAAGCAACTACGTCAAGACCATGCTCCGTCTGGCAGATGAAAGAGAGGAGATAAACGTTGTCTCCGACCAGATCGGATCCCCGACCTACGCCGGAGACCTCGCCCATGCAATTCATCTTATTATCAAACATGAGAACTGGCAGCCGGGAATATACCATTTCACAGACGAAGGAGTCGCCTCTTGGTACGACTTCACCAAAGCGATTTTCGACATAACCGGAAAAAAGACAAAAGTAAACGCCATACGCACCTCCCAATATCCGACACCTGCAAAACGCCCCCTCTACTCCGTATTGAGCAAAAACAAGATCAAGCGCAATTACGGACTGGAGATTCCATACTGGCGCGACTCGCTGAAACGATGTCTGGAGCAGATGGGAGTCTAAGAAACTGCTTAAATCCGAAAACCTGACTTTCATGAGCGAAGAACTGAACAAGGAAATAGAGAGAAGGCGGACATTCGCAATCATATCACACCCGGATGCGGGTAAGACCACTCTCACCGAGAAACTATTGCTTTTCGGAGGTGCCATACATGTGGCGGGAGCGGTTAAAAGCAATAAAATAAAGAAAACAGCCACCTCCGACTGGATGGAAATCGAGAAGCAGAGAGGCATCTCGGTTGCGACCTCGGTCATGGGCTTCAATTATGGCGACTACAAGATAAACATCCTCGACACTCCGGGTCACCAGGACTTCGCGGAAGATACTTTCCGCACTCTGACCGCCGTAGA
>Ga0137306_100957_pt1 | contig 33439 bp, 24 predicted proteins | sample Inofroosms_March_FD_97187 | JGI IMG/M metagenome (GOLD analysis project Ga0137306, IMG submission 97187) | Mouse cecal microbial communities from Vienna, Austria - N-Acetylneuraminic and N-Acetylglucosamine D2O microcosms_March | ecosystem: Host-associated > Mammals > Digestive system > Large...
CTGCTGCTCAACAAGCTCAAGGTGCCCTACCTGCTGGGGCTCATCATCGCCGGCGCCGTCATCGGCCCCCACGGCCTGAACCTCGTGCTGCGCGACAGCAGCATCATTCTCTCGGGCACGGCCGGACTCCTCTACATCATGTTCCTCTCGGGGCTGGAGATGGACACGGCCGACTTCCGGCGCACGGGGTGGCACAGCCTGGTGTTCGGGCTCTACACCTTCTCGATCCCGATGCTCGTGGGCATCCCCGTGGGCTACTTCGTCCTCGGCTTCCCGATCCACTCGTCGGTGCTGCTGGCCGGGCTGTTCGCCTCGCAGACGCTCGTGGCCTACCCCATCGTGAGCAAGCTGGGCATCACGCGCGACAAGGCCGTGACGCTCGCCGTGGGCGGCACGATCATCACCGACATGCTCGCCCTGCTGGTGCTCACCATCGTCGTGGGCACGGCCACGGGCAGCGCCGACACGGCTTTCTGGTACCGTCTCGGAATCTCCGTGGTGCTGTGCGTAGCGGTCATCCTGCTGCTCTTTCCGCTCATCGGCCACTGGTTCTTCCGCCGCTGCACCGACAGCGTGTCGCAATACGTCTTCGTGCTGGTCATGGTCTTCCTCGGGGCTTTCCTGGCCCAGTTGGCGGGGCTCGAACCCATCATCGGGGCCTTCCTGGCCGGACTGGCCATGAATCCGCTCATCCCGCGCACCTCGGCCCTCATGAACCGCATCGAATTCGTGGGCAACGCCGTATTCATCCCCTTCTTCCTGATCGGCGTGGGCATGCTGATCGACTACCGCGCCTTCTTCAAGGACTGGCAGACGATCGAGGTGAGCGCCGCCATGATCGTCGGCATCACACTGGCCAAGTACCTCGCAGCCGTGCTCACGCAGAAGACGTTCCGCCTCACGCGCGACCAGCGCACACTGCTCTTCGGCCTGAGCAGCGCCCACGTGGCGGCCACGCTCGCGGCCGTCATGGTGGGCTACAACGTCATACTGGGCCACACGCCCGACGGCGAGCCGATACGCCTGCTGGGCGAGAGCGTTCTGAACGGCACCATCCTGATGATCCTCGCCACGTGCGCCGTATCGACCTTCGCCACGCAGCGCGGCGCCCACAACATCGCCGCCGGACGCACGCACAACGACGAGAAGCCCGCCGCGAGCGAGCACGTGCTCATCCCGCTGTCCAACACCGCGAGCGTGAACGAACTGATCGGCCTGAGCATCGGCGCCACGTCGCTGCGCAACCGCAGCCTCTACGCCCTCAACGCCGTGGACAACCGCACGGACGACCCCGAGGTGCAGAAACGCGCCCGGGGCATCCTCGACATGGCGGCCTCGACCGCGGCGGCGGCCGACGTGCACATGCACCGCCTGCTGCGCTACGACGTGAACATCGTGAACGCCATCACGAGCGTGGTGCGCGAGCGCAACATCACCGACATCGTGATGGGCATGCACCGCGAAAAGGCCGTGTCGGCCCTCGCGGCGGCCTTCCCCTCCGTGCTGGGCCAGCCGGTCGGCCCCTCGCTGGGCAAGACGCTGGCGGCCGTGCTCGCGCAGAGCAACGTGACCACCCTGGTATACCGTCCGCTGCAACCCCTGGCCACCATCAAGCGCCATGTGGTCTTCGTGCCGCGCCGCGCCGAGAAGGAGGCCGGATTCCACCTGTGGCTCGACCGCGTGCGCAACATCATCCGCAACACGGGCGGCAAACTGGTCTTCTACGCCCCCGCCGCCACGCTCGAAGCGCTCAGCAAAGGGCGCAAGGCGCGGCAGATCACCGACGTGGAGTACAACGCATTCGAGGCGGGATGGGAGGAGCTGCCGCGCATCCTGTGCACGCTGAAGCGCAACGACTGCCTGTGGTTCGTCATGAGCCGCCGCGACCGGCTGTCGTACCAGGCGGCGATGGGACGCATCCCCGGCTTTCTGGACGATTACGCCGACGACAACAGCTGCGTGCTGATCTACCCCGTACAGGCGGGCGACACCGAAAAACGCTTCATGGCCTGACGCGCCCGGCAGGCGCAACCGCCTGCTGCTGCGGGGCTCAGCCGCGCTCCCCGTCGATCGAACGCCGGACCAGCTCCAGATAGTAGCGGGCCACGACGGCATTGATCATGTGGCCGCCCGAGGCGTTCATGCGCCGGATACCGGGGAATCGCGAGGGAGGGGGAACTTTCCGCTTCAGGATGCGCACCACATCGTCGAAGGCGTTGAAGTGGGCGGCGGGACGCAACCGCCGGACAAGCCCCCGCACGCGACGCACGCAGCGGAGCGCGAAAGACGGGCACAGGCTCTTGACCGCACGGCGCAGCGCCCCGCCCGGCGGCACGGGAACCGGCTTGCGGAACGGCACGTCGAAGGGTTCGAAATAGTACTGGAAAAGGAATTCGTCGTAGAGCTTCGATCCGATTTTCGTCTCCCAGGGAACCGAGTACCACAGCAGCTTATAGTGCATCTCGCACAGCGGCAGCCGCCAGTCCAGCCCCCAATATTCGTAGACACGCACCGCGTTCACAAGAAAATTCGCGCCCCGCACCCGAAAGACCCACGTGATGTAGTCGTCGAGCAGCGCATCCGCCGAGGGGTACTCCCTGCCGCGGAACGAGCGCTCCAGCCGTTCGAGCAGCCGCGCCCTCCGGGAGGCGGTCGGCACATTCTGGTCGTAGAACGCGTCGTAGACCAGGCGGCTCGCGGCCGCACCGTCCCACCGCGCCGCGGGGTCGTCGAAAAGCGTGCGGGGCAGCCAGCAGCCGCCCATGTCGCCGACGTGCCCCGGCAGGACGACCATGCCCTCGCGCAGCACGCCCCGCCGGCGGAGCTCCATTACGGCCGGAAAGTCCTGGAAATGGGGATTGGCCGTAAGATTGCCCGAGAAGGCGCAATAGTCGTCGAACGCGGGGCTTTCGAGAAACCGCCGCCAGGTTTCGGACGTATACTCCACGTAGTGCCACTCATAGCCCAGCCGCTCGGCAACCTGCCGCGACACCTCCACCTCGAAGCTGTCGCGGCGCCCGTAGGTAAAGCACACGACGTCGCGCAGCCCGAACTTGCGGCACAGACACGCGATCAGGCGCGAATCGTAGCCGCTGCTCAGCGGCAGCAGCACGGGGCGCCCGGCGATCGTTCCGAGCATCCGCCCGAAACCCTCCTCCAACACCTCGGCCGCACGGCGCTTCACGGCGTCGAAATCCGTGAGCTTGCATGCCGACGCATATTCGGCATAGGTGAAAGCGGCGGCCTCGCCGTGCTCCAGCACGACGCAGGTTCCCGCCGCGACGCTCTTCACGCCGGCGAGCAGCGTCGCGTCGCCGCTCAGATAACCGGCCGCAAGCAGCTCGTATGCCGCATCTTCGTCGAGACCCCGAGGGGGGGGGAATTTTTGACCGTCGCGCAGCCCGCAGGCCCCGTGCGGAACGATTCCGGCATGCCGACGTCCGTGACGGTCGCGGCGCCGTCGTGCACGGCATAGAGCAGCGGATAGGTGCGCATGCGGTCTGCGACCAGCACCAGCCGTCCGCCGCTTCGCACCACGGCGGAGAAGTTGCCGTCCGCAGCGTGCAGAAATTCGTACAGCGCCTCGCAGTCATCGCACCGCTGCAAGCGCTCGTACAACGCCGCACCCTCCAGCACACCGGCCTGCGAGGCGTAGACGAACCCCTTCACCGCACCGCCGTCGGGAAATCGCGTCCAGCGCTTTCCCGCTTCGTTTTTCAAGCAGATATCGTACATGATCTCAAAAGGGTACCGGACGAAAAAGAGGTACGGTACGGCCGCAAAAATAGGCCATTCCGTGCGATGTTCCAACTTTTCCGGGGCCGATTTCCGCCTCCGGGCGCCCGGTTCCCGCAGGCCGCATCACCGGAGCCCGCACGTCTTGCCGGCCGGCCTCAAGGCCCGACCGGCGGCAGAAGTTTCGCATTTCGTTTTTTTTTCGTAACTTTGCGGCTTCGAATACGATTAAAACCCGAACAAGCACCCTATTATGAGCCTTGCAGCAATCGTCGGACGTCCCAACGTGGGCAAAAGTACGCTCTTCAACCGTCTGGTCGGACGGCGACAGGCAATCGTGGACTCCACGGCCGGCACCACACGCGACCGCCACTACGGCAAAACGGACTGGAACGGAAAGGAGTTCTCGATCATCGACACGGGCGGTTACACCGTCAATTCGGAAGACATATTCGAGGACGAAATCCGCCGTCAGGTCGTCCTGGCCATCGAGGAGGCCGACGTGATCCTCTTCCTGGTCGAGGTCGCCACGGGAATCACCGACCTCGACATGATGATGGCAGACATGCTGCGGCGCAGCTCGAAAAAGGTGCTGCTCGTGTGCAACAAGGTCGATAACAACGACCAGATCTACGCCTCGCACGAATTCTACTCGCTCGGCCTGGGCACCCCCTACTGCATCAGCTCGATGAGCGGCAGCGGCACGGGCGACCTGATGGACGCCATACTCGAAGCGCTGCCCGCCGACGTGCGCAGCGACGAGGAGGAGGACCTGCCCCACATCACCATCGTGGGCCGTCCGAACGTGGGCAAGTCGTCGATGACCAACGCCCTGCTGGGCCAGGAGCGCAACATCGTGACCTCCATAGCGGGCACCACGCGCGACTCGATCCACACGCGCTACAACAAGTACGGCATGGATTTCTACCTCGTGGACACGGCCGGCATGCGCAAGAAGGGCAAGACGATGGAGGACCTCGAATTCTACTCGGTGATGCGCTCGATCCGCGCCATCGAGGAGTCGGACGTCTGCATCCTGATGCTCGACGCCCAGCAGGGCCTCGAATCGCAGGACCTCAACATCCACAACCTCATCGTACGCAACCGCAAGGGCTGCGTCATCGTGGTGAACAAGTGGGACCTGATCGAGAAGGAGAGCAACACGATGAAGGAGTGGCGCGAGTTCCTCGAAAAGCGCCTCGCGCCTTTCAACGACATTCCGATCATCTTCACCTCGGTGCTCAACAAGCAGCGCATCCTCGACGTGTTGCAGACCGCCATACGCGTGCACCAGTCGCGCAAGCGCCGCATCGCCACCTCGGAGCTCAACGAGTACTTCCTGCCGATCATCGAGAACTGGCCGCCCCCCGCAACCAAGGGCAAGTACATCAAGATCAAGTACGTGACGCAGCTTCCGACCCCCACGCCGCAGTTCGCGTTCTTCGTCAATCTGCCGCAGTACATCAAGGAGCCCTACCGGCGCTTCCTCGAAAACAAGCTGCGCGAGCAGTGGGACTTCTCGGGCGTGCCGATCCAGATCTACTTCCGCCAGAAGTAGCCCCCGGCGGGGTGCGGGCTCGACGCTTCACCCGCATTCCGGACGCGGAGGCCGCAAACGGAAAAAATTCGGCAAAAAAAATACGCAAAGCATTTGTCGGGAACGAAAAAAGCGCTATATTTGCATCGTCGAACCGACAATCGGGGGATTAGCTCAGCTGGCTAGAGCGCTTGCATGGCATGCAAGAGGTCACGAGTTCGAATCTCGTATTCTCCACTTCGATCCGAGACAACTCGGAGACAATCAAAGACAAATCCCGCAAAATCAAGGTTTTGCGGGATTTTTTCTTTCTCCTATCGGACATCCGAAAGACACGAAAAAGCCCCGTTCGGACAAAGTCGCGTTACTAAAACCGTTACTAAAACGGCTTTGGGATTTTAGTAACGATTTACGGCACAAATCGCTGATTTGTCGTCTGTTGTCTTAAAAGTATCTGCTCATAAACCGATTATTAACCGTTCCTTTGCCGGCGGCGATCGTTACAGAAATCGCCCGGCAAGAACAAAACGAGAGGTATTATGAGCAAAAGCACATTCACGATTCTTTTCTATGCCCGAAAGAATCAAGTAAACAGAATGGGAAAGGCGGGCATTATGATCCGCGTCTCGGTCAATGGCGAATCCGTACAATTCAGCTCGAAGCTGGACATCGAGCCGCAGCTGTGGGATGCGACGAATCAAAAGATGATCGGCACGACGAAAGCCGCACGCGAGTTCAACGCGCTGCTCGACGACATTCGGACGAGTCTGCGCAACCGCTATCGGGAGATCGAGAAATACGAAGCCTATGTAACGGCGGAGAAAGTACGCAATGCCTTTTTAGGGATTACCGTTCGCCAACTACCGCATCCGCTTGAAGCAAGTAGACCGCGGCTATCTGACCGAAGAAGAACTGCAACGCATCCTTCAAAAGAAGATGCCGTGCGTACGGCTGGAACAGGTACGAGACGTTTTTATCTTTTCGTGGGACACAGGACAGGCGACACAAGCCCGACCGCCGGTCAGCGGCTGAGCTTCATCACGTCGTCGATCCCCATATCCTTATAGGTATGCTCCAGCTCCTCGCCGCGGTCGGAGATCACCAGCAGCTTGTCGCCCTGCACGAGCTGCGTCTTGCCCTGAGGCACGAAGTAGTCGCCGTCGCGGCACACCATCATCACGAGCGTATTGTCGGGCAGCACGATGTCGCGCAGCGTGGTGCCGCCGCGCAGCATGGCGTCATTGACCTCCACTTCGGTGAGCACCGACTTGATGTCGTCGTGCATATTGACGTCGAACGCCGACTCGCGCTCCTCGTACGACAGCCCCAGCAGGTTGGCCATGCCGCTCACGGTGGTGCCCTGCACGAGCAGCGAGATGATCGTCACCAGGAAGACCACGTTGAACAGCAGGTTCGAATCGACCACGCCCGCCAGCACGGGATAGGTGGCGAAGATGATGGGCACGGCGCCGCGCAGCCCCACCCACGACACGTAGAGCCGCGCCTTGGTCGAAAAACGGCGGAAAGGCATCAGACAGGCGAAGACCGTAAGCGGCCGCGCCACCAGGATCATGAAGGCCCCCACGAGCGTACCCAGCGCCAGCACTTCGGGCTGCACCAACTCGTCGAGGTTCACGAGCAGCCCCAGCGTGAGGAACATCACGATCTGCACGAGCCACGTGAAGCCGTCGAAGAAGACGTTCAGCACGCGTTTCTGCACCAGCTTGTGGTTGCCCACGACCAGACCCGAAATGTAGACCGCCAGGTAGCCGTTGCCGTGCACCAGGTCGGTGAAGGCGAACGACAGGAAGACGAAGGCCAGCAGCAGGACCGAATAGAGCGAATGATTGACGAGCGCGATGCGGTTGATCGTCCACACGGCCAGCCGGCCGATGAGGTAGCCCGACAGGGCGCCCACGACCATCTGCACGAGGAACATCACGATGCTCATGCCGATGCCCGTGCCGCCCGACGCGTCGGTCAGCACCCCCACCAGCAGCACCGTGAGCACGTAGGCCATGGGGTCGTTCGATCCCGATTCGAGCTCCAGGAGCGGCCTGAGGTGCTGGCGCAGGCCCTGCTTCTTGCTACGCAGGATCGAGAAAACCGAGGCCGAGTCGGTGGAGGACATGGTGGCGGCCAGCAGCAGCGCCAGGGCGAAAGGCACCTCCATGCCCAGCCACGGGGCCACGAGGCAGACGAAGCCCGCCACGATCAGCGCCGTCATCGCCACGCCCGCCGTGGCCAGCACCACGCCGGGTCCGATCACGGGACGGATCTCGGAAAACTTCGTGTCCATGCCGCCCGAGAACAGGATGATGCAGAGGGCGATCATGCCGATGAACTGGGTCATCTCGACCGAGTGGAACGATATGAAACGCAGGCCGAAGAGCATACCCACGCCCAGGAAGAGCAGCAGCGCCGGGGCGCCGAAGCGGTAGGCCACCTTGCCGGCCATCACCGCCACGCCCAGCAGCAGTGCCCCGACCAACAGAATATTTTCGCTGCCGATGTCGATCATCGTAGATTGTCTGTCGTTATTGCGGAATAAAAATGTAGGTTATCGTGCCGCGCTGCTTGTTCGGAGCATCGGGATTGATGTCGAAATGCGAATCGCATGCCGCACGGCGCGCCGTCTCACGCATGCAGGCGTCGCCGCCCGACTCCACGTGCGCCGACACCACCTCGCCCGAACGGCTCAGCGTCACCTCCACGACCACCTCGCCGCCGCCCTCGCACCGGTAGGCCGGCACCACGAGCCGTCCGGCCTGGTGGCGCCGCAAGGGGTCGTCGAACGCATAGGACACCGTCACGCGGCCGCGCACCCGGCGGTCGGCGGGCTCCGACTCCTCCGTGCCCGCATGCGCCGCGTCGCGGATCGCCTGCTCCTCGGCCAGCCCCCGCTCGTACGTCTCGCGGTTGGCCCGCATGCGCTCCTCCAGCGCACGCCCCTCGGCCGTTTGCGCCGCGCCGCTGCTGCCGCGCTCGCTCTCCTCGCGGGCACGATCGTTCGACACGAGGTTGCGTATGCGCCGCCAGTCGGCATCGTCGGCCGCACGGCGCTGCGTCTCGCGCTCCAGGCGGTCGCGCTCGGCTTCGAGCGCCTCCAGCGCTTCGAGGTCGATGTAGAGCGTCTCGGCATGGGGACGCGTGTCGATCACGATGTGCCCCGCCACGAACGCCACAGCCAGCGCGAGACAGGCCGTGAGCAGCGCGCAGAGCCCCGCACGGTGGTCGTATGCCCACTCGCCGGGATCGGTGGGCCGCTTCTCAAACGGCAGGTGCAGCCGCGGGCGCCGCACCGGCCGGGGATCGTTCCCGGAATCGGTCGTTTTCATTTCGCGCAAAATTACGGTTTTTCATCGAAAATTCATTATCTTTGCGTGCAAATATTATTTTGAAACCCTGCTTATGCCAATGAAACAGCAAACCATCAAAAACCCCGTGACGTTCTCCGGCAAGGGACTGCACACGGGCGTCAGGGTAACCATGACGGTAAATCCGGCTCCGGCCGACACGGGCATCGTATTCCGCCGCACCGACATCGAAGGCTGCCCCGTGATTCCGGCGCTGTGCGACTACGTGACCGACACCTCGCGCGGCACGACCATCGAGAAGGACGGCCACCGCATCAGCACGATCGAACATATCATCTCGGCACTCTGGACGCTGGGCGTGGACAACGCCCGCATCGACATCGACGCCCCCGAAACCCCCATCATGGACGGCTCGTCGCGCGAATATGCCGAGGCGATCACGGGCGTGGGGCTCGAAGAGCTGCCCGCCGAGCGCAAATACTACCACGTGACCGAGAAGATGGTCTACACCATCCCCGAAAAGGGCGTGGCGATCATCCTCTACCCCGACGACGAGTTCTCCGTGTCGCTGCACGTGGACTACAACTCGAAGGTCATCGGCAACCAGTACGCCACCTTCAACCCGGGCGACGACTACACCTCGAAGATCGCCCCCTGCCGCACGTTCGTCTTCCTGCACGAGCTGGAGCCCCTAATGAAGATGAACCTCATCAAGGGCGGCGACCTGGACAACGCCATCGTGGTGGTGGAGAATCCCGTGCCCGACGAGCAGTTCGAGCACCTCAAGCGCATCTTCAACAAGACCGACATCGAGATCACGGGCGGCTACCTGAACAACCTCGAACTGCGCTTCAACAACGAGCTGGCGCGCCACAAGCTGCTCGACCTGCTGGGCGACTTCGCGCTGCTGGGCATGCGCATCAAGGGCCGCGTGTGGGCCACGCGCCCCGGCCACTTCGCCAACACGGAGTTCATGAACCAGCTCAAGCGCACCATCCGCAAGGAGGGCGAGAAGCCGCGCTTCCAGTACGACTGCCGCAAACCGGCGCTCCACGACATCAACTCCATCCGCCGCATGCTGCCCCACCGCCCCCCGTTCCTGCTGGTGGACCGCATCTTCCACCTCGACGCGCAGTCGGTCGGCGGCATCAAGAACGTGACGATGAACGAACCTTTCTTCGTGGGCCACTTCCCCGAAGAGCCGGTCATGCCGGGCGTGCTCATCATCGAGGCCATGGCGCAGTGCAGCGGCATCCTGGTGCTCGGCACGGTGCCCGACCCCGAGAACTACTCGACCTACTTCATGAAGATCGACGGCGTGAAGTTCAAGCGCAAGGTCGTGCCGGGCGACACGCTCCAGTTCGAAATCCAGCTGCTCGAACCCATCCGCCGCGGCGTGGCCGTGGTCGAGGGCAAGGCGTTCGTGGGCGAGACGCTCGCCTGCGAGGCCGTGATGATGGCGCAGATCGTCAAAAACAAGAAATAACCCCGCGGCCATGATCAGTCCCTTAGCATACGTGCATCCCGACGCCAAACTGGGAAACAACGTCACGGTGGAGCCTTTCGCCTCGATCGCCGGCGATGTGGTGATCGGCGACGACTGCTGGATCGGCACCGGCGCCGTCATCCACGACGGAGCCCGCATCGGCAAAGGCTGCCGCATCCACACCGCCGCCTCGATCGCGTGCCTGCCCCAGGACCTCAAGTTCGCGGGCGAGGTCACCACGGCCGAGATCGGCGACTACAACGACATCCGCGAATACGTGACCATCAGCCGCGGCACCGCCTCGAAGGGCAAGACCGTGGTCGGCGACCACAACCTGCTGATGGCCTACGTGCACGTGGCGCACGACGACGTGGTGGGCAGCCACTGCGTGATCGCCAACCGCGTGTCGCTGGCCGGCGAGGTGCAGGTGGGCGACTGGGTGGTGATCGGCGGCCACGCCGCCATCCACCAGTGGACGCGCATCGGCGACCACGCCATGATCCAGGGCGGCGCCCTGCTGGGCCAGGACGTGCCGCCGTTCGTCATCGTACGCAACGACACGCTCCGTTTCGCGGGCATCAACAAGATCGGCCTTTCGCGCCGCGGCTTCACGCCCGAGCGCATCGATGAGATCCACGCCGCCTGCCGCATCCTCTTCCAGAGCGACCTGAACTACCAGAGCGGCTGCGAGGAGGTGGAGCGCTCGGTACCGCAGAGCGAGGACCGCGACCGGCTGCTGGAGTTCATCCGCACGTCACAGCGCGGCATCATCAAGCCCTACGCCCGCACGCAGCGCGACTAAGCGCGGCATGCCCCGGCGCACGAGCCGCAAGCCACGAGCCGCCCGCAGCCCCATCCGGACTGCGGGCGGCTTTCATTTGCCGAAAACCGGGCCCCAGCCTGCGAAAAGGGGCTCGGGGAGGGCACCCTGCGGCAAGAGAATCCGGACTCCGGCCTGCGGAGGGGCATCCGGGCCGCAGCCTGCGGAGCGTCCGCAGACGAGCGTTTCGCGAGTATCGGGCCGCCGCCGGGGGGGGCTGCCGGCCCGCGCGGCGTCCGGATGCCGCACTTCCCCGCCTTGAAAGGCAAACAACCGCCGGCTGCATCCCGCCCCCGGGAAGCCGCCACACTCCGACGCACGTCCGCGCATCGCCTCTCCGCCCGAACAGTCCCACGGCGCCGGATACGATCGCCTCCGGAACCGGACAGTCTCACCCCCGGCCGCGGCGTCCGCCCCTTCCGTGCACCGTCCTGCCGGACTTTTCCTCCGGAAATCCGTCGTTTTGCACCCCGCGACGGCGGATTGAACCGATATATTTTGGAATTCGGAATTTTTTCATTATATTTGCATGTCGAAAGAGCGATACGCTTTGAGTGAGGTAAGGGGACGGGACGTCCCCTTATTTCGTAACCGGACGCCAAGGACGGCGGATGCGGGGATTCACACACAACGCACGAGAAAACTACGATTCAAAATGATTGATACCAAGAAAATCATCGCAGCCGCGGAGCGGCACCTCCGGGACACGGACATGTTCGTCGTCGATTGCACCTGCACGGCGGGCAACGAGGTTGAACTGCTGATCGACAGCGACACGTCGGTGTCGATCGACGCCTGCGCCGCGCTGAGCCGCGCCGTAGAGGCCGAATTCGACCGCGACGCCGAGGACTTCTCGCTCACGGTAGCCTCCGCGGGCATCGGATCGGAGCTGCGCCATCCGCGCCAGTACGCCAAACTCGTCGGTTCGTCGGTCGAGGTGCTGCTGCTCGGCGGCATCAAGATCCTGGCACGGCTCGACGCCGCCGACGACGAAGGACTGACGCTCTCCTACGAGGAGAAGCAGGCCGTGGAGGGTCAGAAGCGCAAACGGCTGGTGACCGTGACGCGCACCTATCCCTTCGCCGAGATCAAATACACGAAGGAGTACCTCGATTTCAAATAACACCCCCGCGAGGCGGGCCGCGGACGAAACGGCGGCACGCACGCGGAACCACGAGAGTCGATAATCATAAAAAATAAATAACGCAGAAACTGACAATGGACAACCTGAATCTCATCAGCAACTTCGCTGAGTTCAAAGAGTTGAAGAACATCGACAAGAGCACGATGATCGGCGTACTGGAGGACGTGTTCCGCCACACGCTGTCGAAGATCTACGAAACGGACGACAACTTCGACGTGATCATCAACCCCGAGAAGGGCGACCTCGAAATCTGGCGCAGCCGCGTGGTGGTCGAGGACGGCACGGTGGAGAACGCCCAGATGCAGATCGCCGTATCGGAGGCCAAGGAGATCGACCCGACGTATGAAATCGGCGACGAAGTGGCCGACCAGGTGCGGCTCGAATCGTTCGGCCGCCGTGCGGTGCTCTCGCTGCGCCAGAACCTCGCATCGCGCATCCTCGACCTCGAAAAGGCCAACCTCTACGAGCGCTACTCGGGCAAGGTGGGCGAGATCGTCACGGGCGAGGTCTACCAGGTGTGGAAAAAGGAGGTGCTGATCCTCGACGACGACGAAAACGAGCTGATCCTGCCCAAGACCGAGCAGATTCCGAACGACTTCTACCGCAAGGGCGACACGATCAAGGCCATCGTGAAGAGCGTGGAGATGAACAACAACAACCCGCGCATCATCCTCTCGCGCACGGCGGACCAGTTCCTCGAACGCCTCTTCGAACAGGAGGTGCCCGAGATCTACGACGGACTGATCACCATCAAGAAGATCGTCCGCATCCCGGGCGAGCGCGCCAAGGTGGCCGTGGAGTCGTACGACGAGCGCATCGACCCCGTGGGCGCATGCGTCGGCATGAAGGGTTCGCGCATCTACACGATCGTCAAGGAGCTGCGCAACGAGAACATCGACGTGGTGAACTACACGGCCAACACGCAGCTCATGATCCAGCGTTCGCTCAACCCGGCCAAGATTTCGAGCATCACGCTCGACGAGGAGAAGAAGACCGCATCGGTATACCTCAAGCCCGACCAGGTGTCGCTGGCCATCGGCAAGGGCGGTCTGAACATCCGCCTGTCGAAGATGCTCACCGGCTACGACATCGACGTCTACCGCGAGGTCGAGGAGGAGGACGTGGCGCTCACCGAATTCGCCGACGAAATCGAGAGCTGGATCATCGACGCCCTGCGCGCCGCGGGCTGCGACACGGCCAAGAGCGTGCTGGAGCTCCCCGTGGAGGAGATCGCCGCACGCGCCGACCTGGAGGTCGAGCAGGCACAGAAGGTCGTGGAGATCCTGAAGGCCGAATTCGAAGAGTAAACACCGCACGAAAAACAAGAGAGAAGATACGATATGACAAATGGTAAACGATTAAGGCTCATTCAGGTCGCAAAGGAGTTCAACGTGGGACTGAACACCATCACGGACTTCCTGCACAAGAAGGGCATCAAGAGCGACGGTTCGCCCAACACGCTGGTCGAGCCGGAGACCTACGCCGTGCTCGAAAAGGAGTTCGGCGCAGGCCGCAGCATCACCAGTTCGCGCGATTCGGTGCGTGAGCGCATCGCGCAGAAGCAGACGACCGTAACGATCGAGGAGACCCGCCGCGCCGCCCGCGAGGAGGAGCAGGAGGTGGTCATCAAGAGCAACATGATCCACGTGAAGGACGAGATTCCGCAGCCCCGCATCCTGGGCAAGATCGACCTCGATCCCAAACCCAAAGCCAAGGCGGCGCCTGCGCCGGCCCCCAAACCCGCGCCCAAACCCGCGGAGGCCCCCGCACGCGCCGAGACCCCGAAGCCGGCCGAGGCTCCGAAACCCGCGCCGGGTGCTCCGGCAGCGGAGGCTCCGAAACCCGCAGTTCCTGCGCCCGCGCCCGCCGCGAAACCCGAGGCCAAACCCGAAGCGGCTCCCGCACCGGCGGCTGCCGAGACTCCGTCCGCGCCGCAGCCCGAGGCGCCCAAGGACAACATCTTCCGTCCCACGACCACGGTGCTCACGGGCCCGCAGGTGCTGGGCACGATGGACGTGTCGGCCTTCGTGCCGGGCGGACGCCACAAGCGCCGCCGCCTTCAGGAGAAGAAGGTCGATGTCACGAAGGCCCAGCAGCAGAAAGGCGGCGGCAAACCCGCACAGGGAGGCGCCGCAGGCGGCGGCAAGGGCGGCAGCGTGCCGCAGAACCAGCCCAAGCCGGGCGAGGGCCGCCGCAGCAAGAACAAGAACAACAAGCCCAAACCGGTCGTACGCCCCGAGGTGAGCGACGAGGAGGTATCGAAGCAGGTCAAGGACACGCTCGCACGCCTCACGGCCAAGGGCGCCAAGAACAAGAGCGCGAAATACCGCAAGGACAAGCGCGAGGCGGTGGCCGAGCGCATGAACGAGGAGTTCCAGCGCGAGGAGCAGGAGCGTTCGACGCTCAAGGTGACCGAGTTCGTCACGGTCAGCGAGCTGGCGACGATGATGAACGTGTCGGTCACGGAGGTCATCACGGCCTGCATGAACCTGGGTCTGATGGTGTCGATCAACCAGCGTCTCGACGCCGAGGCGCTCGTGGTCGTGGCCGAGGAGTTCGGGTTCAAGGTAGAGTTCGTGTCGGTGGAGATCCAGGAGGCCATTGCCGACGAGGAGGATGCCGACCGCGAGGAGGACCTCACGGCCCGTCCGCCCATCGTCACCGTCATGGGCCACGTGGACCACGGCAAGACCTCGCTGCTGGACAACATCCGCAAGACGAACGTCATCGAGGGCGAGGCCGGCGGCATCACGCAGCACATCGGTGCATACAGCGTGGAGCTCAACGGCCAGAAGATCACCTTCCTCGACACCCCGGGCCACGAGGCCTTCACGGCCATGCGCGCCCGCGGCGCCAAGATCACCGACGTGGCGATCATCATCGTGGCGGCGGACGACAACGTGATGCCGCAGACGATCGAGGCGATCAACCACGCGCAGGCCGCCGGCGTGCCGATGGTCTTCGCCATCAACAAGATCGACAAGCCCAACGCCAACCCCGACCACATCAAGGAGCAGCTCTCGCAGATGAACTACCTCGTGGAGTCGTGGGGCGGCAAGTACCAGGACCAGGAGATTTCGGCCAAGAAGGGCATGAACCTCGACAAGCTGCTCGAAAAGGTGCTGCTCGAAGCCGAGATGCTCGAACTGAAAGCCAACCCCGACCGCAAGGCCGTGGGTACGGTGATCGAATCGACGCTCGACAAGGGCCGCGGCTACGTCTCGACCATCCTGGTGCAGACCGGCACGCTGCGCATCGGCGACGTGATCCTGTCGGGCATCCACACGGGCCGCGTGAAGGCCATGTTCAACGAGAACGGCAAGAAGGTGACCGAAGCGGGTCCCTCGACGCCGGTGCAGGTGCTGGGTCTGAACGGCGCGCCGCAGGCCGGCGACACGTTCAACGTCATGGACGACGACCGCTCGGCCCGCGAGATCGCCAACAAGCGCGAACAGTTGCAGCGCATGCAGGGCATCATGACCCAGAAGCACGTGACGCTCGACGAGATCGGCCGCCGCATCGCCATCGGCTCGTTCAAGGAGCTGAACATCATCGTCAAGGGCGACGTGGACGGCTCGGTAGAGGCGATGTCGGGATCGCTCATCAAGCTCTCGAAGGAGAGCGTGCAGGTGAACGTGATCCATGCGGCCGTGGGCCAGATCTCGGAGTCCGACGTGCTGCTGGCCGCCGCCTCGAACGCCATCATCGTGGGCTTCCAGGTGCGTCCGTCGGCCGCAGCACGCAAGGTCGCTGAGAAGGAGGAGATCGAAATCCGCCTCTACTCGATTATCTACGACGCCATCAACGACATCAAGGATGCCATCGAGGGCATGCTCGAACCCGTGACCAAGGAGGAGATCGTCTGCTCGGCCGAGGTCATGGAGATCTTCCGCATTTCGAAGGTGGGCACCGTGGCGGGCTGCATGATGCGCGAAGGCCGCATGCAGCGCAACACCCCGATCCGCGTGATCCGCGACGGCATCGTGATCTACACCGGCAAGCTGGGGTCGCTCAAGCGCTTCAAGGACGACGTGAAGGAGGTGACCATCGGCCAGGACTGCGGTCTGAACATCGAGTCGTTCAACGACATCCGCGTGGGCGACATCGTCGAGGGCTACGAGCAGGTGGAAGTAAAACGCAAGTAAACGGCAGTACGCTTCAATAACTAATCTAAACAACACAGCGATGAATTACCAGATTCGATTCACGACCGCCGAGGAGGCAGTGAAAGTCATCAAATCGGGCGACCACATCCACCTCAGCTCGGTCGCTTCGGCCCCCCAGTGCCTGATCAAGGCCATGTGCGAGCGCGGCGCCGCCAAGGAGTTCCGCGACGTGCACGTACACCACCTCCACACCGAGGGTCCGGCACCCTATGCCGACCCGCAGTTCGAGGGCATCTTCCAGCTCGACTCGTTCTTCGTGGGCGGCAACGTGCGCAAGGTGACTCAGAGCGGTTATGCGGATTACATTCCGATCTTTCTGAGCGAGACGCAGCGGCTCTACCGCAGCGGCGCCGTGGCGTGCGACGTGGCCATGATCCAGGTATCGGCACCCGACAAGCACGGCTACGTGTCGCTCGGCACATCGGTCGATGCCACGCTCGCGGCCGTGGAGACGGCGGACCACGTGATCGCCGTAGTGAACAAGCACGTGCCGCGCGCCTTCGGCGACGCCATGATCCACGTGTCGAAGATCGACACCTTCGTGCAGGACGACACGCCGCTCGAAGAGGCCCACTTCACCGAACCCAACGCCACCGAGACGGCCATCGGCAAGCACTGCGCTGCGCTGATCGAGGACGGCGCCACGCTCCAGATGGGCATCGGGGCCATCCCGAACGCCGTGCTGGCGCAGCTGGGCGGCCACCGCAACCTGGGCATCCACACCGAGATGTTCGCCGACGGCGTGCTTCCGCTCGTGGAAAAGGGTGTCATCAACGGCGAGGCGAAGAACATCGACAAGGGCAAGATGGTCTCGACGTTCCTCATGGGCTCGCAGAAAGTCTACGACTTCATCGACGACAACCCCGGGGTGCTGATGATGGACGTGGGTTACACCAACGATCCCTACGTCATCGCGAAGAACGACCGCGTGACGGCCATCAACTCGGCGCTCCAGGTGGACCTCACGGGCCAGGTGTGCGCCGACTCGCTCGGCACGAAGTTCTACTCGGGCGTGGGCGGACAGATCGACTTCGTGTACGGCGCTTCGCTGTCGAAGGGCGGCAAGGCGATCATCGCCATGCCGTCGGTCACGAACAAGGGCGTGTCGAAGATCGCCCCGGTGCTCACGCCGGGTGCGGGCGTGGTCACCACGCGCAACCACATCCACTGGTTCGTCACCGAGCACGGTGCCGTGGACCTCTACGGCAAGACGCTCCAGGAGCGCGCACGCCTGATCATCTCGGTGGCCGATCCCTCGGCCCAGGAGGAGCTGGACAAGGCCGCATTCGAGCGCTTCGGCACGCACCACCACTACATCAAGGGCTACATGACGAAGTAATTCGCCGCACGGCCCCTGCGACACGACCGGCCCGGACTTTCGTAAGAGAGTCCGGGCCGATCCGTAGGGTCCGGCACCTCGCGAAACAGCGGGAAACAACGACATGAAGCGGCACAGCCGTCCGCCTCAGTTCATACGGCCCCCCCCGCAAGCACCACCGTACCGTATCGGCGGATGCGGCCGAAGCGGGGACGACCGCATTCCGGTCCACAGACACGAAGCGGGGCGGCAGCCCTGTTCGGCCGTCGCCCCGCAAACCGGATACCCCTCCCTGCCGGCTACTCCTCTTCCTGTCCGGGTTCGCCGCGCAGTGCGGGCAGACAGACGCCGTAGCGCACGGCCAGGATGCGGATGACGATCACCGAAGAGGCGGCGACCAGCTGTGTCATGGCATCCGCCATGCCGAGCCAGCGGCAGAAGAAATAGATGTAGCCGCCGCACACGCAGGCGATGGCATAGATGTCCTTGCGGAAGATGAGCGGCACCTCGTTGATGAAGATGTCGCGGAACATACCGCCCGCGGCACCCGTCATCGTACCCATGATGATGCTCACCCACATGGGATAGCCCGCGGCGATGCTCTTGCCGACGCCCACCACCGTAAAGAGCCCCAGGCCGACGGCATCGAAAATAAAGAAGGTGTTGTTGAGCCTGACCACGTATTTGCGCAGCCCCACCACGAAAAGCAGCGCCAGCCCCGTCACCACGAGGTACGACACGTTCAGCATCCAGAACGGCGGCAGCCCGAGCATCAGGTCGCGCATCGTACCGCCGCCCACAGCCGTGACGAAGCCCACGACGTAGGCGCCGAACCAGTCGAAATGTTTGGCCGAGGCGAGGCGGATGCCGCTGATCGCAAACGCGAACGTACCGATGTAGTCGATGATCGTTATGAAATCCATTTTCGTTATTTTTGCGGCCGCAAAGATACGAATTCGCCGGGCGCAAAAGCAAATTTATTTGCGATTTTGCCGCGGCGGAGCGGCCGCGGCGCAGCCGAAACGGGAAAAAGGGCCTGAAAATGGCGGGCCGCAACCTGCGGTCCCGGCGGTTTGCGACGGTGGGTCGCAGTCAGCCAAACAGCCTGTCGCAGCGGTTTACGGCACCGGGCGGCAGCCGGCGTAACAGCCTGTCCTATTGGGCCTGCAAAGCCGGTCCGCAGCCTGCGGAGCGCCCGCAGACGAAGCGTCAGCGAGTTGCGGGCCTCCGCTGCCCCGAGGCTGCGGCCCGCGCGGCTTTCAAAAAGCCGCTATTCTCCAAGCAGTGTCAGACCTAATTATATCGTAACGCAGTGGTCGCAGCCTGCGGAGCGACAGCGAAGTTGCGGGCCTCCGCGTGCGGAGGCTGCGGCCCGCGCGGCTCGTAAAGAGCCGCAACTCGCAAAGAATATTCGGAAATGAAAACAAAAATAGAAAAACAACCGCACCTCGCTCGTTTCTGCCACGAACTCCGTTGCACCCCGTCACGCCCCGTTGCTCTCCGCCGCACTCCGCCCCCCCCCGCGAACCCCGCCGCAATGCACGTGCGGCGGGGGCTTCAAAAACAGTAACCTCTATAATGGAATTCGAGGCTTCGTATTAAAAAGGAAGGTGTCGAACATCCTTCTTTGGCTTAAAATCGGGCCGCAACCGGCGGTCGCGGCGGTGGGCGGCAGCCTGCGGTCCCGGCGGTTTGCGACGGTGGGGCGCAGTCAGCCAAACAGCCTGTCGCAGCGGTTTACGGCACCGGGCAGCAGCCGGTGTAACAACCTGTCCTATTGGACCTGCAAAGCCGGTCCGCAGCCTGCGGAGTGCACGCAAACGGAGCGACAGCGAGTTGCGGGCCTCCGCGTGCGGAGGCTGCGGCCCGCGCGGCTCATAAGAGCCGCAAACCGTATCCGCAAGACCATCCTCCGGGGCACCACAGAGTCCGCGCGGCTCGCCGCAAACCCATCCTCCGGAGCACCACAGAATCCGCGCGGCTTGTAAGAGCCGCAAACCGCTCCCGCAGAACCCCCGATCGCAAAAATTGGCCGCAACCCGCTGAACGACATAGTTACAGTTCTTCGTTCAAATGCCATAACCTCATCCGCCCGCGGGCTGCGGCCGCAAGGAGACGGAAAAACGCTTCGTCCAATCAACATGACAATCCGTCTCCTGTGATAAAGAGGTACGACCCGCAGCCGAATCTGCGATGCCTCAGACCGTTCCGTGAATGATGGGCGCGGACCGTACCTCGGTTAAAAATGTCGGGAACCGCATTCCCGAACCGATTCAGGGCGGGCATTAAGGTTGGGAGCACCCCATGCAGGTTGCCTGTATATCGGAAACGGAACCCGACAAAATATGTGTTGGATTTTTGGAAATTCGGCCGAAATCAGCGCCGCAAGATGTGCCGTAATGGATACAAAATAGGGCGCGGTGTCAGCCCCATTAAGCAGGTCATAGGAAACCCGATTCAGAAAAGCTGTCCTGCGCCCTTGTCGCCCTGCTCGCATGATGCAAGCAGGACATAACAAGGACTGACAACCATTATACCTGAATCAAACCCTCTTGAAAGAGGTTCCTATGTTTGCTTAACGGTATAAAGAGTTGTTTACCCTTTATGATATGTCCGGTCTACGCCGTATCAAAGACATTCCGTTTCATAATCCGCAATTTTTTCTTTTAAGTGGCTCCTGCCACCCCCGTCGGAAAACTTTGCAGACTATTTGCAGAATGATAGGCAAATATAGTTGTTTTTATGCGTTTTGCAAAACTTGTTGTCGATTTTTTTCATAATTTTGTCGTTATGAAACGAAGCACCCGATTTTTACCTCCGCGAAAACGACAGGATTTGCAACAGCTCGTCTCGCTGATCCGCGAGCAAGTCAAGCAGGTCGAAATGATCGTTCTGTTCGGCAGTTACGCGAAAAACAGCTACGTGGATTACGACCAGCGGATCGAATTCGGGACGCCGACATACTACATGAGCGATTACGATATCGTAATCCTCACCCGCAAGCCGATCGGTGCGGCGGAATACTCTTTGTACGAGAAGATTAAAGACAAGTTCTTTGAAAATAAGAACCGCCCGTTTCATACGCATCCTCAGTTCATTAACTACGGAATCGAGGACTTCAACTACGCTCTTTCGAAAGCGCATTATTTCGAGACGGAGATCAAGCGCGACGGCATCATGCTCTACGATTCGGGGACGTATAAGTTGGCGCGGCGGCGAAAGCTCGACTACACAGAAATCCGCGATCGGGCGCAGAAGTATTTCGACGATAAGTTCGGGAGGGCGCTAAGTTTCTTACGAAGCGCAAAGCATGATATAGAGGATGGAGACGTTCTGATGGCCTCTTTTCACCACCATCAGGCTGCCGAGAATCTTCTGCGTGTAATACCGATGGTTTTCATTCTGTATGGACATAAAAGCCATAACCTGTCGGAGTTGATGAACGCGGTAAAAAAACATACGACAGAGGTATTCGAAGTATTCCCGCGTGACACGGAGGAGGAGAAACGCCTGTTCGACCTGCTGCAACGGGCCTACATAGAATCGCGCTATAATCCCGATTTCGAAATTACCAAAGAAGATATCGACGCGCTGATCCCCAAGGTCGAATACCTCCGCAATATCGTGGAGCGTGTCTGCCGCGACCGCATCGCCTACTACGACGCTCAAATCGGCAAATAGCCCGATCAGGGACACACACGAAAAAAGCCGTCCGGAAAGATCCGGACGGCTTTGAAATGCCGCTTTTTCGGCAATCCGTCTCACGAAGCCACGCGGAGCCTGACGCCGCCCGCCTTGTCCGACTCGACCACCACCGTGTCGCCCTCACGCAGGCCTCCGTCGATGATGAGCGACGAGAGGGGTTCCTCCACGTTGTCGGTGAGCGTGCGCCGCAGCGACCGCACGCCATAGCGCGCCTCGTAGCCCATCGACGCCAGGCGGCGCTTGGCCGTATCGGTGATCCGCACGCGGTAGCCCAGACGCTCGGTGCGGGCGAAGAACCCTTCGAGCTCCAGATCGACGATGCGCTCCACGTCGGAGAGTTCGAGCGTGCGGAAAATCACGATGTCGTCCACGCGGTTCAGGAACTCGGGCGCGAAGGTGCGTTCGAGCGCCCGACGGTATTCGCACTGCGGCGCCAGCTCCTCGGTGACGCTCTTCGACGGCGTGGTGTAGCCCACCTGCACGGGCCGCTGCACCGCCTCGCGCGAACCCACGTTCGAGGTCATGATGATGATCGTGTTGCGGAAATCCACACGCCGGCCCGAACCGTCGGTCAGGTGCCCCTCGTCGAAGATCTGGAGCATCGTGCCGAAGACGTCGGGGTGGGCTTTCTCGATCTCGTCGAACAGCACCACGGCATAGGGCTGGCGGCGCACGGCCTCGGTGAGCTGGCCGCCCTCGCCGTAGCCCACGTATCCCGGAGGCGACCCGATCAGGCGGGCGACGTTGTGCTTCTCGCCGTACTCGCTCATGTCGATGCGGATCAGGCCGCGGCGCTCGTCGAAGAGCCACTTCGAGACCTCCTTCGCCAGCAGGGTCTTGCCCACGCCCGTGGGCCCCACGAAGAGGAAGACGCCGATCGGGCGGTGCTCGTCCTTAAGCCCGGCGCGCGAGCGGCGGATCGAGCGCGAAATGCGCTCCACGGCCTCGGACTGCCCCACCACGCGGTGCATGAGGTGGTCGTGCAACCCCCTCAGGCGGTCCATCTCGCCGTCGGTGACCCGCTCGGCCGGAATGCCCGTCATGGAGGTTATCACCTCGGCCACATGCTCGGCGGTGATCTGCGCGGGGTGCTCCTCGGCGTCGCGCAGCCACGCCGCACGACGCTCCTCCACCGAAGTGCGGAGCGCGAGTTCGCGCAGCCGGGCCTCCGCAGCCCGCGTGTAGTCCATGGCGGCGACCGCCTCGCGGCGTTCGCCGCGCACGCGCTCCAGCTCGGCCGCCGCGTCGCGCAGCTCCTGCGGCTCGCGGGCCGCAGCCAGGCGCACGCGCGATCCGGCCTCGTCCAGCACATCGATCGCCTTGTCGGGGAAATAACGGTCCGTGACGTAGCGGTCGGTGAGCGCCACGCACGCCTGCAACGCCTCGTCGGTGTAGCGCACCTTGTGGTGGCGCTCGTAGTAGGGCGCCACGCCGCGCAGGATCTGCTGCGTCTGGTCGGGCGTGGCGGGCTCGACGAGCACCCGCTGGAAGCGGCGTTCGAGCGCCGGATCGCTCTCGATGATCTCGCGGTACTCGTCGAGCGTGGTGGCGCCGATGGTCTGCAACTCGCCGCGCGCCAGCGCGGGCTTGAGGATGTTGGCCGTATCGAGGCTCCCCTGCGTCGATCCCGCACCCACGATGGTGTGTATCTCGTCGATGAAGATGATCGTGTCCTTGGCCTTGCGCAGCGTGTCGATGAGCTGCTGCATGCGCTCCTCGAACTCGCCGCGGAACTTGGTGCCCGCCACCAGCGACGAGACGTCGAGCGAGAAGATCGTCTTGCCGGCGATCGTGCAGGGCACGTCGCCCGAGGCGATGCGCAGCGCCAGGCCCTCGACCACGGCGCTCTTGCCCACGCCCGCCTCGCCGATCAGAATCGGGTTGTTCTTCTTGCGGCGCGAGAGAATCTGCACCACGCGCTCGATCTCGTGCTCGCGCCCCACCACGGGGTCGATGCGCCCCTCGCGGGCCATGCGCGTGAGGTCGGCGCCGAACTTTTCGAGCAGGCGGAGCGACTCGTCGTGCTCCTCGCGCCGGTCGTCGGCTTCGAGCATGCGCACCTCCACGCGGATCGGCGCCTCCTCGGCCGGACCCACGTAGCGCTGCATCTCGGAGGCCGCCACCTCGGGCGTCACGTGGAACATCTCCAGCACGCGCGCGGCGGCCGTAGTACGGTCGGAGAGAATGCAGAGCAGCGCGTGCGCCGTGGATACGGCCGGCACGTCGCCCGCCGCCGCGCACAGCTCCTCGGCGAAAGCCTTGTAATAGGTTGCGGGATCGGCGCCCTCCGCGGGCTGCGCGGCGATCTCCTGCTCCACACGCAGCCGCACCTGCTGGATCTCCCAGTCCTGAAGACGGGAGGCGAGTATCTGATAGGCAAGCGATCCCTCTTCGCGCAGGATCTCCAGGAAAAGAAAATCCCGCAGCGAATGCGTGGCGCCCGACTTTGCGGTGTCGAAGGCGGTCCGGGCAAGGATTGCCTCAAGCGTCTTTGAAATTCTTGTCATCTTTTCGTCCTCCAATTTAATTCGCAAGAATAACGGGGACGGGAATGCCAATATTATGTTAATTTTGACCACTTTCGGCCACTTCGCCGGGGGAGGGTATCGGCCAGGGGTTTAGAAAAGAAAAAAATGCACTGCGACGCCGCATTCCGGCATCGGATAAGCGCACCGGAACGGGACGGAGGCCGGGAAACCGCAGCCACCCAGGACGAGGAACGGGATGCCGGCCGGGAAACCGCAGCCACCCAGGACGAGGAACGGGATGCCGGCCGGAGAACCGCAGCCACCCAGGACGAGGAACGGGACGCCGCAGCTCCGCGCAACGGAAGACAGAGCGTCAGCCGGGAAGTAACGGTCGTTCGGAGCGAGACACGGGCCATCGGCGGAGTCACAACTGCCCGGAGCGACAAGCGGCGAGGCACCGCCGGGGAACGCGGCCTCCCGGAGCGAGGGAGGGACAGCCGCCGGGCATGCCCGCCCTATCTGCGGGGCCACTCGCCGACCTCCATGTCGCGCATGGCGTCGCCATCGACGGTGAAGCGCACGGCCGTGCGGAGCTTGTGGATGCCGAAACACCCGGCGGCGCCGGGATTCACGTGCAGCAGGTCGTACACCGGGTCGTAGACCACGCGCAGGATGTGGCTGTGGCCCGCAACGAAGAGCTTCGGACGCACGGCGCGGATCTTCTCCAGCGCCCGCGGATCGTAGCGGCGCGGGTAGCCTCCGATGTGGGTCATCAGCACCTCCACCCCCTCGCAGCGGAACGACGCGAACGCCGGATAGATGCGGTGCATGAGTCCGTCGTCGCTGTTGCCGTGCACGGCGCGCAGGGGTTTGAATGCGGCGATGCGGTCGGCGAGCTCCGGGGTTCCGATGTCGCCCGCATGCCAGATTTCGTCCACGTCGTCGAAAAATTCACGCAGCACGTCGTCGAACGTGCCGTGCGTGTCGGATAAGATGCCTATGCGTTTCATGTACGACACAAAGATAGTGCTTTCACTCCGCCGCCGCGCCGTTTCGCACCCTTTTTTCGATCTCTTCCGGTCCATGGGCCCGCTCCGGCCCCTGACGGCCGCACTTCCGCCGGCCCCCGCACGAAACGACCGTCCCCGCACGAAACGGCCGTCCCCGCCGGAAAGGGCGGGGACGGAACGGATGCATACCGGCGGCGGGGACTACTCCCACTCGATCGTTGCGGGCGGTTTCGACGAGATGTCGTACACTACGCGGTTCACCCCGCGCACCTTATTTATGATTTCGTTCGACACGTCGGCCAGGAACTCGTAGGGCAGGTGCACCCAGTCGGCGGTCATGCCGTCGGTCGAGGTCACGGCGCGCAGCGCCACGCAGCTCTCGTAGGTGCGCTCGTCGCCCATGACGCCGACGCTCTTCACGGGCAGCAGCACGGCACCCGCCTGCCATACCTTGTCGTAAAGGCCGGCGGCGCGCAGCGCGTCGATATAGATCTTGTCCACGTTCTGAAGGATCTCCACCTTCTCGGGCGTGATGTCGCCCAGAATGCGGATCGCGAGGCCCGGACCCGGGAAAGGATGGCGGCCGATGAGCTGCTCGGAGATGCCGAGCGAGCGGCCTACGCGGCGCACCTCGTCCTTGAAGAGCAGACGCAGCGGCTCTACGATCCGCAGGTTCATCTTCTCGGGCAGGCCGCCCACGTTGTGGTGCGACTTGATCGTGGCCGAGGGGCCGTTCACCGAGCAGGACTCGATCACGTCGGGGTAGATCGTGCCCTGCGCCAGCCAGCGCACGTCGGTGAGCTGCTGCGCCTCCTCGTTGAACACCTCCACGAAGTCGCGGCCGATGATCTTGCGCTTGCGCTCGGGGTCGCTCACGCCCGCCAGGTCGCCCAGGAACTTCGCGGCGGCATTCACGCCCTTGACGTTGAGCCCCATGCCGCGGTACGAGGCGAGCACCTCCTCGAACTCGTTCTTGCGCAGCAGACCCGAATCCACGAAGATGCAGTGGAGGTTGCTGCCGATGGCGCGGTGCAGCAGCACGGCGGCCACCGTGGAATCCACACCGCCCGAGAGGCCCAGCACCACCTTGTCGTCGCCCAGCTTCTCGCGCAGGTCGCGCACCGTGGACTCCACGAAGCTGTCCGGCGTCCACGACTGCGCACAGCCGCAGATGCCGACCACGAAGTTGCGCAGCAGCTGCGTGCCGTCGGTCGAGTGGTAAACCTCGGGATGGAACTGTATGCCCCACGTCTGCTCGCCCTCCACGCGGAAAGCGGCCACGGGCACATCCTTCGTGCCGGCGATCAGCCGGTAGGCGGCGGGCACCGAGGTGATCGTGTCGCCGTGCGACATCCACACCTGCGTGGTCTGCGGCAGCCCCGCCATGAGCGGATCCGACGCGTCGCCCACCGTGAGCATCGCGCGGCCGTATTCGCGGCTCGGCGCGGCCTTCACCTCGCCGCCGTAGGCCGCAGCCAGATACTGCGCGCCATAGCAGACGCCCAGCAGCGGCAGCCGGCCCTTGATGCGCGTGAGGTCGGGCACCGGGGCCTGGGCGTCGCGCACCGAACAGGGGCTGCCCGAGAGAATCACGCCCCGCACCGACGCATCGGGCTCCGGACACCGGTTGTAGGGGTGAATCTCGCAATAGACGTTCAGCTCGCGCACACGCCGCGCGATGAGCTGCGTGAACTGCGATCCGAAGTCGAGAATAAGAATTTTTTCCATATCTATCGTACGTTGTTGTCTTTTCCAACCGGCCGGTTCATGCGCCCCGACCGCATCATTTCGGCTCCGTAAGCCTCGTAGCCCACCCGGCGGATGCGTTCGATGCATCCGCGGCGGTCCGAGCGGAACAGCAGCGCGAAGACCTTGCTCATGAAGCTGTTGAAGTCGCGGCAGCGCTCCAGCGGCATCCGCGTGCACTCGGCGCAGCTGCGCCAGCCGTGCTCGATGCAGCAGCGCCGCACGCCGCACCATGCGGCTTTCTCGTACTGCCGGCACCCGGGGCACTTGCCCTTGCGGCGGCGCGCGCAGTTGTCGCACACCAGGCCGCAGGCCGCGATCTCACACGCCATGCCCCTCTCCTTTCCGCCCCGGAAGCGCCAGGCGCAACACGAAATAGAGCATGCAGCCGGCCAGTGTCACGTAGCGCAGCCAAGCGATTCCGGTCGCGAACCAGGCGAGGAACAGGACGCCCACAGCACCCAGAATCCACCACTCGTAGCTCCGCACCTTGCGCCCGCTCATCGCTCGCTCGAATAGTTGGGCGCCTCGCGCGTGATGGTCACGTCGTGCGGATGGCTCTCGTTCATGCCCGACGCCGTGATGCGGATGAACTGCGCATGCTGCAACGCGGCGATATCCGCGGCGCCGCAGTATCCCATGCCCGAGCGGATGCCGCCCACAAGCTGGTAAACCGTCTCGCTCAACGTGCCCTTGTACGGCACGCGGGCCACGATGCCCTCGGGAACGAGCTTGTTGATGTTGCCCTCGCAGCCCTTCTGGAAGTAGCGGTCGGCCGATCCGGCCTTCATGGCGTCGATCGAACCCATGCCGCGGTACGACTTGAACTTGCGGCCGTTGTAGATGATCGTCTCGCCCGGGGCCTCCTCCGTGCCGGCGAACATCGAACCGATCATCACCGAGTCGCCGCCCGCGGCCAGGGCCTTCACCAGGTCGCCCGAGTAGCGCAGACCGCCGTCGGCGATCACCGGCACGCCGGCCGCGCGGGCTACGGTCGCCGCATCGTAGATGGCCGAGAGCTGGGGCACGCCCACGCCGGCGATGATGCGCGTGGTGCAGATCGAGCCGGGGCCGATGCCCACCTTCACGCCGTCGGCTCCCGCCTCGATGAGGAACTTCGCGGCTGCGGCCGTGGCGATGTTGCCCGCCACCACATCCAGCCCGGGATAGGCCTCCTTGATGCGGCGCAGCGTGCGCGCGATGTTGGCAGAGTGGCCGTGCGCCGAGTCGAGCACCACGGCATCCACGTCCTCATCGACCAGCGCCTTCACGCGGTCCATCACGTCGGGCGTGATGCCCACGCCCGCGGCCACGCGCAGGCGGCCCTTGGCGTCCTTGCAGGCGTTCGGATGGTCCTGCACCTTGGTTATGTCCTTGTAGGTGATGAGTCCCACCAGGCGGCCGTCGTTGTCCACGACGGGGAGTTTCTCGATCTTGTTGTTGAGCAGCACCTCGGCGGCGTGCTCAAGCTGCGAGCTGTGGGTGGTGACCAGCCCGTCGCGCGTCATCACGTCGTCGATGCGGCGCTCCATGTCGCGCTGGAACCGCAGGTCGCGGTTGGTGACGATGCCGATCAGCCTGCCCCCGGCGTCCACCACCGGAATGCCGCCGATCTTGTTCTCCTGCATCAGGGCGAGGGCGTCGCCCACGGTGTGGTCCTTCGTGATGGTGATCGGATCGTAGATCATGCCGTTCTCGGCGCGCTTCACGCGGCGCACCTGCGCGGCCTGCTCGGCGATCGACATGTTTTTGTGGATGACGCCGATGCCCCCCTCGCGCGCCAGCGCGATGGCCAGCGGGGCCTCCGTCACGGTGTCCATCGCCGCCGAGACGATGGGAATATTGAGCTTGATATTACGCGAGAAACGGGTCTCCAGGGAGACCTCCCGCGGCAACACTTCCGAAAAGGCGGGCACGAGCAGCACATCGTCGAACGTAAGTCCTTCGGGCTGTACCCTTTCATTGATAAATGACATAATGAACGTGGATTATTGTTGCTCGCAAAAGTAATCATTTTTTTCCAAACGGCCCATATCACCGACCGGGGATGACCGTTTTTTTTACCGCCGCGCGCAAATTCGCACCCCAGCGGCGCACCGGCACCCTCCGGCCGCCCGGCCCCAGTACCCGGCACCCCGCATCCGGCACCCCGCATCCGGCACCCCGCATCCGGCACCCCGCGGAGCGTCACCCCTGCCGGAAGCGGCGGGCGATGGCGATCACCGAGTCCTCGGGCAGCTCGCCCCGGCGTTTCATGGCCAGGATCGTGCGCAGGAGGTACTTGCCGATGTCGCGGCCGAGCCGCTTGTAGAGCGGACAGGAGGTGTAGTTCTCGTTGTCGAGCAGCACATCGCGGATCGAGCGCAGCGAATTGGTGTAGTTGGCCATCTCGTTGCGCAGGGCCACGCCCTCCTTGCGCGAGGCGTTGATGCGCGCCACGGCCATCTGGCGCAGCTTCTCGCACACGGCGTTCAGCGCCACGAGCACCACGCAGTCCATGAGCGTGTGGCCGTGCATGTAGAGGTAGGTGGTGCGGGGCGTCACGCCGCGCCGCAGGAGCTGCTGCTCGAACTCCTTCATCGGCTCGATCATGTGGGGGAAGCGGCGGCGGAGCAGCTGTTCGCGCTTGGCCGTGTTGCGCGCGAGCCAGGCGATGGTTTCGGCGCCGTTGTTGCGTATGTCGAGGTAGCCCAGGCGCACCGCGGCCTTGAACTCGGCGAGCGGAAAAGCCGCCTCGGTGGCGCTGTACGCCGAAAAGGCATACCACAGGAAGAGCGGGTAGATCGTCTCGGAGTAGCGGTCCATGAACTCCACGAAGTCGAAGATGCGCGCGTCGTTCTTGGTGGCCTTCACGCAGACGTTGTGCAGCGACGGAGCCCAGCAGAGGAAGTTCTCGGTGGCGTAAGCATAGGTGTGGAACATGTGCTGCGTGCCGTTCACCTCGCGCGACTGGGGCGTTCGGTCGCCGAACAGGTAGTCGAAGTCGGAATCGACGCACAGCAGCAGCTCCTCCGACGATTCGGGGATCATGCTCAGCAGCACCTTCTTGCCCTTCGGAAGGTCGGGACGCGTGGGCACCGAGATCTCGAACCGCAGGTAGGGGTTGCGGAAGTGGTCGAAGATGCCGCGCCAGAACGCCACGTCCTCATATCCCTCGACGAAGACCCGCACCAGCCGCACCGCGGGGTCGTGCGGCAGCAGCTCGGGGAGCGCCTCGGGCGCCCCGGCGTCGATGCGGCGGAGTTTTTCTACGATCGTACGTGCCATACTACCGACAAAGATAGGATTTTTATTACTTTTGCACAACGGATCGTGCCCCGAAAAGGGAGGAAAAAAACCGATCCGGACATCGACGATGACAAGCGACTGGAAAGCACGCCTCGGAATGGTCTACTCGACCGACCCCGACTACGAATACGACACGGGCGCCGAGCCCGAACCCGAGACCCTCGCCCCCGCGCAGCAGGAGCTGCGCGTGTGGCTCGACCGCAAGCAGCGGGGCGGCAAGACCGTGACCCTCGTGCGGGGCTTCGCGGGCCGCGCGGACGACCTGGCGGAGCTGGCCCGCATGCTCAAGCAGAAATGCGGCGTGGGCGGCACGGCCAAGGAGGGCGAGATCGTCATTCAGGGCGACCACCGCGACCAGGTCGTGGCAATCCTCACCGCGGCGGGCTACCGCTGCAAAAAGGCGGGTGCCTGAGGCGGCGTGGGAGCGCGCGCGATACGCATCCTGCTCCTCGTCGCGGCCCTGGCGTTCGCAGCGCCGGCCGCGGCGCAGTACTACACGTGGGGCTCCGACCCCGCATCGCTGCGCTGGCACGCCATCCGCACGCCCGACGTAAGGATCATCAGCCCCGACACGGCGTCCGCGACCGCGCTGCGCACGCTCCGCTACATCGAGGCGGTGCGTCCGTCGATCGGCTACGGCTTCCGCCACGGCCCGATGCGCATCCCGTTCGTGCTGCACCCGATGAACTTCCGCTCCAACGGCCTGGTGATGTGGCTCCCGAAACGCGTGGAGTTCCTCACGTCGCCCGCCATCGACGGCTACTCGATGCCGTGGGTCAAGCAGCTCGTGGCGCACGAATACCGCCACGCCGTGCAGTACAACAACCTCAACCGCGGCGTGATCCGCGCGGCGAGCTGGCTGCTGGGCCAGCAGGGCGCCACCATCGGCCTGCTCTTCATGCCCGTGTGGGCCATCGAGGGCGACGCGGTGATGTCCGAAACGGCCATGTCCTCCTACGGACGCGCGCTCCAGCCCCGCTTCACGATCGAATACCGCGCGATGGGCGACTTCGCGCACCGGCGCCGCAACCCCGACAAATGGTTCTGCGGCTCGTACCGCGACATGGTGCCCGACCACTACCGGCTGGGCTATCAGCTCTGCGCCTATGCCGACACGCGCTACGGCGAGAACATCTGGGACAAGGTGGCCTGGTACAGCGTGCGCAACCCCTACCTGCTCTTCACCACGCCCGTGGCGCTCCGCAAGTTCTACGGCACGGGCGTCAGGCGCCTCTTCCGCGACACGTTCGACGACCTGCACCGCTTCTGGTCGTCGCTGCCCCGGACGCAGGACAGCGCCCGGCCCCTCACCCCCCTGCCCGAAGGCAACTACACGACCTACCGCTGGCCGCTGCCCCTGGGCGACACCACCGTGCTGGCCCTGCGCGAGGATCTCGACCGCACGGCCCGCTTCGTGCTCCTCGACCCCCGCACGGGCGGCGAACGCCTCCTCTGCCGCACGGGAAGCCTCTCAACCCGCCCCGATGCGGGCTACGGCCGCGTGTGGTGGACCGAGTACCGGCGCTCGCTGCTCTTCGAACAGCGGGTCGATTCGCAGCTCTGCTACCTCGACCTGGCCGACGGCAAGCCCCGCACCGAGCACGGAGTACGCGCCGCACTCTACCCCACGGTCGTGGCGGCCGCGACGCTGGCGTGGGTCGAATATGCGCCCGACGGACGCTACGCGGTGGTGGTGCGCGACGACGCCGGCGAGCGGCGCATGCCCGTGCCCGTGGGGTGCGAACTCCACGGTCTGACGTGGGAGGAGCGCTCGCAGGCCCTCTACGTGCTGGCGACCGACGACTCGGGCATGTGGCTCGGCCGCATGGAGGAGACGGGCCCCGTGGCGCTGACGCGGGGCGCCTACGTCACGCTGAGCGACCTGAGGGCCGGCCAGGGCAAGCTCTGGTTCGGGTCCATCGCCTCCGGACTCGACGAGGCGCACTGCTTCGACCCGGCCACCGGCCGCGAAACGCGCGTCACGGAGTCGGCCTACGGCTCGTTCGCACCCGCGCCCGGACCGCAGGACCTCTACGTCGCGACATGCGGCCCGCGGGGTTACGCCGTGGCCGTTCAGCCCCGCGACGCGTTGCAGGTTCCCGTGGAGCCCTCGCCGCTGCCCCGCAACCGGGTCAATCCGCCGCGCAGACGCTGGGACGTGGTGAACCTCGACACGGTGCGCTTCTCTCCCGCCGACTCGGCCGCCCTGCGCCGTGCGCATCGCGTGCGGCGCTATCCGAAGGTGCCCACGCTGGTGAAGTTCCACAGCTGGATGCCGGTCTCGTTCGACCCTTTCGCGCTGGTCGAGGAGCACAACGTGGCTGTTAATATAGGTGCGACGCTCGTGTCGCAGAACCTGCTCTCGAATGCCGAGGGGTTCGTCTCCTACGGCTGGAACCGCCGCGACGGCTCGCTGGTGCGTGCGGCGCTTCGCTACTTCGGACTGGGCGTGCGGCTCGACGCGGAGGGCGCCTACGGCGGACAGCGCGAGGTCTACGCCCTCGCGCAGGTCGATCCCGAGACGGGGGAGGTGCAGCGCCAGCACCTCCCGGCCCCGGGACGCTACTACTCGCTGGGCGCCGCAGCCTCGCTGCCGCTGGTCTTCCAGCGCGGCTGCCGCACGCGGCAGCTGACGCTCTCGGCCTCCTGGAACTTCTCCAACGGAATGGTGGCCAACGTGGGCCAGCTCCGCGTGGACAAGGAGAACGGCACGATCGGCAACATCGAGACGATCGGATTCCGCACGGGACTGCACAAGCTCACCTTCGGCGCGGCCTTCTCCGATGCGGTGCGCGCCGCACACCGCGACTTCGCGCCGCCCTGGGCCTGGCAGTTCGCGGCGAACTATGCGCTCAACCCCACCAACGGCCACTTCAGCGACCTGGTGTCGCTCTACGGACGCGTCTACACCCCGGGGTTCTTCGCCCACAACTCGCTCACGGCGGCCGCGACCTACCAGACCTCGATCGGCGGCTACAAGCTCCCCTCGGGCCAGCGCTTCCTGAGCTACAAGTCGGCGCGACTCATCCCGCGCGGCTTCGACCCGTCGGATATCCGGAGCAATAATTACCTGGCCGTTTCCGTTGATTATCAGTTCCCGCTGTGCTACCCCGAGGGCGGCATACCCTCGGTGCTCTACGTCAAGCGCATCCGGCTCAATGCGGGCGGCGACTACGCGCAGTTCCGCACCGATACGGGGCGCGGCACGACCCGACTCTGGTCGTGGGGCGGCGACCTGGTGTTCGACATCAACCTCTTCCGCCAGCCGGCATCCGCCACGTCGAGCGTCAAGCTCTCGGTATGGAAACCCTCGGGCCGCAGCGTGTGGGTCGGAGCGGGTTTCGGGCTTCCGTTTTGACAACGGAGCGAATAATTTCGTATTTTTGCGACAAATTCCGCATTATGGACAAGAAGAAAAAGACGAACATATCGCAGGAAGCGATCCGCTGGATCTGGATCGTGGCGTTCGCACCGGTGGCGGTGCTGCTGGTCATGCTGCTGCTGACCGCGGCGGGACTTTTCGGCCGCATGCCCTCGTTCGAGGAGCTCGAAAACCCGAAAAGCAACCTCGCGACCGAAATCTACTCCGAGGACGGCAAGGTCATCGGCTCGTTCTTCGTTCAGAACCGCTCCTACGTGCAGTACGCCGACCTCTTTCCGGCCGACTCGACACAGCACCTGCGGCTCGACGGACGCAGC
>Ga0137306_100833_pt2 | contig 33418 bp, 33 predicted proteins | sample Inofroosms_March_FD_97187 | JGI IMG/M metagenome (GOLD analysis project Ga0137306, IMG submission 97187) | Mouse cecal microbial communities from Vienna, Austria - N-Acetylneuraminic and N-Acetylglucosamine D2O microcosms_March | ecosystem: Host-associated > Mammals > Digestive system > Large...
CGCATGATCCCTCCTACATCTCCACTGCTGCGTTTTGCCACTGAAAATACTTCAGCAAAATTTTTTATGTCGTCCAAACCACTCCTTCTGGAAAAATCCTCTAACACCTGCTCAATCGAACGATTGGTTTTGATCTGATGAACCATAAAAGCAAATTCTTCTACAATCATTCCGTCATTTCCATATAACATTTCCAATTCTTCCCTGCTGACTGCCAATGCATTTTCAATAGAAAATCCGGCGCTTAAAGAAGATGCCAAGATCATCATACTTTCTTTAAACTGTTCTGCAAGCTTCCTTTTACGTTTCTCCAATCGTCTTTTGCGCTCCAAAACCGGTCCTGCCAATGATAGAGGCAACATCCACAAGAAAACTTTTATACTACGATAAAATGTAAAAGACAAAAGTCCACAAACAGCAATTCCTTTTCCTATTCCATAAACAAATTCCGGCAAACTTAACCAATAACAATCATACTGAATAACCGGCTGCCCGGAGCTTTCCCATTTCTTTGAGCGTACCAATCCGTTTAAGTTGCCCACAGACTTTCTTTCCATTTCCTTGTTCTTCCTCAAATCGGAATAGGGGGTTGAGGCAAATTTCTCCCTCCGCATAATCTCCTACCTCCACAATCTCCAGCACTTTTCTGCTTTTATCTCGTAACCGTCCCAAATGTATCAGAATATCAATTGCTGAAGCAATCTGACTACGTATCGCTGGCAATGGTAAATCCGCTCCCATCAAAACCATAGTTTCTAATCTTGAAAGCATATCTTTAGGACTATTACCATGACCAGTGGAAAGACTCCCTGAATGACCTGTATTTAATGCCTGAAGCATATCCAGACACTCTTTTCCTCTTACTTCTCCTACAATAATTCTTGATGGCCGCATTCTCAAAGATGCCCGAATCAAATCACTGATTTCAATCGCTCCTTCTCCTTCTGCATTAGCATTCCGAGTCTCTAGCCGTACCAGGTTTGGAATCTGTCGAATTTGCAATTCTGCTGAATCCTCTATTGTGATAATCCGTTCTGTTTCTGGAATAAATCCAGACATTGCATTTAGAAATGTGGTCTTTCCAGATCCGGTTCCTCCACTAATAAATAGGTTATAACCTGACTTTACCAACTTTTCCAAAAACTCAGCAGCCTCTTTTGTCAATGCCCTTAAATCGATCAATTTTTGTACTGTAATAACTTCTGGAAACTTCCGGATTGTCAGCGCTGGTCCATCTAGCGCTATTGGTGGTAGCACCACATGAACCCTGGCACCATTTTCTAAACGAGCATCTGCAATCGGATGCGATACATTTGCCACCCGGTTAATACGGCTAACAATCTGTTGAATCAGGTCTTCTAACTGTTCTTCTCTGTCAAATCTATGTTCCCACTGGAAAATTGCACCCTTTTTTTCCACAAAAATATGATCTTTACCATTAACCATAATTTCTGTCACTTCTGGATCATCTATCAATTCCTGAAGAATATCCAAACGACGAAAGGCATCATACAACCGCGTTCTTAACTCCAATCGCTTTTTTAATGGCAAATAGGTCTGTAAAGCTTTTTGCTCAATCGCTTGTTGAATACATGCATTCAATTCTTCCTCTTCAATCCGGTTTCGATTCTGAAGCTCCTGCCGAATTTGTTCCTTCAACTCTTCCAGAATGTTTTTTTCTTCATTCACATCTTATCCCCTCCTTTTTGTCCTTTCAGGAGATTTCTTACGAAATCTCCCATATTCCCCCAAAGTAATTGTTCCAGATATGTTTCTGTCTGCCAAACAGCTCCCAGCCGGGGTAATTTCAGTAATCGTACTTTCTCCCAAAGATGATTTCTTCCTGACTCGTCTAGGTAATTCTGCCATGCCTCTAATTTTGCCGCCGATACACAATCCTCTTTGATCGGGGTATAAATCACATTACATAATTCCAACAGCGGCTCCATTCCTCGTCCCAAATTTCCAATGTCGATCAAAACCATCTCATAAATCCCATCCACCGCTATTCTGGCAATCAATTCCGCCAACTCATCTCCTTTTAATTCTACTAAATCTTCTGCATAAGCTACTGGTGGTACATAATCCAAACCTCCCCAATTATGTAACACAGTCCCTATACTCATATGAGTATAGCCCCCTTGCCTGTATTCATAAATCAAATCAGATAGACTCGTAGTATACTCTGTATTTGTCAACCGTGACATTCCCGAATACTCCTCCAGATTAAAAAACAATACTCTTGATTCTCGGGCCAGAATCTGTCCTAATGTCATGCAAAATCCCGTTTTTCCACAGCGATTGATTGGCGAATATACTCCTATCACTGTACTTTTTGTTCCTACAGTTGTTAAAGGAACTTTTTCAGGATTCACCCGATAACAAGCCATCACTTCTCTCAGCACTGCATCCGAAGCCTGATATTTATAAACTGCCGGTATTTCTCCTCTAATAATTTCCCGACTTTCACTCAGCTGTACAATTTGCTCTGCTTTTACTTCTACAAGCTGTGTCCTATCAATATCATCTCCCACCAATAAAAGTTCTAATGGTTGTTTCTGAGAATACGACTGTAATTTGCTGATGTTGGTAAATGCTATGGCTGTAAACGGAATCTGCTCCTTCTGATTGGCAAACTCTGCAAATCGGTCTGCATAAAACGGGTCTACATCATAGACTCCCATAATCCGTTTCATAAATCCCCTTTCTCTACTTTTTCATAACTGTAATTTTATATGGCCGTCCATACTACAACCGCACCAGAAATCATCAGATACAAATAAGTGCCTGCTGCCATACATACTGCTAATGGAATGGTGTATGGCTGTTCTCTTAACCGACCATCATCATAGCGCTCTATTTTTCCTGTTTGGAACATTCGTATGAAATATACGCAAAGATAAATAAGACGTTTTCTTAGACCTTTATCATGCCACAACCGGCATAACGACCATAAAGCTCCCACCAATAATCCGGAAAATATTGCCTCTATTCCCGCATCCATACCCAAATATCCCGCAATTACTGCCATTAGTTTGCCATCCCCTGCCCCCATCATTCCCATACGAAACATTAAAAATGTCAGAAATAACACTACTGTTGCTGCGGGAAAAAAATCCTTCCCACGACACAAAATTCCGGCAACCCCTCCGGCAAGTAACCACCAATTAGAAATCCTGTTTTCACAGGCATCTGTCCAGGCTGCTCCGGCAAGGATCAAACATAATAAACCTATCCCTACTATCTCCACCTCCTTTTCATCCCAGTTTTCTTTAAAATCTTAACTTTAAAATTTTGAAAATTCACCGACATGGCTTATGATTCTCTGATTACTGCCTCATATCCGAAATGGATGCTGATGGGTTCTATTATGCATATCTTTATACGTTCTGTCAATACCTTTTTTTGATTTTTTAAATTCTTTATGCAATCTACCTGAAATTTTCATTTTTTTTCATCATTTTTAGTTGACGATATCCCTATTTAGTGGTAAAATGATTTCAGTTTAAATTTTTAAACCAAGGAGGTTTCTCATGGCAGACTGCGAATACCCAACCACTGGCAAAAAGTTGGAAACTTATTTCCATGAATGTATGCCGCTTTTTATTGCGCTGGGTGATGAGATGCGACTGAGCATTATTGAGGTTCTGAGCCATGCTGCTCAAAATGGCAACAAAAATGGTTTGAATGTCAATGAAATCACGCGTCAGGTCAAACTCTCCCGACCTGCCATCTCCCACCATTTGAAGATCCTCAAAGATTCCGGTTTAGTACAAGTTCGTGAATCTGGTACTTCTAACTATTATCGTTTGACTCTTCGTGAGTGTACACAGCGATTAATGGCTCTTGGCTTCATGGTGGAAGAGATCATGTCACCAGAATAAATTCCTTGTCAGTGACATTTTTCAACTGTTCATATTCTTGAACAGTTAACATTTTTTCACAATCCCTGTATAACTTTCCATTTCCGGAAAATACTATAGCTATATCCGGCAATAAAACGGAATATAATTTTAGAACAGGAGATGGAAACATGAAAGCAGGATTTTTATCTAAACGGCAACAAGAATTTCCATTGGAAAATCAGGAATTGATTGAGGAGATTGACCGCACTAGGAACACGATCGAATCTGCCCGGAATCACTTTGAACAGGTAGTAGATCCGACGCTGATCGACTGTTATATTTATGAATTAAAGGCTGCTCAGCTCCGATACCAGTTTCTGCTCAGACGCTTTAAATTATTAGAAGAGCTCTGACACATTATTTGCATCAATCAGGAGGATTACATCAATGAGCACTTGGTACGAAAAAGCCGCATTTTACCACATGTATCCACTAGGAATGACCGGCGCCCCTAAAGAAAATCCCTTATCTGAAAATAAGACTTCACAGCGTTTTGATGAATTGGATCTTTGGGTTTCTCACATGCAAAGTCTGGGCTGCAATGCACTTTATATCGGTCCCCTTTTCGAATCGTCTTCCCATGGCTATGATACCCGCGATTACAAGTTGGTAGATCGGCGTCTGGGAACCAATACAGATTTTACCCATTTTGTCAAATTATGTCATGAAGCTGATATTCGTGTAGTGGTAGATGGTGTCTTCAACCATACTGGTCGCGAATTTTTCGCTTTTCAGGATATCCAACAAAAAAAATGGGATTCACCATATACGAATTGGTATAAAGGCATCAGCTTTGACTGGCAGAGTCCACTGGGGGACTCTTTTGGTTATGATGCCTGGCAAAATCATTTCGAACTTCCTTGTCTGAACCTTCAAAATCCTCAAGTCAAAGAATATTTGTTTGATGTGATTCGTTTCTGGATTGATGAGTTTGATATTGATGGCATTCGTCTGGATTGTGCCAATGTTCTTGATTTTCAGTTCATGAAAGAACTTCGCGAACAGACAAGTTCTATGAAAGAAGACTTCTGGCTGATGGGAGAGGTCATCCATGGCGATTACTCCCGTTGGACAAATCCGGAGATGTTATATTCTGTCACTAATTATGAATTACATAAGAGCCTTTATTCTGGGCTGAATGACCATAATTTTTTTGAGATTGCTCACAACGTACGTCGTTTAGAAGCTATTGGTACCAAACTCTACACCTTTGTGGATAACCATGATGAGAATCGGATTGCCAGCAAACTGAAAAAAGAATCACACCTGCCTTTGGCTTATCTTCTTTTATTCACTCTTCCTGGCATTCCCTCCATTTACTATGGTGGGGAATGGGGGATAAAAGGAATGCGTACAAATTACAGTGATGTGGAACTTCGTCCGCAACTTGCCATAGCAGACAGCAGCGATCTTCATTGTGCATTGACAGATTTTATCACTAAACTGATTCATATTCACGTTAACGAGCCAGAATTTGCTGGAGGACGCTATCAAGAACTTTTACTAACTAACCGCCAATATGCTTTTGCCCGTCATGGAAAAGGCACTGTGGTGATTACTGCTGCCAATAGTGATGATTCACCTTCCAGCCTGATGATTCCCGTTCCTATCTCAGCATCTTCAGCAGAAAATTTGATGGATGGATCCATCATTCCTATCAAAGACGGTAGACTTTCCATTACACTACCAGGCAATGAAGGGATTATTCTGAAAGTCACGGAGGATAAATAATATGGCTGTCAAAAGCAACAAAAGATCCACAGATACAGGTATCATCAGCGAAATGGACCGATATCTGTTCGGAAACGGTACCCACTATGAAATTTATGGCAAGTTGGGCGCCCATCCAGTAACTCATAAAGGTAAAAGTGGCATTTATTTTGCTGTCTGGGCGCCTCATGCCACATCCGTCAGTGTAGTTGGTGACTTTAACCGTTGGGATCCAGAAATAAATCCTATGAATGTGCTGGATACTTCTGGCATCTATGAATGCTTTATTCCAGAGCTAGGGACTGGTGAGCTTTACAAATATGCAATTACCACTCCTGCTGGTAAAGTCCTCTTTAAAGCAGATCCTTATGCCTCCCAAGCAGAATTTCGTCCAGGAACGGCATCTATCATTAGCGATATTTCAGGATTTAAATGGACGGACGATGCCTGGATAAAAAAACGAACGGAACAAGTGCCAGAAGAATCACCTATGAGCATCTATGAAGTACACTTAGGTTCTTGGAAGAAGAAAAACCGACCAGAAAAAGAAGGTTATTATACTTATAAAGAAGCCGCTCATGAACTAGCCGAATATGTAAAAGAAATGGGATATACCCACGTAGAATTGATGGGGATTGCTGAACATCCTTTTGATGGCTCCTGGGGATATCAAGTGACGGGGTATTATGCCCCCACTTCCCGTTATGGGGACCCCAAAGAATTTATGTATTTTGTAAATTATCTACATAAGAAAAAAATCGGAGTGATTTTGGATTGGGTCCCGGCACATTTTCCCCGAGATGCCCATGGTTTAGCTGATTTTGACGGACAGCCTCTGTATGAATACGCCGATTCTCGCAAGGGCGAACATCCTGACTGGGGAACCAAGGTTTTTGATTATGAAAAACATGAGGTCAGCAATTTTCTTATTGCAAATGCTCTATATTGGATTAAAGAATTTCATGTAGATGGACTGCGAGTAGATGCTGTCGCTTCAATGTTGTACTTAGACTATGGACGAAAGGATGGTCAGTGGCTTGCCAACAAATACGGGGGCAATCAAAATCTAGAAGCAATTGAGTTCTTTCGTCATCTGAACAGTATCGTCAAAACTCGTGGACAAGGAGCAATGATTATTGCAGAGGAATCCACTGCTTGGCCATCTGTTACTCACGATCTTAAAGATGGTGGCCTGGGTTTTACCTTTAAATGGAATATGGGATGGATGCATGATTTTCTTGAATATATGAAATTAGATCCTTATTTCCGCAAATACAATCACAATAAATTAACCTTTGGCTTAACTTACTTTACCAGCGAGAATTTTATTCTGGTATTGTCCCATGATGAAGTAGTTCATTTAAAATGTTCTATGATTAACAAAATGCCCGGCTATCATAGTGATAAATTTGCCAATCTAAAAGTAGGCTATACGTTCATGTTTGGTCATCCCGGCAAAAAGCTTTTGTTTATGGGACAGGATTTTGGTCAGCTTCATGAGTGGGACGAGAAAGTCAGCCTTGATTGGTATCTGGCAGAAGAAGAGGAACATAAAGATTTACAGAATTATGTTCGTGACCTACTGCATATTTATCAAAAATATCCTGCCATGTACGAGGCTGATGAGGACTGGGATGGTTTCCAGTGGATTAATGCCAATGATGGCGACCGCAGCATTTTCAGCTTTATGCGTCAATCAAAAGACCATAAAAAGAATCTGTTGTTTGTCTGTAACTTTACTCCTATGGAACGCCCTGACTATCGCCTTGGAGTTCCCAAAAAAGGCAGTTACACCTTATTACTAGACAACAAACATGGTATGTATCAACCATCAGAAAAGCCTCTTGTTCTTCGTGCATCCAAGCAAGAATGTGATGGTCAGCCCTATTCGATAAGTTTGCCGCTTTCGGCTTATGGAACTGCAATTCTGCGTTTTACTTGATTTTAGCCACTAAATACTAGGTAAAAACAATAGCTAAATATAAATAGCACAATTGTCGGGCAAGATTTTGTTAAAAATTTATCAAAAAAAAGAGTGACATTCCTGCCAGTTTGTAGTAGAATAAGGTTGATCGACCATTGGTTTTATCAGTAACAAAAAAGGAAGGAGCGTTATGTATGGCAAGAGAGTTAATATCTCAAAATGCGACCAAAAGTGTTTACCGTGACGGTGATAAGGCAATCAAGTCTTTCTGCAAGGGATTTCCCAAAGCAGAGGTATTGAATGAAGCTTTAATCAGCGCCCGGGTCGAAGAAATCGGCGGAATTAATATTCCCGCCACCTTGGCTGTTTCCGTTGATGAAGACGGCTGCTGGTCCATTACGAAAGACTTTATTGACGGCAAAACCCTCAAACAGCTAATGGATGAGAATCCTGATAAACTGGATGAGTACATGGAGCAGATGGTTGACTTACAGTTAACAATTCATTCCAAAGTCTGTCCTTTACTGAACAAGTTGAAAGACAAGATGATCCGGCAGATTTCTGATGTGGAAGGGTTAAACTCTGTCAATCGTTATGACCTCCTGACCAGATTGGATGGTATGCCCAAACACGTGAAACTGTGCCATGGAGATTTTCAGCCTAATAATGTTATCGTGGCTAATGATGGCACTTTATATGTATTGGACTGGGTTCATGCAACCCAGGGCAACGCCAGTGCTGATGCTGCCCGCACTTATCTGCTGTTGTGTCTGGAAGATCAAAACCGAGCAGATAAATATATGGAGTTGTTCTGTGAAAAAACAGATACCGATCGCCGCTATGTACAACAGTGGCTGCCTTTGGTAGCTGCCGCTCAGCTAACTAAGCGTCGCCCTGAAGAAGCTGAACTACTTCATAAATGGGTAGATATCTGCGATTACCAATAAGTCGGTTTTTTTCATCAGAAGAGACCTTGCTGATTGCGGCGAGGTCTCTTTTGTTGTATACTATTCACATAAGCAATTATTACATATGTCCATTCGCCTGGACTCAGATCAATAAAACCAGTAAAAGGAGAGAATATTATGCAAACAATTTTAGTATGTGATGATGATAAACAAATCGTAGATGCCATTGATATATATTTAACTGGAGAAGGCTTTCAGGTAATCAAAGCTTATGATGGTTATGAGGCTTTAGAGATCTTAGAAAAACAGACGGCAGATTTGATGATTGTAGATGTAATGATGCCAGGGCTTGACGGTATCCGCACCACTCTAAAGGTTCGGGAAACCAGTAGCATTCCGATCATCATTTTGTCTGCCAAGTCTGAAGATACAGACAAAATTCTTGGACTAAATATTGGCGCTGATGATTATCTCTCCAAACCATTTAGTCCACTGGAATTAGTCGCGCGAGTTAAATCCCAGCTTCGTCGATACACGCAACTGGGAAATATGAATCAGCAGATCAACGATCAAGTCTATAAATGTGGAGGACTTTCCATTAATGATGATACCAAAGAAGTTTATGTTGATGACAATCTGATAAAGCTGACTCCTATTGAATACAACATTCTGCTTCTGTTGGTAAAAAATGCAGGAAAGGTTTTTTCTATTGACGAAATATATGAACAGATTTGGAATGAAGAAGCGATTGGTGCCGATAACACAGTAGCCGTTCATATTCGCCATATTCGAGAGAAAATTGAGATCAATCCTCGGGAACCCCGATATTTGAAAGTAGTTTGGGGCGTTGGATATAAGATTGAAAAGCAATAGGAGATACTATGAAATTAAAAGATTATTCTTTACAGATCAAGAAAAATATTGCTGTTCTGTTTCATTTGATTTTTCTGTCACTGGTTGTCGGAAGCTTTAGTATTATGTATCTAAGTACAGAATATGGCTCTGGCCTATCTTGGCTGCGTGATCGCAATTACGAAGATTCTCCCCAGTTTATGACTCAGTTTCAGCAAGATCTGAACAGTATTTTTCAATATGTATCTTATCGAGATGTTTTTGAACAAGAAGGTGTTCTGGATCTTTCAAGCCAAATGTTCTCCATTACCCGAGGCGATGGTCCGGAAATTATTTATACATTGGAAGAGGTTCTTCGTTATGCCCGAAGTCAGGGTTTCTATTTAAACAGCGATTTTGATGTTGTCAATGATCTGCTTGTTTATGACAATGCTGCCACTGCTAAAGATTGTCGAATTAACTGGCGGGCCTATCTCACCGATCAACAGATCACAGAACCTGGAGATGCTTATACTTCCCTTTTAGAACTCTCTCGGGAAGTTTTGAATTGTTTGGGCGCCTATTATAAAATTCATTATCGGATGATTGCCAATCCATCTAATTTGTATTTTCAAATTTTGTACGCTGATAGTCAGGAATCCCTTGAGGAAAATGAAGCATTAGACGATGTTCTGATATATACAAATGCTGGCGATTTATCCCCTCAACAGCTTATGAATTTGGGACGTTTCTGTTATCTGGACAGCGATTCTGCCCTGATCCAAACTAACCTGTCAGAATTTCCAACCAATTTAACTGCTGCCATGGAAAAAAATAATTTCTATGATGTTGGATATTATTATATTCTAGTTGCTGTAGATACGAATTATCCCGCTGATGACATCTATGCAGAAGGCGCCGGAAATTATAAGAATCTTCGGGGAAGGTTTCTGGAAAGCCTTATGGGAATGATTATCGGCCTCATTGGATGTTTATTCACATTTCTTTTTCTTGTATATATGTCTGGTTATCAGACAAAAAAAAGCAATTCCCCATCGCTTTATGGAATTGACATGATTTACACAGAATGTTTTATCCTTTTATCTGCAATTTTCACTATGTTCGCTCTGTTTTTAGGAGAGAAAATCGGCTATCGCATTCTTCATGCTCTTGTTGCTAAAACCTCCTGGGAATATGCAGAGCGCATGATGATGGCCGTTTTAATTTATGGCTGTTGCATGACTGCCGCATTCAGTCTGCTACGTCGTTACAAATGTCGACAATTATGGACAAATAGTCTCACACATCACATTTTACAGACAATTGAACAATACTTTATTCATCGCTCCTTTAGTTATCGCCTATTTTGTCTGTTTCTAGCTTTTGTTTTAGCTCAGATCATCGGTATTGGATTGACTTTTTATACACTTGAGCGTCATCTCTATCTGGCCGCCGCGCTGTTGATTTTAGCCTTGTTAGGAATTGATTACCAAACTTTTCATAAAATGTTTTTATCTTCCCTGCAGGAAGACAAAATCGCAGATGCTATTTCCCGGATTGCTGGTGGAGATACCTCCTATCAAATGGCGCTAGATGGTCTTTCTGGAAAGGAATTAAACATAGCCTGTATGATTAACCAGATAGGTACTGGTTTGGAACGGGCCCTTCAGGAAAAAGTTAAAAGTGAACGCTTAAAGGCAGATCTGATTACGAATGTATCGCATGACATTAAAACTCCTTTGACATCCATTATCAATTATGTAGATCTGATTAAACGAGAACATTTACAAAACGAAAAGGTACAAGAATATTTAAATATTTTGGATCAGAAATCTCAACGTCTGAAAACTTTGACTGAAGATTTGTTAGAAGCTTCCAAAGCCAGCTCTGGTACTTTAAAGCTTGATATGATCCATCTTGATTTGGTGGAAATGATCTGGCAGACAAATGGAGAATTTGAAGAAAAATTTACAGAAAGGAAGCTAGAGTTGGTTTCTCATCTTCCAAATGATAATATAATCATAGAAGCGGATGGCCGACATCTCTGGCGTGTTCTGGAAAATCTATATAACAATGCTTTTAAATATGCTATGGAACACAGTCGAATCTTTGCTGAAATTACCTGTGAAAATGATTATGCTTATTTTACCCTGAAAAATGTTTCTGAACATCCTCTGAATGTCAGTTCCGAGGATCTCACGGAGCGCTTTGTGCGCGGGGATGTCTCCCGCACAACAGAAGGAAGCGGCTTAGGATTATCTATTGCCCAAAGTTTGACAAAACTGCAAGGAGGCACTTTCGAAATTTTGATAGATGCCGACTTATATAAAGTTCGCATAGGTTTCCCCATTGTAAAAAAATAGAAAAAGGGTGCTCCTTTTCCATTTTTAAGATTAAAAATCCCTAAAATCCCTGATTTTAGGGATTTTAGGACTTCTAAATCTCTGTAAAATCAAAATTCACAAACCATTTCTTGTTGTTTCTCTCTCTTTTTCCTTGACTGCGTTTCACATTTCCTTATCTAATGATACCGGCTTTGCAGCACCCTCTTCATTCTTTAATCTATCCAAAAATCCGCCATCCGCAAATAAAGTTTTTTTGCCACCAAGACCCCAACGAACGATGTACCACTCTTCCATTACCAGAAGATGCATCCACAACTGTACCCCCTTCTGCTACAATTCCCACATGCCCGCTAACAACAATAATATCACCGGCACGCAGATTCGAGAAACTGGTAATCTTTGTATATCTTCCCACACTTCGCCATCCTGATGATGTAATATAACTTTGACGTACTCCTACTTGATTCAGACACCAATAAACAAAACCCGAACAGTCGAAAGAATTTGGCCCCTTTGCTCCCCATACATAACGACTGCCCAATTTAGATTTTGCTACAGATATCAAAGCACTCGCACTCCCGCTGGCTGTTCCTGTATTCGGCGTTCCGCCTCCCGAAGAACTGCCTCCTGCCGTCTGTGTACGGTTAGAGGAAGAACTTCCCTGACTTCCCGTAGTTTGACGAGGTGCATTCGCTGGCGCTTTCTTAGCATCGCCTCCCGTTAGCATAGCCATTGTTTGAGCTCCAACAGTACCGTCTACCGATAGATTATTTGTTCTCTGAAACAGCTTAACAGCATTCTCTGTAATCTCTCCATAATATCCAGTTACATTGCCAGAATGTAAATAGCCAAGTTTACTCAACATATTCTGCACACGAGAAATCGTATCCCCGTTATCGCCAAGACGAAGTCCATTGGGAACGGCAGTATCGCTATTAAGAGCAATTCTAGTGGATGGTCCAAGATATCCATCTACGATCTGATCATTCCGTGACTGAAATTGCTTTACTGCTAAAACCGTATCATTTCCATATTGTCCATCTGGCTCGGAAGTCATATAACCTAATAGCTTCAATCGCTTCTGTGCTGCCAGCACTACTTCACTAGTCTCTCCTAAAGAAAGCATATTAGGCTTAACTTCTTCGCTATATAGCAGATTCATCGTTTTTCTGCCTACTTTTCCGTCCTGTTCTAGCTCATTCATTTCCTGCATTTTCATAACTGCCGCTTCTGTGCTGTCACCAAAACGTCCTGTCACCATATTTTCAGTAGCTAAATATCCCAATTCATATAAACGTTGCTGAATGCTTCGAATATCGTCACCCTCATCATCTTTCTGCGCGGCATAATACTTTGCCTCAGGCGAAAAAATTGCCTTCAAAGTAGTAGGTCCTACGATACCATCTTGAGACAGCTTATTCTGTCGTTGGTATACTTTTACTGCATTTTGAGTCACTTCCCCATAAACGTCGGTTGGTTCATCTGTATCCATAAATCCAAGCATCATCAGTCTTTCTTGAAGCTGTATTACCACCGGATGCTGCATCCCTGGACGCAGATAGTCAGGTATTGGATCCGAATATTCTGCTTCCACTCCTTCTACTGAAGGTAATATCGGACCATCTGGCGTCAGCGCCATCACTGTCTCATCCGCCTCTGTAGGGCTTAACGTCTCCTCTAACAAAACAAGTTCTTGAACTGTAGTCTCCGTCTCTTCCACTTGTTCTTTCTCACAAGCGGAAATACACATAGTCATCCCTGTTACCAACAATATTACTTTTAATTTTCTCCAACAAAATGGTATCGTTATGTTATTTTTAAAAAAACAATACTGTTTTCTTTTATTCCGAACTTTTATCAAATTCGTCAATACGTCACCTTCTCTTTCTCTGTTTTCGACAAATCCCGCCTGAACGGTTACATTTTATCACAACTTACAGGAAGAATACAACACCTAATTGGTTTCCCTTAAAGAAAGATAAAAAAGCTGTTACATTTAAGGCGAATCTGCCATCAATGTAACAGCTCTCATAACTTATTTCAGAATCAGTCGCAGGTATAGGGCATCAAGCTGATGTGACGTGCTCTTTTAATCGCAACTGTTAAAGCTCTTTGATGCTTTGCACAATTGCCAGTGATTCTTCTAGGAAGAATCTTACCTCTCTCAGATACATATCTTTTCAGCTTATTTGTATCCTTATAATCAATCACACCATTCTTCTCACCACAGAATACACAAACTTTTTTTCTTCTGCGCACGCCGCCTCTTCTCACCTTGGCGCCTTCGGGTTTATCCGCTTTATTGAATGCCATTGGTACTGCCTCCTTCTTCGATCAATTCATACCTCTCACCCTGAAGCCAGAATGCTTAGTTGAAAGGCAAACCTTCATCTTCTACACCATCCGGAATGTTCATAAAGCCATCACCGATCGCACTGGATGGAGCTGGTCTGGAGGTAGGCTGATAACCATAACCACCACTGTCTCCACTTCCAGAATTCTTACTGTCGGCAAACTCCTGATCATCCACGATCACATCTGTGGTATAAACACGCTGACCTTCTCTGTTGGTATAGCTGCCTGTTTGAATTCTCCCGGACACTAGCACCCGCATTCCCTGACGAAAATACTTCTCTGCAAACTCGCCTGCTCTGTCAAATGCTACAATATTGATAAAATCGGCAGTTTGTCCCTGATCGCCGTCCTGGTTTCCTCTGGCGCGGCCTCTGCGGTCCACAGCGAGAGTATATCTGGCAATCGCCATTGAACGCTCTCCTTGTGAATACCTTACTTCCGGATCTCTGGTCAGTCTACCCATAAGAATTACTCTATTCATACCATCACTCTTCCTTTTTTAAGCTGGTCATCTATTTCCTACTGCTCGTCCTGCTTAACGCAAAGATATCTGATCACCGGCTCCATAATACGAATGTGAGCTTCCACTTCGTTTGGACAATCGGAATTCTCAGACTCGAACTGGATGAAATAATAGAAAGCTTCTTTCATCTTCTGGATCTCATAAGCAAGTCTCTTCTTACCCCAGTCATCCACATTGGTCACAGTACCGCCAAAACGGGTGATATAACCCTGTACCTTCTCCAATGCTGCTGCTCTCTCTTCATCCTCGAGTTTTGCGCTCAGAACAACTGCTAACTCGTACTTGTTCATTGCTTTTACCTCCTTGTGGTCTCTGGCCCTTGATTACAAACATCAAGAGCAAGGAATATTGTGTCACGAATAATAATTTTATCAGAATCAGGAAATAAATGCAAGCACTTTTCTTCTGATCTTCAATGATTTTATAGGATTTTCATATGTTTTTTAAAGCTTTTTTAAGTCCCTAGCGTTTTTTTCCACCATCTTACGTTCTGTCATCACCTGACGTCCACATCCCACACATTTAAGCCGAAAATCCGCTCCTACCCGCAAAATCTCCCACTCATAACTACCACATGGGTGCGGCTTTTTTAATTTTACGATATCTCCTACTTCATAGATCCATCGTGCATCCACATTTTTACCTCCCCATTCATTCTGTTAAATACTTCTTTCACCGCTCAAATGCTATCTGCTATCTGAGAAAAAATTTCTCCAATCTTTCCACTTATTACTAAATCTGCCTGGTTATCCACTGGTGTCACATCTTTATTAATAATTACCAGCTTATTTCCTGAGTAATAGTTGACTAATCCGGCAGCCGGATATACTACCAATGATGTTCCTCCAATAATCATCATATCTGCTTTTCGAATATAAGATACTGATTTCTGTAGGATTCCCTGATCTAGTCCTTCCTCATATAATACCACATCTGGTTTGATAATACCACCACACTCGCACTGGGGAACCCCTTTCATGGCTAGAATCTCATCCAGTCCATAAAACTTACCACAACGACTGCAATAATTGCGATGGACTGAACCATGTAACTCCATCACTTCTTTGCTCCCTGCTGCCTGATGCAGTCCATCAATATTCTGCGTGATTATTGCCCGTACCTTTCCCTGTTCCTCCAGTTTTGCCAATATTTGGTGCGCCATATTCGGCTTTGCCTCCCTAAAAATCATTCGATCTTTATAAAAGCGAAAAAATTCTTCTGGATTTCTCTTATAAAAACTGTGGCTAATGATCGTTTCCGGCGGATAATCATACTGCTGATGATACAACCCATCTACACTCCGAAAGTCTGGAATTCCACTTTCCGTAGAAACACCAGCACCGCCAAAAAATATAATATTGTCACTTTCCTCTATCCATTGTCTTAATTTCTCCACTTCTCCCATTTGTTTATCCTCCTCAGACAATCTCATCCAAAAAAACACCGTTCAATGTTTCAATCCAACGATCAAACATCACAGCCGCCTCTGGTACTTGATATCCAAACAGCCAAGATGTCAGCTCTTCGATCGTCAACACCAAATCGGTTTCTTCTCCCAGTGATGTCTTTTCCATCCAAGATGTTTCTCTGTTCAAATGCCAGAGCCAGCCCCCGTCATTTTCTGCAATCAGTGGATCCCGAAGGCAAAGCGAAATTGTCAATTCCCTGTTATCTTCCTTATCTCGTAATCGGATTACTTTAACAAATTCCTTCAAAAAAATAATCCTTGCCATAATTGCTGGTTTACCCTTTTCATCAACTTTTCTCACATATGGCTCTTCCCCATAAAGTAGCCGCCGCTCCTGTTTTTCTTTCCCCCACCAGCTTTCCATTGCTACGATATTTTCTCCATCAAAAAATAAATTCAATATTCCATTTTCGCTATTCAGCTCTTCCATCAATCGCCGCAGATACTCTTCATCTCGTATTGCATATACTTGATAACGCTTTGCCAACCACTGATTCATCCATGACGCCACGTTTGCCAAATCAGCCGTATCCTCTTTCTCCTGCCTTTCAAAAACCAAACTTTTTACCCGCAATTCATATCCAGCTTTTGTCCACTCAAACCATGGTTGCCGAAAAATAAAAGTAAACCCAAAAGGCCGGTAAATCGCCTCATCTGCTGGCATCAAAAAACAAAACGGCATTTGTTCCTGATACATATCCTCCATCATTCGTACCAAAATTCGTCTCATATATCCACGATGACGTCTCCTCTTACGCGTTGCTACTCCTACCAAATAATCGGCATTCCACTGCCGTTCACGTACTGCCAACCGATAGGGATTCCGATGAAGCATAGCTTGCACCTGTCCCTGCCGGGAATCAACAGAGCCACTTACTACTTCTTGTATCGCCATTTCCGTTTCCTCGATCAACGCTAGAATTCGGTTATCTTTCATCTTTTCCCGAAAGTAATAATCTCCAAATTCTTTAGAATCTTCTGGAAACGCTTCCTCCCACAGTTCCCGACAGCTTTGCTTTTCATCCCCTGTCAAATATAATATCATTCTTCAACCTCAAGCTTTCTTATCTGCTTATCATGGTTTCAATTATTCAACTATTATGTCTGATCTGAAATTTTTCTGTCGAATCAGATATTTTCTTGCAAACCCACTGGGATTATAAGACATCTTTGCCTTACGCAATCCCTCTTGTCCCAAATCATCTTCACGATTGATTAAAACTGCTTCTGGAAATTCGTGAATCAAAAACTGTTGATTGATAAATTGATAAAGCCCCCGGATCTGAGCGTTGGCTTTTTCGATATGAATCACTGCCATTTTCTCAAACGGATTATAACTACCAATGGTAAATGCCTGTAGCTTACCATCAATATACACTCCCGACATTCTCACATGCAGCTGACAACAATGATTCAAAATCGCATGGATCCCTTCCACTTCATAATCCAGATGATCCTCTACCACCTCCCCCTTCTCTTCCCGCCATTTATCTAAAAAGCTCCATATCTCCCCACGATTCTCACAGGTCAAACGTCGATATTCATATCGCCCTTCATATTCCTTTAAAAATGCATTAAGATGATTTTTTTTCTTGTGCAATTTTTTACCGGATAAAGCGCGCATAGCCTCTCCATCATACAGATAATCCTTTAAATCCTCTTGCTCAATCACCTCAAAATCCGGTGAATCCTTCAACTTTAAATAATCTACCGCCTCTTCATCTGCTAAATAAATTTTAAAAGGAGCATGAAGCTCTTGATTAAAATAAGCTACCATCTCATAAAAATAATGGGACAGATCCTGCTCTTCACACATTGGCATAGCGCTGTGCTTTACACCATTTTCTTCCATCAACCACTGAACTGCTTTTCCATCGCGGATCGCAAATTGTACATGATAATAATCCCTCCACAAAAAACTGTCCAAAGCCACGCTATCACAAGTCTTATTTGGTCTGCGACAAAAAAATGGACTCAATGCCTCTATATCATCGGCCTCTATTGGCTTAAAATTCAGATTCATTCTCAGATATTTCTCCTTTCCATCCGATAATCATCTATCTCTCAAATATTGTAGCTGCAATTGTTTTCCCCATACTTCCATTATTTGTCACCACTCAAATACCTTTCGTACTTTTAATTTAGGTGAACAAATTACAAACCTTTCCTTTTGAAAAAAAAGACCTCTGCATAACTTACGCAGAAGCCTTTTTCCATCCGCTTCCTAATTAGGAACTGGTTGGAATAAACCTCGCAATTCGTCCGGCAAACTCAGCAATATTTTGAGTTTGCAACACAACCTTTCCCGGACCAACCAGCTTTGTCAAAAACAATCCTTCACCACCAAAGAAAATATTTCCTAATCCTTTTATTGTTTCCACCTCATAACTCACGCTGCGCTCAAACGCTACTATATTTCCCGTATCCACCTTCAATACTTCACCTGGCTGCAGATTTTTTTCTACTAGATCTCCGTCCACTTCCAAAAATGCCATTCCTTGACCACTTAAATCTTGAAGAATAAATCCCTCACCACCAAACAAACCAGCAGAAATTTTTTTACTGAATGTAACATTTAACTTAACGCTGTTTTGTGCGCAGAGAAAAGCTCCTTTCTGGCAAATCATTCCTCCAGTTACTGAAACATCCACGGGATAAACCCGTCCAGCCACTGTAGAAGCAAAAGCAATAATGGCTCCCTCCCGTTGTGCTCGATAAGTTGCCATGAATAATGATTCCCCGGCAAACATTCTGCCAATCCCCTTCATCAGACCACCTTTCGTATTGGTAGCCATCTCAATCCCTTCCGTCATCCAGGCCATACCACCGGACTGTGTATACATCTCCTCCCCTGGCGCCTCAAACATTATTTCAACTGCAGGCATGGTATCTCCAATTATACGATATTTCATCTTCTGCCTCCTGTATTCCCATACTAAGCTCAATTGATATTCATATTTCTTTTATAATATCAATGCTTGCTAACTGAACGAATATATTATTATTTTATCATAGATTTTAACACGGGTAAACCTTCTATCACACATTTCATCATATAAATCAAACAATAATCTATGGACATAGTCCCTTTTATTGGCTATTATAAGTTCATTCACAAAAGGAGGACATTACAATGATCGCCAAAAAACCCCCTATGGGCTGGAATTCCTGGAATACGTTTGGAAAAAATATCAATGAATCTCTTATCTGTCAGATCGCCGATACCATGGTCGAAAAGGGCTACCGTGATGCCGGATATGAGTATCTGGTTATTGATGACTGCTGGTCTTTAAAAGAAAGAGATATTTCTGGAAATTTAGTTCCGGATCCGGAAAAATTCCCTGGAGGAATGAAATCTCTGGCCGACTACATTCACAGCAAAGGTCTGAAATTTGGCATGTATTCCTGTGCCGGTATATTGACCTGCGCCGGCTATCCGTCCAGTTACGATCACGAATTTCAGGATGCTGCCCTGTTCGCCAAGTGGGGAATCGACTATCTGAAATATGACTACTGTAACTTTCCCAAAAATGCTGATTGCATTAACCGCTACCAAACTATGAGCATGGCCTTAAAAGCTACCGGAAGAGATATCTTATTTGCTGCCTGCAATTGGGGAGCCGAAGACTCCTGGAACTGGATGCGTTCTATTGGCGCCCACACCTATCGTTCTACCGGCGATATCTTTGACAACTTCCGTTCTTTTATGGGGATCTTCCAATCACAGCTAAGTCATCTGTGCCAATCGGGACCCTATTGTTTTAATGACATGGATATGCTGACTGTAGGCATGTATAATCAAGGAAATGTAGCCATTGGAAAACCCTGCACAGACAGCGAATACCGGATGCAGTTCTCCCTGTGGTGCCTTGCCGGGACCCCTCTCATCATGGGTTCTGACATCCGCAATATAACTCCCCAGATGAAAAATCTCCTGTTAAACAAAGAACTGATCGCCATCAATCAGGATCCGGAATGCCGTCCACCTTATCTGGTAGGAAAAAGAAGCGTCATGGTTCCGGAAGAAAATTCTGATGATGCCGTAGAGCCGCTACGCATGGTGAAAGATAAATTACTTACCTTCATCAAACATCTGTCCAATCAGGAATTTGTTATTGCTTATTACAACCTCCACGAAGAAGAACAAGAAATGCATTGTATCTTTGCGGATGTGGGACTGCCCTACACTTCTGGTTATGGCTTTGATATGACGGATGTATTCACAGGCGAACATATCGGCTCGAAACGGGATTATCATATTGTCTCTGTTCCCGGCCATGACTGCCGCCTGTTTCGATGCCGTTTAATAAAATGTTAAATCATAAAAAAGGAAAATAAAAATCATGCCAACTTCTCTCCGGAAAGCACCGCCAGCAATCTCTCATCACTGTAAAAAATGCAATCAATTGTTAAGCTCAGATGAAATTGCCATAACCAAAAAACTGATCAACCGTGGTACTACCATCTACTACTGTGCTGATTGTCTCGCAGAAGCCTTTGACATTCAAAGATCAGATATTGAGGCTAAAATTCAATATTATAAAAACATCGGATGTACCTTGTTTATTTTATAATAGCAAATCAGATAAAACCCTTTACTCTATATTCACAACACATCCGATTATGTTTTTCCTCCTCCCCTTGTGTTAAAATCCATTCACAAGAAAAAATAAGACCGCTTGACAAAAGCAAATGGAGGAGGATTTAACAATGAAAAAGAATCGCGTATTATCTACGATTGTAACTGCTATTTTGTGCACTTCCCTGACTGCCTGCGGAGGCAGCGCCGGCAGCAATTCTAAAAATACCGATAACTCTGGCAGTACTGGCAATAACTCTCTTTCTGTATCCATCTGGGACAATAACCAACTTCCAGGGCTAAAATCTATCATGAATGATTTTACAGAAACAACTGGCATTTCTGTAGAAATACAGGTGGTTCCCTGGGATCAATACTGGACTCTTTTGGAAGCGGGTGCACAAGGTGGAACCCTGCCGGATGTATTTTGGATGCATTCTACCTATAGCCAGCGATTTATGCGTAATGATATGCTCCTCGATCTGACCGACCGGATTACACAAAGTGATATTATCGATTCAGATAATTACTATCCGGATATCCTGGGTTTGTATCAATATAATGACAAGACCTATGCAATTCCCAAGGACTATGACACCATCGCTCTCTGGTACAACAAAACCATGTTTGATAAAGCTGGTATCTCCTATCCCGATGATACCTGGACCTGGGATACCTTTGCTGAAGCTGCTGCCAAACTTACAGATAAAGACAATAACCAATATGGCTTTGCTTCTCCTGCTTCTTACAATCAGGATGGCTACTATAATATGATTTACGACATGGGAGGCTATATTCTGAACGAAGATAAATCTGCCTCCGGCTGGGATGCACCAGAAACTATTGCTGCTATGAACTGGTGGTATGACAATCTGGTAACTGTCTGTATGCCAACGCAACAAATGATGGGCGAAAACACTACTGATGTCCTGTTCAGTTCTGGTCGTTCCGCCATGACTCTGCAAGGATCCTGGATGGTTAAAGCATTTGCCGAAAATGAGTATATTGCTGCAAATGCTGATGTTGCTGTCCTTCCTATGGGAAATGATGGCACCAGAAAAACTATCTACAATGGTCTCGGATGGGCAGCAGCGGCAGAAAGCCCTAATGCTGAAAACGCCTGGAAACTTCTGGAATATTTAGGCAGCGAAGAAGTCCAAAGAAAACAGGCAGAAACCGGTATCACCATGTCCGCTTATATGGGAACCTCCGATAATTGGGTAAATTGTGCTCCAAACTTTAACTTACAGGCTTATTTGGATATGACAGAAGATATGGTTATCCGTCCATATACTGCCAATACAAAAATTTGGGAGGATTACTCTCAGCAAGTAATGGTACGAGCCTACACTGCAGAAATTACCATGGAAGAAGCCTGTAAAGAAATTGCACATTTTATGAATGAAAAAATATCTGAAGAATAATTGCTGTAACCAGCCCTGGAGAAAGTTTTTTCATCCACTTTCTCCAGGGCCTTTCAAATATTTAACAAAACAAAAAGATAATTGAGATATTATACTCCTTCTTCTAATATCTTCAACCGATAATTTTTGGGGCTTACCCCATAAACGTTTTTAAACATTTTGGAAAATGTTAACGGATTTTCATATCCAATGCTTTCTGCAATTTCCTGAATAGACAATCCGGTTGTCCGAAGCAGTCTGCTTCCCTGCTCCAGGCGATAACTCAAAAGATATTCTTGGGGAGATATTTCCATTTTTTGTTTAAAAATATGAGTTAAATAAGATCGAGTAATCCCAATGTAGGAGGCAATATCACTTACCTTTGCCTTTGCATGATGATTATGGATATAAGTAAGAGCATTATCCACATAGATGTCTGATGAATAATCATGCGGCAATGGTTTATTTTGCCTTTTATAATTTTGATTTTGTGAATTTACTAACATCGCCAGAATCTGATAAAGCAAAGCTGTCCTGGTCAATTCATTAGCTACAGTAATTTCATGATGATTCAAAATTTCTTCTATAATTACTAGAAATTCCTCTGGTTCCAGATAAATATCCCTAACTGCATGTTCTTTTGTAAGACCTGCTTTTTCTAAGTAAAGTGCTGCTTTAGATCCATTAAAAGAAACCTATGCATAATGCCATGGATCTTCTGGATCCGAATAATAATAGACATCTACACCAGGCACAGTTACAAAGATCTGACCTCGGTGAATCACATAGACTTTCCCTGCCATTTCCAATGTTCCTTTCCCTGATAGAACAAAATGTACATGATAATCTCTCCTCACAATAGGCCCATAAAATTTATCCGGGGTACAGCGTTCTGTACCGCACACTGTCAGATAAAGCTCCACATCCTCAACTGGCAAACTTCCCAACATTCTAAAATTAGAACTGACACGATAACATTGTATCGGATCATCCATTACAAGGCCTCCTTTCACTGGTATTTTTTTCATTTTATCAAAAATAGTATTCACACACAATCCTTTCCTACCCCCGGAGTATTCTTTTATTTGTAGCAAAGAAGAAAAGAAGCGCCTGCCAACAGACACTCCTTTTCCTTTTCTATCATTTACCATTCCCTTATATTTTATTTACAAAGCTTTTTAAATTCATCTGCCACAAACTGTACCTTGGTACCAATTATCACTTGTACACTCGTTTTTCCCGGACGGATCACACCAGCTACACCAGCTGACTTGATTTTCTTTTCATCCACCTTTGTATAATCGACAACTTCCAAACGCAATCGAGTAATACAGTTATCAATGGAAGTCAGATTTCCCTTTCCTCCGACACCCTCCAGAATAATTGCTGCTATTTCTGTAAAATTATCATTAGCAAGCACTACTTTTAATTCATCTTCATCATCATCCTCACGTCCCGGAGTTTTCAAATTCCATGCTGTAATAGCAAAACGGAATACCAGATAGAATACAACAAAAGCTGCTGCTCCTAACGGTAAAATCAACCATGTCTTTTGTGCAGCCGGGAGTGTTGATGAAAACAGCAAATCCGTACTTCCTGCCGAGAATGAAAATCCAGCACGGAAACCAAGCAGTACTGTAATTGTAGTAAATACTCCATATAACAATGCATAAACCACATACAGAGCCGGAGCCAGGAACATAAATCCAAATTCAAATGGCTCAGTAACGCCACAAATGAAAGAACAAATCGCCGCTGAAGCAACAAGACCAACAGCTATATTCTTCTTTTCAGGCTTTGCGCAATGAACCATCGCTAATCCTGCTCCTGGAATACCAAACATCATACATGGGAAAAATCCCGACATATACATTCCCAAAGACCAGTTTACATCCGCTGATGTTTCACCTGCCCAGAAATGAGTCAAATCTCCCAAACCAATCGTATCAAACCAGAAAACATTATTTAACGCATGATGCAAACCAGTAGGGATCAACAAACGATTCAAAAATGCATAAATACCAGCGCCAATCGCATCCATTCCAATAATGGCATTGCCAACAGCTATCAAAATACCAAACACAATTGGCCATACAATCAACAAAACGGCAGATACTAAAATAGAAACAACCCCTGCTACAATTGCCACACAACGTTTGCCACTGAAAAATGACATCCAATCTGGTAGTTTCGTCCCTTTAAAACGATTATAACACATAGATCCAATCACACCAGACAAAATTCCGATAAAAGGATTCGCAATCTTACTAAATGCCAAAACTTTATCTTGATTCTCCGCGATTGACGGGAATAATGTAGTAACCGCTCCTGTAGAAAGTAATGTGGTAATCATCAACCAGGAAGCCAAAGCCGCCAAACCGCCTGTTCCATCATTATCTTCCGACATCCCTACACCAACACCGATTACAAACAACAGTGCCATATTATCAATCAGCGCTGCGCCCGCTTTCACCAGGAACAATCCTAGCTTTGGAAGAAAACCGACAATATCACCGCCTTGCATAGATGCCGGACAGAATAAGTAACCAAATCCCATCAAGATACCACAAATGGGGAGACATGCCACAGGAAGCATCAAAGCTTTCCCAAGTTTCTGAAGATACTTCATAAATATCCTCCTCTCCATAATTAAAATTGATGAATTATTATAAAAATCCGCTTTTAAAATTACAGATCTTTATTTATATTTTTCAACCCGCATCTATAAACCATACTTACAGATTTTTATTTCCTCGTAAATTCCATTTATATATAGGCGCAGACATACTCGTAGCCATCTTTACTTTTGTATGATTTAACTATTTTTTATCATTTTTATTTATTATATCAGTTATATTTCATAATGTCAATCTTTTTATTTATATATATTTCATATAAAATTTATGATATTTATTTTTTTTTATTTTATTTAGTTATATTTACTAATATACATTAGTATTACTATTTTATTCTTTTTATAGGAAACATAAGATATTTTCTCTTGACAGTTCATTTCATTAATGCTAGTATGTCAGCATACTTACATTTATCTTTGAAGAAAGGATTTTAATCCATGCCCATTGATCATCTCGGCTTTCAGATCCGCACTTTATCCAATCTTATCAGCCGCAAAATCAACCAAATGGTTTCGGAAGAAGAAGAAACTCTAACAGCTCATCAAAGCTGGATTTTGGATTATCTCACTTTGCATAAAGACCAAGAGATCATGCAACGAGATATTGAAAAAAATTTTTCTATCCGTCGTTCTACTGCCAGCCATATGTTACAGCTGATGGAAAAGAATGGTTATATTCAACGGGTATTTGTACCTGACGATGCCCGAATGAAAAAACTAATTATTACAAAAAAAGGAATGCAAGCACAGAAACGCATGAAGGATCGTCTTTGTCGATTTGAAGAAATCTTCCAATCCAACATATCTCAAAAGGACCTTGAATATTTAAAACAGCTTCTAAAACAATTAGAAAAAAATCTTCAATAAAAAGAGAACATTCATGCGTGCCAACATCATCACTCTGTTGGTATTTCTTTTCTTTAAATTGTAAGTATACTAACATCATCAAAGGAGAATAAATTTATGAACACCAACAAATACTTGTTTGAAGAAGCACCTGTTCCAAAAGCTGTGGCTACTATGGCAATTCCCACTATGATCTCCATGCTAGTAGTAGTCATTTACAATATGGCGGATACCTTTTTTATCGGCCAAACAGGAGATCCTATGCAAGTAGCTGCTGTATCTCTAGCTACTCCTGTTTTTATGGTATTCATGGCACTGGGAAATCTTTTTGGAATTGGTGGTAGTTCTGCTATTTCTCGGGCATTAGGTGAAAAGAAAATAGAACGAGCAAAACAAATTTCATCCTTTTGTTGTTACGGCTCTCTGGGATTAGGCATTATTATAGCTACTTTATTTTTCTTTGGTATGGATTTTATTTTAAAAATGATCGGTGCCAGTGAAAATACGATAGACTATGCCCGAGAGTATTTAAGCTATATTTCATTTGGCGGCCCTTTTATTATGTTTGGTACTGCATTTGGTAATATTCTTCGAGGTGAAGGTGCATCCAAAGAATCCATGATAGGCAATTTGATTGGTACCATTACCAATATAATTCTGGATCCGATTATGATTCTCATCTTCGGTTGGGGAGTTGCTGGTGCTGCTATTGCCACTGTAATCGGTAATATAGCCGCCAGCGCTTTCTATACAGGATATTTTCTTATGAAAAAATCCAGCTTATCCATTCACTTAAAAGACTTTCGTATCAGTGATCAAATTGCTCTCAACGTTACTGCCATTGGTATTCCTGCCTCTCTAAACAATATTCTGATGAGTTGTGCCAACATTATTTTGAATCTGGCGCTGACAGGCTATGGCGATACTCCAGTGGCTGCTATGGGAGTCGCTATGAAATCTAACATGTTAGTAGTTTTACTTCAAATTGGCCTCTGTGCTGGAATTCAACCTTTGATCGGATATAACTATGGCGCAAAGAACAAAAAACGGTTGATGAAAGTTTTTCAATTTACTGGAATTTGTGCTGTGGTAATGGGAACCATCCTAACTATTTTGATGGTCATTGCCAGACAATTTCTCATTCAGGCATTTATAGATGATCAGGAAGTTATCTCTTATGGAATTCAAATGGTTATCGCACTACAAATGTCTGGTCCAGTAATTGGTATCTTATTCTTATGCATTAACACAATTCAAGGTATGGGTAAAGCATTTCCTTCTCTGGTATTAACAATCTGTCGTCAAGGATTAATTTTCATTCCATCCGTATTTATTTTGAACAAAATATTCGGTCTGGAAGGCGTCATTTACGCGCAGCCCTTTGCTGATTATTTATCCATTATTTTGTCCATATTTTTATGTTTTGGCTTATTCAAGAAGATTGAATATCAGGAGACTGCTGCCAATTCTTAAGTCATAGATGAGAGTATCACAAAATAAGCCACCAGCCATTTCTATATTCTGTGTTCTGACAGTTTACATACACAAAATATTAGAAATGACTGATGACTTATCTTGCACCGCTCTTATAAACATTAAAAATCAATTTTATAGAATTAATACAGTCTGATATATGTCCTTTTTATTTCCCATAATAAGCCCGCAAATACATCTCTTTAATCTCACTCATCAGCGGGTATCTTGGATTGGCACCTGTACACTGATCATCAAAAGCTTGCTCTACCATATCATCCAACGTATCCAGGAAATACTTTTCATCCACGCCATACTCTGCAATTGTCTTCTTTACCCCTACAGCGGCCTTTAACTCTTCAATCTTCTCGATCAGTTTCTTTACAGCTTCCTCATCACTAGCTGCCTGAATTCCAATGAATCTGGCACACTCAGCGTATCTGGCGCGAGTATGAGGATATTGATATTGGGAGAATGTTCCCATCTTCTTCGGGCACTCTTCTGCATTAAACTCTACTACTAAAGAGATCAGCAATGCATTGGCAATACCATGAGGCAAATGATGGAAGGCACCCAATTTATGGGCCATAGAATGACATACGCCCAGGAACGCATTGGCAAAAGCCATACCAGCCAGACAAGAAGCATCTGCCATTTTAGAACGAGCCTCTACATTAGATCCGTCATTATAGCAAGTAGGCAGATATTCAAATACGTTCTTCATAGCTTTTAATGCCAAACCATCCGTATAATCCGTAGCCATTACGGAAGCATAAGCCTCCAATGCATGTGTCAGTACATCTACGCCCGAAGCACTAGTCAACCCTTTCGGCTGGCTCATCATATTATCGGTATCCACAATTGCCATATTCGGCAACAACTGATAATCCGCCAAGGGATACTTCACTCCTGTCTCCTGATCCGTAATAACTGCAAACGGAGTAACTTCAGAACCAGTACCGGAAGAAGTAGGAATTGCCACAAAATAAGCCTTCTCACCCATCTTCGGGAATGTATATACACGTTTCCGAATATCGATAAATCGCATAGCCATATCCTGAAAATCTACTTCTGGATGTTCATACATCACCCACATGATCTTACCGGCATCCATAGCAGAGCCACCACCCAAAGCAATAATTACATCTGGCTGGAATGCTGTCATAGCTTTAGCCCCTTCCTGAGCATTGGCTAAAGTCGGATCTGGCTGCACATTAGAGAAGCACTGATAAACAATACCCAGTTCATCCAATTTATCAGTAATCGGCTTTGTATATCCATTCATATATAAGAAGGAATCTGTCACAATAAACGCTCTCTTCTTACCTAATACTTCTTTTAATTCATTTAACGCTACTGGCATACAGCCTTTTTTAAAGTATACTTTCTCAGGCGCACGGAACCACAGCATATTTTCTCTCCTCTCCGCCACAGTCTTAATATTCAGTAAATGCTTTACCCCCACATTTTCAGACACGGAGTTTCCTCCCCAGGAACCGCAACCAAGAGTCAAAGATGGAGCTAACTTAAAATTGTAAAGATCTCCAATACCGCCATGGGAAGAAGGTGTATTAGTTAAAATACGGCAGGTCTTCATAGCTTCTGCATGTTTCAGGATCTTCTCATGTTCATTTACATTAATATACAAAGAAGCCGTATGTCCATAACCACCATCAGCCACCAATCTCTCCGCTTTGGCAAGCGCCTCATCAAAAGTTTCCGCCTTATACATAGCCAATACTGGAGATAATTTCTCATGCGCAAATTCTTCACGAATATCAACGGAATCCACTTCACCAATGATAATTTTCGTATCCACTGGCACATCCACACCTGCCAGTTTAGCAATGTTATGGGCGGTCTGTCCTACAATCTTCGCATTTAAGGAACCATTAATCAAGATTGTTTTTCTTACCTTTTCCACTTCATCTGGCTTTAAGAAATAACAGCCCCGATATTCAAATTCTTTTTTAACTTCATTGTAAATAGAAGAAAGAACAGTTACTGATTGTTCTGAAGCACAGATCATACCATTATCAAAAGTTTTCGAATGAATGATTGAACTGACAGCCATCTTGATATCTGCTGTATCATCAATAATAACCGGGGTATTACCAGCTCCAACACCCAAAGCCGGTTTACCAGAAGAATAAGCGGCACGCACCATTCCCGGACCACCAGTAGCCAAGATAATATCTGCTTCCTTCATAACCAAGTTTGTCATATCCAAAGACGGCACATCAATCCATCCAATAATTTCTTCTGGCGCGCCAGCCTTTACAGCTGCTTCCAAAATTATCTTAGCAGCTTCGATGGTACATCCTTTTGCTCTGGGATGTGGGGAAATAATAATTGCATTCCGTGTCTTTAAACAGATCAAACATTTAAAAATCGCTGTTGATGTTGGATTTGTAGTCGGAATAACTGCTGCTACCAAGCCAATTGGTTCTGCCAGCTTTTTGATACCAAATGCCTTATCTTCTTCCACTACACCACATGTTTTGGTGTCTTTATAAGCATTATAAATATATTCTGCAGCATAGTTGTTCTTAATGACTTTATCTTCAACTACCCCCATGCCAGTTTCTTTTACTGCCATCTTTGCTAGCGGAATGCGTAATTTATTAGCCGCAGATGCTGCTTCGTAAAAAATTTTGTCTACTTGTTCCTGTGTAAACGTTGCAAATACTCTCTGCGCTTCCCGCATGGCTTTCATTTTTGCCTCTAATGCTTCCACACTGTCAACAATTGTTGAAACATTTTGTTCTTTCTTTGCCATTATTTTTTCCTCCACATTTCTTTGACATCATAATATCGATTTTTATCGATATTTTTTTAACAATCTTACCTTAGTTGCATTATACTTTCTCGTTAAATAATTGTCAATATGTAAAGATAATTTATATACACGAATTTTTTCCTTATTTTCTATACTATTTTCTACAATATAACTAATAGCTATCTTTATCTGGGCATATTTCCTATTATGCCTACATTTTTTCACTAGCATAAATAAAAAACAACAAAAAAAGAATTTCAGAGACTTTGGAGTAACATCCGCAAAAGAAACTGAAATTCCTCTTAATTTAACAAAATATACAAAATTAAAATTTATAAAACCATCTATGGTTAGAAACCTAATATATTTTATGAGATACTTAATCATCTGGTTCCAATTCATCAAATAATTCTGAATTATAAAATTCTCGAATGGTTACTCCTAGTCCATCTGCTATTTTATTAATATTTACAATACCTGGATTTTTACTCTTTCCGCTAATAATACTTTTATATGTGGAAGAAGGCATACCTGCCCTATAACTTACAGAGTAACCGCTCAGATTTTTTTGCCGACATAATTCAACTATTCTAAAACTGGTTGCTTCACGTATTGTCATAATATTCACCTCTTTTTCATAAGTGTAGTCGAATTTGTCCTTTAAACAGGTCGATATAATATCCCATGTTTATAATATTACCAAAAATTTCCTTTTTTAATAAGACACATAAGTGGAGTATACTTATTTTAATTTTGTTTCCATACTCTCTTCTTTTTGCTTCCTCTTCCATCCCGCCAAATCCAGTAAATCAAGCTGATATAGTATGTTTAAAAATGAGAAAACTCGCAGTACAGATTGTAATCTGTACTGCGAGTTTTCTTGCATCCTTCCATATCAAAAGACACTTTTGTTATGGCAGAAAATACTCTGCCATTCCTGTAAACACGGATGTCCTTTCGCCGCATTCCGGGCATACATAAGTTCCGAAATAATAAAGAAGACGCTCCATGCCTTCCGTATCATCTAGAAGTGCAAACAAGTTGTACAACCAGGATTTTATATCCGACAGGCTCTCACCATCCCATTTTTTTGCTGGTATTTCCGCCTTTTCAATCCGTTTGGACGGATCAAAGTAGCCAAATTCAATTTCTTCATCACAGTTTTCACAGCCTGGACAAACAATATAGCAGGATTCCAGTTCCGACATAGTGAGCATAAACGCCAGCCTGTTTTCCCCCAGAATCGCCGTTACGGCAAAGGCAAACCCACGTCTCCAGCTGATGTGTTTCTCCCGTACATAATCCATATGTCCTGCCAGAAAATCAATGGTTATATCCCGGATCTGCAAGATAGCATTCTCATAGCTTTCCTGCACATAGTTCTCTCCCGGCCTGTCGCCATATACATCTGTGGCCAGACAGTTCCCAGCTGCCAGTATTCCCTGAAACAACCATTTTATATCGTTCTCCTTTTCCCAATCTTTCATCAGTCTAGCCAAATAGGGAACCGCTAGCCAGGTGGCATGATAGAAACTCATCTGATGCCACAGATTTTCGCAGAGATTGTCAAAGGCCAGCTCATAGTTTGTCTTTAGAGCATTGTCCAGACGACGCAGCTTAAAGGTTTCGGGGGCATCTTCCCGTTCTCCCATTAGAATAACCAGGTACTCTCTCACATCTCCGTAAGCACCTCTGTAGACTTCCCACAAAATTGAATCGAACTTTTGGAGTGTATAAGAATATTGCTCTACTTTCCTTTTGGCTGCCTGAAAGGGCACTCCTGCACACAGCTGAACGCCCGCTTTTTTTGTTTTGGATATCGCCTTATTTTCTGGCTGCTTTGTCTTTAAACAATGTTCCGGCAAATAGACTTCTTTAATCTTGCAATCCATAAAACAGTCGGCATTGGAAATCGTGCTCCCCTCCAGAGAAAGCCGATTCAGACGAAACAGCTTCAAAATATCTTCCATATGTATAAGCTCCGAACATTCAAGCAGGCTAAGACTTTTTAAATTTTTCAGGTCTTTCAGGAACGCACAATTAATTGCTCCACAGGCAGAAATCTCCAGGCTTTCCAAAGCAGTACAGGTCTTTAAAAAAGAAAAATCATTGACCTGCATGGCGGAGATAGCCAGCTTTTTCAGCCGTGACATTTTCCCGATCACACTAAAGTCTCCCTTTACGATCTCAAGCCGCTCTGGAAGCGGATCATGAAGAGGATCAATCCATTTCTGATAGACTGGACGCCCGCCACAGGTCAAATTTTTTATTTTCTGGAAATCGTAAAAAGTTTCCGGCACTCTGCCAAGAGTCTGCGCAACGTAAGTAAGCAGAATTGGATCTATTGCTATTTTATTCGATCCCATGTCATTTACCTCCTAAAACTCGCAAGAAAATTTTTATATTCCTGCTCTAATTGTTTTTCTTAAGGATCATCCATGAATTTCGCTGCCGCAATCCCCTTTATATATAAGCTTCCAAGATATCCTTAAACAATCGAAGAGTTCTAATCTGTCCGTAATCTGTGGTTTCTAAAGTTAATTGCAGCTGGTACTCATTTTCCTCACCTTTTAGATTGGTTGCCTTTAATCTCAACTTCTGTTTTTGTAGGATTTATTAGTTGGTTTTTATTGTACCAGCCAGTTTGACACAAAATGTAAATCGATAAAGCCATATCAGTCAGCTATGAATTCTTCAATCTGACCATTTTGAGGATGTTCTATTTCTAAGACATACTGCATCAACATCCCATGGCATACGACAATAACAGCGCCGTAATCTTTGTATTTATTCAAAACATTCCATACCCGTTCTTTCATTTGAGCTGCAGATTCCCAAAGACATTGTACGCCTTCCGGATGATATCCACGGTTTTCTGTCAAACTTCTGTAGGACTCTTCTGCCATTTCAGCAGGCAAAAATTCATACGAGACACTATCTGCCAACCATTCATGCAAATCCGTTTCTACACGCATCTCAGCCTGTTCATTAGTGAAATGATATATATTTTTCCCTTATTTTTTCCCTTATGAGATAATCGTAAGGGAAATAAGAGAAAGTCTTTTTTAGTCATTACCTGCCACTTTAATTTCTTGCTTTCGTAATCCTCCATTGCCTGACGGAGCAGTTTTTCCGTTTCACTTTTGTTTTCTGTTCCATCGTATTCTTTCTGAACCAGATTGCCGCTTTGATCTTCTACATAGAAACGGTAGTACCATTTCTTTCCTTTTTTCTTACAGATCCTTTTACCATAATCGTGTTTCTCCTTTCGATATCAGACAATTGGAACTGATGAAATGCTTCTTGCGTGTAAGTATATCATAACTCCGGTTGTCGTTCTATACCGAATTGGCTTCCGAAAGACCTTCGAGCACCATCTTCTTGGTATTGTCAATCAAACCATTCTCATAACGCAGTATTGTGGAAGCAGTAACTCCCATCTTCTCTGCAACATAAAGCTGTGTTAGATTTAATTCCAGACGACGCTGTTTTACCCTACTGCCTATCAGCTTGCGTAGTTCTTTATCTTTCATGCTGATTGCCTCCTTTTTCGGTATGTATGAATTAGAGAAAAAGGAACAGGAAAGCATAGAAGCTACCAAAAAGCTCATAGCACAGAAAAAGAAAAATCAATCATATCTGCATCGGCCTATCTGAAAGCAAAGGAAAAAATATAATACGCAGAGAGAAAAACTTGCAGGAAGATATAAAGCAAAACTGCTATGTATGAATCA
>Ga0137306_100958_pt1 | contig 33416 bp, 28 predicted proteins | sample Inofroosms_March_FD_97187 | JGI IMG/M metagenome (GOLD analysis project Ga0137306, IMG submission 97187) | Mouse cecal microbial communities from Vienna, Austria - N-Acetylneuraminic and N-Acetylglucosamine D2O microcosms_March | ecosystem: Host-associated > Mammals > Digestive system > Large...
TTACCAGGGAGGTGCATTGGCATCATAATTCCGGTTGCGGAAGACACCAAAAAATGTTATTGTATTCATAGGCAGTGGAGGTCTCCGTATTTGATTGTTTTGTGTGGTAACTTAACAATACCGTATTGCGGAAGATTTTTCCACTGCTTTTATTTAGAGGAACGTAAAAACTGCGCCACAGCCCTGGCAGGCCATCGCGCAGCGATTTTGTTCAATCCCATATTGTCTTTTCACCTTTTCTGCTTTTAGAAACTCTTTTGTATTCTTGCATGCTTCTTTCAAGCACCAAAATATCCGCAAAATATTTTTTAACAAAAGAAACACTTTTTACATATTTCATTCCTAAAATAGATTTACAATATTCACTTGGTGACATATTTTTTCTTTTTCAAAATCCTTATATTTTCCTTCATTACAAATAATAAGCATCTCAATCTCTGGAGCTGTAATCACATTTATAACTTCAACCTTATTTTGATATATTTTACTTATTTTAAAATTTTCTCGTCGAGAATCTAATATCCTATATACTGTTATTTTTCCATAAAATTCTCTTCTTAGGTATTTATCTTCAAAATCTTTACCTTTTCTTACTTTCAGAATTTCTTCTTCAAGTAACTCGTTTCTTGAAAAAATTAATTTAGTATGGTCTAATAGTATATCTAATATGACTCTTTCAGCTCCGCCCTCACAGATACATGCTGTATATTTAATCATGCTATCCTTCAATCTCCTTTACAGTAACGGTAGAAAGAACTTTCTTTAATGCCAAATATGATTCATATACAGGTACAGTACCCTCTAAATACCCACTTTCATATGCTTCGCTTTTTTTTATATCATTTCTTTTTAAAATAAGAGAAAGATTTTCCGCATATATTCCGCCTCTATTTCGAACTATATAGATGCAATCATTCCTTTCAAATTCATCTAATAATTCAGAATAATGAGTAGAATAAATCAATGTAGCTCCTTTCCTATTTACTTTTGGATCCAAGAAAAATCGCACAAGTGTAGATACAATTTCTTCATTAAAATGATTTTCCAACTCGTCAACAATCAAATAACCGCCCTCAGCAAAACAAAGCAATGCATTCATAAATACATTAATACCTTTTATTGTTCCTGATGAAAGATATTTTTCAATTTCACTTGGTCTATTTAATATAATTTCTTCTGATTCATAAAACTTCAATCTTATATCCGTCGATTTTTTTTCGAGCTTACATTTGAAATATTCTATGCTTGGATCCAGAAAAGTTAAAAGCTCTTTAGGAAATTTACCTAGAATATTCAGCATATTATGATTTATCCACATAGACATATCTCTCAAAGGAAACATCGATTGTTTCTCTTTATTAACTGCAACCATAACACTTACATCTTCTAATAAAAATTGTTCTTTTTGATTTCTTTCAATCTTTAAATGTGAATCTTTAAAATCAAATAAGCTCTTTTTGGTTTTGACTTTTTCAGCATCTTTTTCCCACAATTTTTCATCTACTATTACAAATTTCTCAGAATTATCAACATTATTTACTTTTTTTGTAATAACAGTGCGAAGTTTATACACGCACTTTTTATCATAAAAATAGCTTGTAATGCTAACATTTTCTTCCTCCAATAAGTCACTCATAATTTCCTTAGATTTAACATTATTAATAGACTCATTGTTAAGCAAATTAATAACAAACGAAACAGTTTTTAAAATTGATGTCTTCCCAGATGCATTAATACCTATAAATGAAATTGCAGGATTAATGTAAACATTAGAAAACACATGGCATAATTTTTCTTTATCGTCCTCCGCAACTCTTTGCTTTGCTATAAATTCAATATCTATTTCCTCTTTAAAACGAGGCATATTTTTTATATTAATCCTCAATACCCTCATTTCCGCCTTCCTCCTATCAACATTTGTCTTGTTTTTACTTTTCATATTATCACATATTTTTTCTATATATTCAATATTATTTACATATTTTTTGTTTTTATTATCATTTCGATCAATTTACATAAAATTACTAAGCTGTAGATACTTCCTTAAATCTCCACTTCCTTCCCGTCCCACACTACAACTTTCTCTACAAATGCATCCACCATATTCTGAACGAAATCCGTAATACCACACTATGCTTCATATTATTATTTCTTTTTTAACTATCATACTGGCAGACTATCCCTCACACACAACGCCCCATACCCCACCTGCGGATTCGGATACTCCGCAAACCCCGGCAGCGCCCTCGCCCCTCTCCTCAGATAAGCCTTCACCTTCTCCCCATATGCTGCTGTCAAGTAAGGACTAACATTTTTTTATACATTCTTAATTATTTTTTATTTTATATTAATAAAATATACACATATCTGAAAGTGCGTTCCTTTTTTTCATTTCTGGCATCTCATTTTTGTACCCTAAACAAACCGCAGAAACCACAGGATTTGTAGAATAACTTGATACTGTTTTATATGCATAAAGAATATCAGCACACCATAAACTCCCTATTTCTAATTCTGTTGCCTTTAATAGCATATTTTCTACAGCTGCACCTATAGACTGCAACTCAACTGCTTCTAAATCTGTAGAAGAAATTTGCCAATCAACACCATCATCATGTTGTTCCACCATACCATACCTATAACACACCAATATTAACACTGATGCTTGTTCAATAATATTCATACTTTCAAGACTTGCATAAATGTCACTCCTATTTGAGTTTTCCTTTAACCTCACCGCAATTTCTTGTCGCATAGCATCAACCAATTCTTTCTTTTTATTTTCATTTGAAATAACTACAAATTGCCAAGGCTGTCTATTTTTAGGGGAAGGGGCTAATAGTCCAGCTTGCAAAATATCCTGAATGATCTGTTTCTCTATCTTTTTATTTTGAAATTTCCGAATACTCTTTCTTTTCTCAATATTTCCCATACCAAATCTCCTCTAAAATATACAATCAATAAGTGTTATATTATCCAGAAAATCTATTTCTTGTATTCCTGTTCCTTTAAAATTAACTTGTTTCAAACAAATGTTAGAAAAGCAAATCGCTGTAAGTCCTTTTGCATTAGAGAAATCCGCTTCAAACATATAACCACCAACAAAAATATGCTCATCCACCATAGAAAAAAGTGACTCGGAAAAATCCGTTTTGTAAAAAGAAGAATTTATAAAAAAAGCCTTTGTAAAAATAGAATTTCTTAAAACAGTGTTTTTAAAACTACTCTGTTCAAATTTAGTTGAATTAAATACTGAAGAATTAAATATTGCATTGTCGAAAAAAGTTTGTATCCCTTTTGTCTTGGTAAAAATGCAGTTTTGCCCAACCGCATTAGAAAAAAATACATTGTCTAATTCCGAACCACTAAAATCCGTATTCGTTAAAGTAGCATAACCGAAACTTATTTCTCTTGGTATATACAATTCTATTCCTTTTAATGCTTCAGGTCTTCTATTCTTTAATCTTTCCAAATCTTGAATTATATTTTTAAAAGATGCATTTTGACAAGAAGCACCTTCAAAATTGCATGCGATAATATTACTATATGAAAAATTAACATCTTTCATATTGGCACCTTTAAAATTAACTCGTAATAGGATAGTTTCTGCCAACGAAGCATTAGAAAAATCTGCATTCTCGAAATCGCACCAAGCTATACAGGCATTTGTTAAAATTGTTCCTGCAAAGTTTGTTGATATAGCCTTTGTTTGAATCATTCCAACATTATACAACTGTGATTTTTCCAAACTAGCATTTGTAAAGTCTATATTCTTAAAATATGAGAAAAACATTTTTGCATTATCAAAATTCGTTCCAATCAATGAAAATTCTACTTGTCTTCCTTCGAGTTCCCAATTATTAAATCCCAAAGAGCCAAATGGAAAGTCTTGCTCTCCCTTAAGTTCGCCTGGCGCTTTTAAATACGCACGACTTACATCCGCTCCTTTAAATGTTGCTTCACAAAGACGCGTTGCTTCTCTTCCTTGATATGGATTCCATGCGTCTTCATCTTTTTCTGGAACATCTATACACGTAAGCTGAATCTCCCCCTTTCTATTCTCATCATTTTCCAAAACATCAGCAAAAAACATTCCTACCATCTTACTATTAGTAAAATCAGTTCCTTCACAATTTGCTCCTTTCAATCGTATTCCTGTAAGATTACACCCCATAAAACTTGTAAAACGTAAATCTGCTCCAGAAAAACTTATTTTTGAAAGATCCATATCGCTGAACATCTCTCCTCTAAGATAGAAAATCAATAACCTTTTCTTTATTGTATAGCGCAAGGCTCTCTGTTCAAACATTTTCATAAATTCTTGCTTTTCTATATATTTTTGACCTAATGTTCTCTGCTTTTCTTCCCAAACTAAACTGTTATCACGATATAATATCAAATCATCATATACCGTAATAAAACTGCAATTACACGGCTTCAATGGAGAATGCTTTTTTTGCAATTTATTATTCTCCCTTTCTTGTAACAAATTATATTCTTGATCTGCAATTTTATTGCATTGTTCCCAACGACTTTTTCGCTTTTCTTCCTCAAGATATTCCCATATTATTTTCTCTTTATTAATAAAACTGTTTACATTACTTTTTTTATCTCCTACAATATATGATGCGTTCAATTCATTTGTAATAATTGCTGTCAACAACTTCTCCCTTCTTTGAGATTCTGCAAAAGCATTGCCAACACTCTCATGATTTTCAAGAACTCTTTCTACTAAAATTTCTATATTATGAATTTTTTCATATTCTATACTATTCGAATTTTTATTTTCTTTCTCCGGCAATTTCATATCATACTTTTCTCGAATACAATTTAAAATTGATTCAGCAATTGTAGCATATTGCGCATTTCTCCTAAAAATATCCCAATTCATCCACACCATCGCACTCACTGCAATTCCTGATAAAATCAAATTAAGCAATGTCCATACTGATATTTGAATAAAATCTTTATTTTGATATTCAGAAAGCACTCCTCCACACACTTTTTTCATTTTAAACAAGCTTGGATTTGTTATGTGCTGAGCTAAGGCCAGTCCAATCAAACTCGTAAAAATTACCAATACCGTCAATATCAGAGAGCAGACAAAAAGATGCCAGAGCTTTTTACTATAATGCTCAAGCACCTTTCCTAAATGACGATTTTCTTGACTATCAGATCTTAAATCTCCCCAAATAAAAGCATAGGAAGCCGCTGTCAGACCAAACATAGTTCCTATAATTCCTGCTGTAGTGCTAAATATAGTAATCGCGTATTGATCTAATCGAAAAACTTCTCTATATATACCCCTAATTCCCCATATCATTATTGCAATAGCAACAAACACCAAAAATATAAATATTGTTTTTCCTTTATTTCTATAAATATACTCTCTACTTTTCATCCTTTACTTACTCCATGTCGTTTAATAACTTCTTAATCTCCTCTGTGCCAAGTCTCTCCTTTTTATTGTTGAAATCTTCTAAAAATTTGTTGTAACAGCTACAATGTTTCTTATCTTTAATAAATCCTACTACTAACTGCTTTCTCTGGAAAGAAACAGATTCGTTCATAAACATATGATAAAATTCAAATATATCATCATGGCACTCTGCACAATCTTCTGGCGGAATTAACGCAAATTCATCATTATCATAAAAATTTTTCCGATCCCCATACCAAGACAATGTAACACGACTAAGTTTTTCCTCTGGAATACGAGAAAGAAGCTCAACTAGCATCCACTGAGATACTGGTTTATATAAACCATTTCTATATAAGTTATAAATCAATGTAAAGGGCTTTATATTACATGGAAAAACAACAATAGAGTCTGCACCCTTTTCAAAAGCCCATTTTACAGACTTCTCTGCCGTCTCTAATTGCTCTTGGGCGCTCAAAAAAGGAGCCCCAAGAAATACGTTCAAACTAACTTCCATGGAAAACTTATGTATAAGGTTAATTACACTACTTAACTGTTCAAGATCCAATACTTTATTCAAGCAATTTTTAAGAACATATGTATCACAAGATTCATATCCCATTTCAATAATTACTTTAATCCCCAAACTCATTAGTTTTTTTTGTATTTTATCAAGTGTTTTTTCATTTACCACACAGCAGTGTGTTTCAAAAATCACTGTTTTAATTCGTTGCTTCGCCACAAAATCCAATATAACACTAAAACATTTTTCTGACACCTCTTCTGTATCCATAATACTTCCATATGTTCCAAACAATAATGTAGAGACCGAATTCAACTGTGGTGTTAATTCTTCGTCTAGAGCTTCTCTTAACTCAACTGGTGTTAGATTTCGGCCAATCCCATAATCACACATAATACAAGCTCCATTATTTCGACTAAAACGACATCCCTTACTTTCAATACAGCAATGCACAAACTCCTTTGAAGGTCTCCATAATGTTAGCTTCTTATTTTCCGGTGTAAGCTCCCTACCTTGATGCGCTTTCATATTCATCTCGCTTAATATATTCATAATAATCATTCCTCATTGACTACAATAATTCATGTGGCATACTTAATGTATTATTTTGGCAAAACACACATTCTGGCCCTAATTCGAGTTCATACTCGTCACATATATTTTGTGCCTTTAGATAAATCGACAACAGCTCGTCATTCGAAAGAGGAGTAAAATCTTCTCCTTTTGTTCCTGGTATCGGCCGAAATACCGATAATATTGGTGCAACTCCACATTTACACACTTCTCTTATCCCATCCATTAATGTCTCTTCTGATTCCAACCCTACGATAAAAGATGAACGAACATTTCCCTTTTTCCCCCATAATTCTGTAGCATATTCCAGCATTTCTATATATCTTTCTCTTGGAATTGCCCCCTTACCAGGCATCCATTTTCTAGCAAGAGTACGATCCCAAATTTCAAGATTAAATGCAATCTCTGTAACATGTGCATCATAAAATTGCTTCAATACTTTCCTCTTCCTTGGCGGAATACACATTACATAAATTGGCCAATCTCCTTGCTTACTAATATGATTCGCTATTTCTATGATTTCTTCCGATTCTTTCTCAGGTATACCTGTACGTCCACCAATTAAAAAATGCCTAAAATCATATGATGATTCTATGTACATATCAACCGCCTCTAAAATATCTTGCATTCCAAATACAAATTCATGATTTTCGACCTCACAAAATTCGCATCCTACTTCGCAACGCTTAAAATAACAATTTGTAGCATGTTGAATTCTTACACGATCCGTTGCTAAAAGACAAATATCCTTTACCTTAGTTCCAGAAGAAGTAACTTGCTCTCCCAATATGTCTGCTTTTTGAATTACAACATCTCCTATTTTTGTATCACAGCAATACAGCATCAAACTATTCACAGAGGCCCTAATGTTAAAAGGTGACAATGCTGTAAACTTAACTTTAACGGCACTATTTACCACAATATTTTTCATAAAAATATCTACTGCATTATACACACCTTCTCGCATTCCACCATTATTTAGAAGATATTGCTTTGCATCTTCTCTTAAAACAACACCTTGATTAATTAAAGCAATTTTCAGATAGAGCATATTCTTTTTTTTGGTAATTTCATTATACCATTCATTACTAATATCAGGAATATTAGGATGAATAATCACCTTATTTTCACTAGAAATAGATACAATATTAGTTCGAAAAACCACTCGTTCTAATGTTGCATATGGGGCAATTCCATATGAATAGTTTAAACCATCATCACAAATTTCAACTATATTTTTTTCCTCTGCCCAATTTCTATTATGTCCTTTATTAGGTTTTCCATTCTTATCTGCAAGGTAATTAAAACAACTATAAGGTACTTTCAAATTCTTAACATCATATCTCGCTTTCTTATTTCGAAAAGAATCATAATTTAATTCTTGCATACTTGGGAGACCGATTTCATTTAAAGCTAAATTTAACAAAGGTGTAGATCCTTGAAAACGATTATTCATCTCTAAAATATACACTTTCCCATCTACAATCATACCATCTACACCTGTAATGCCACGAAACCCCTCCTTTTGTAATTTAGTACATATATGTTTCATATATTGCTTAAATTCTTCTAGAACACTCCTGTCAATCCGCATAGCTTCTAAAAAATCTGCTCCATGATATAATAACTTATTATCATGTATCTGCATAATCTGAATAGATACTGGAAAAATCAAGATGTCATCTTCATATATAATTGCATGGATATTAATTGGTATATTATAATATTCATATCCAGAAACCAAATACTGTTCATCATTATTTATTTGTTGTTCAATTATATCTGTATTTTTTGCTGTCAGAATATACGTTCCCTCTCCACCGGTTGCAAAATTTGCCTGCACTACAAATGCACTATATGATTTATACTTTTCTTGTAATTTGTAGTAACTGCATTCTTTACCATACAATAAATCTGAATGATGTATTCTGCACACATCCTTTGCCCATTTTCGAAAAGAAATTTTATAATTTAATTTTCTCATCAACTCTCTATCATTCAAGCATAAAGTACGCTCAACTATTTCCTTATCACAATCATATGCCTGATTGGGATCATATGACATAAACTGCACATTAGGATCTGCCTTAAGTTTCTTAAGCATCTCATTCTCCACGAATTCTCCTTGTTTTTCCGAAAAAACATTATGATTAATTCTATATTCATAATTCCCAGAATATGAAATATTTTTTCCTTGATTACTTCCATATAAAGTAATCGAACCACAAAAAAAATCATTTGTATGTTCAAAATCCTGCTCTCTTGGTCCAATTGCAATTACTCTGCTCATTTTAACACCTCTACATAATCTCATTCATATGTTATGATTATAAAACATCTTTAACTAAATAGCAAAACAATTCAATAATTGTTAGTATTTATTTTCAACCAGGTATACTGTCCCTCACACACAGCGCCCCATATCCTACTTGTGGGTTAGGATACTCCGTAAAACCCGGTAATGGTTTTGCTCCTCTCCTCAAATAAGCTTTGATTTTTTCGCTGTACAGAAACGGATCATTCCCCTTCACGATCCCCCATTCCATCAACAGCGCCGCACTCCCCGTAACAAAGGGCGTTGCAAAGGAAGTCCCCGTAAATTCCGCATATCCCCCGCCTGCCGCTACCGTCCTCACATTTACTCCCGGCGCCGCCAGATCCGGTTTTACTGCCTCCCAGAAATCCGGTTCAACCATCGTCCCCCTCCCGGAAAAATCCGCATAGGTAAGCGTTAGCGCATCATATGCCCCTACCGTAATAACTCTGGAAGCCGTAGACGGTATTGTAATGGTCACATCCGGGTTCGGATAGGTGAATCCAGTTCCCTGATTCAGGGCACTGGCTCCCGGAAGCCACAGATCATATCTTCCGCTCACCACATGTCCGGCATTCAGTACAACCTGCCAGATTCCCGGCGCAACATAAGTCTCTCTGGGAAGAAAATCAATAAAAATCTCCTGTCTGGTACTGTATGGACTGGGCTTCCCATAATACAGCAAGATCTCCGTCTGTCCAACCGTAAATCTCTGGGGACCTAATATTTCCTGAAATGGTCCTATTCGTACACCAGACGGATTAATCAGGGAAATCTGCATTTCATCCGTATAAGCTTTCCATACCTGCACATTCAGCCCTGTCTCCCGCTCCTGCACCGCCAGCTCTACTTTCTGCTCTGCTCCTGATTCCAGCACTCCTGATGTATGGCCCGCGCCCCTGCCTTCATTTCCCGATCCTACACAGATACAGATACGCCCTAATCCAGCCACACTGTCCAGATACCGTTCCAGCAGCGACTGCCCGTTATGTGACCCATAAGAATTTCCAAAACTGATATTGACAGCCATCGGCATTCCCAGCTCAATTGCCTTTCGCACAGCATAATCCACTCCCAGCATCAGCTCGGTAGTACGCGGAAATCCCTCCTGTCTCGGTGTTCCCAGCTTCACCACAATCAACTCGCTTTCAGGAGCAACACCTGCATAGGTTCCAAACCGCTGTCTTTCGGTATCTGTTCCAATAAGGCTGCCCCGCCCATTTCCGGCCGCAATTCCCGCCACTGCCGTCCCATGCCCGGAGGTATCCACACTCGGCACCAATTCACGCCGCAGTTCCGGAGTCTGCGCCTGCAGGGCCTCGTTAATCTGTTCTGCCGAATATTCTGCCCCCAGCGCCTCACCCGGTATAGATTGATCCCATAGATACCGGATCCTGGTGCTTCCATCTGCATTTCGGAAATCAGGCAGTGTGTAATCGATCCCCGAATCGATCACTGCTACGAGTGTTCCTTGTCCATATAATTCAAAACGAGTTCCCTGTACACTATCGATACAGGAAACCCGTCTTCCATTTGCAGCTTGAAAATACAGCCGTTTCGGCTTCTCCACATATTCCACCTGCGGAAGCTCTGCCAGCCGGTCAATCAATGACTCCCGGATTGTAATGACTGCATATTCACTTAATAATTCCGTCACCCGCGAGGCCAGTTCGCGCACCTCTTCCAGATTACCGGAATATTTAATAATGAGATCCCACTCTCTGTCAATAGGATTATACCCAACCTCAAGAATCTGGGACCTTTCTCTTTCTTCTTCTGATGCGTCTATTGCGAGATTTAAGAGATTCTCCAGCTTCTGATTCTCCATATAAATACTCTTCTTTCCTGCTCTTTCTATTATCTTACTTGATCTCCCGCAATTTCAGAACAGGTATATGGCGCAATCTCTAATGGAATAAAATATCCCTTATCATGACTGCACACCGGGCAGACTGCCGGCACCTTGCCGCCCTCGTGGATATACCCGCAGTTCAGGCACATCCATGTACCATTTCCCGGCTTTTCAAAATACTCCTTCTTTTCCAACAGTTCTTTAATATAGCGGAAACGTTCTGCATGCACATGCTCTACCTTCGCAATCTGATAAAATGCAGATGCCGCTTCATAGAATCCCTCTTCCTTCGCAGTATCCCCGAATGCCTGATACACATCCTCATATTCCTCTGTCTCATTATGCTCTGCCGCTTTCACAAGCTCCAGCAGAGAATCAAATGTATCTACCGGAAATCCGCCGCAGATATCGATATTGGTTCCTTCTGATTTCTTCAAAAGATTATAATAGATCTCTGCATGCGCCCGCTCCTGCTCCGCAGTAAACAAAAACAGCTTCTCAACTGCCTGCAATCCCTGTTTCCTTGCTGTCTCTGCCGCAATCGTATATCGGTTTCTAGCCTGGCTCTCTCCTGCAAATGCCTTCATTAGATTCTCCTTTGTCTTACTTGTGTTAAAATCAACTGCCATGCTGCACACTCCTCTTTTTTGATTAGTATACCGCATGACAGATAAAATATACATGTTAGTTAAATCCAATAATTTTCCTTGCCATCAGATATGCCAGCGATGACATCCTGCGCCCGGACCTGCCTGGCAGATTCATGCTCTGTCCAAGAATCCCGTAGCGGATATGGAAAAATGTCTTGCGGTCCTTCTGCTTTAGATATTTCCACAACTCTTTTTTCTTTTCCAGATTCTCCGCATCCTTAGAACGGATACATAAAATAGAAGAGACAGTCATCATGATCGCCAGATATTTCTGCATGTAAGAGCGCAGCTTTTTATTATTGATCTCCCGCATCTGATACATATCAATCATCCGTTTCGTCACGAATATCTGCTGGTCAACCCGTTTGATCATCACCTTCTCATTTACCGATTGGTCCTCCCGCCCTATATAATAGCGGTAAAAATCTTCATCCATATAATACAGCTTCCTCACATGAGGGAGCGGATAATATACATAAATATTATCCACATAGAAGGTATGCTTTGGAAGCTCCAGCTGGCACAGCTTCAGCAGATCCGTCCGATAGATCACCGAATGCATCAATATATACTGATCCAGATGAAAATGTCCCACATCCGACCACCTAAATATAGTATCCTGAGGAAGCGCATTGCGGTAATGGATAACCTTCTTATGGGACGCCCCCTCTTTCTCATAGACATAATTCGCGATAAGCATGTCCACTTCCTGCTCATTGTTTTCCATATCCTTAAAAACCTCAAGAATATGATACAGGGACTGCTCCCTCACCCAGTCGTCGCTGTCTACAACCTTAAAATATTTTCCGGAGGCCTTCTTAAGCCCGGCATTTACTGCATCTCCGTGTCCTCCGTTTTCCTTATCAATCACACAGATGATCTCTGGATACTTCTTCTCATATTCCCTCGCAATCTTTAACGTATCATCTCTCGAACCGTCATTTACGATAATAATTTCCACATCCTCGCCGCCGGGAAGGATACTCTCAATAGCATGAGCCATATATTCCTGTGAATTATAACATGGAATTGCAAACGAAATGTACTTCATACCTTTTCCTCCTGCTGTGCAGAATATTCTGCCTCGTCTTCGTCACGTTATTCACTAGTATATATCATTCCATTTTATTTTCCAACTTAAAATTTATAAAAGGTTTTTTTAACAAATTCTAAAGACTTCCGTTTCCATTGTATCGTTCACAATTTGTTCATTTTATTTTTAAAAATCTTTCATTTATTCAACATTTTTTCTTCACAGGTATGACGTATACTAATATCATCAAAGGAAACAACAAATATTACCATTGACGTTAAGTATTTCATACTTTAGAATAAGCTTTTTCATAATACGTGCCGGGTGCTGCGAAAGCGGTAACCCGGCATCCTCCCTTTTATACACTAATCTAACAAGCTTCTAATCCCCATTTCCTGCGAATATCCCACCAAATCCTGATATTCCGGCCTCGGCATAAACAATCCCTGCTCTGCCAGCCCCAGTGTCGTTCCATGCTCTTTATAATAGGTATATAACTCCGTCAGCGCACGGGCCTCAAACAACACAGAGGCCAGCGGATGAATCACCAGCTTATAGCCCATTGCAAGCAGTTCTTCATCACTGTAGATCTGTCCGGTAGTAAATTCACACACATCAGCCAGAATCGGACAATTCTTAATTCCATTTGTGACCTTCAGCATATCCTCCTTAAGGATCAGATTCTCCGGCATGACCATATCAGCTCCTGCATCTGCCATCATATTGCAGCGCCGGATCACCTCGTCTGTCCCCAGAGTCCGGAAGCAGTCCGTCCTGGCAATGATCATGAAATTGGGATCCTTTCTTGCCTTTACGGCAATCGCAATTTTGTCACAGATCTCCTCTGCCGGAACCACCGTCACTCCTTCCATGGCTCCGCATTTCTTAGGCATGGTCTGATCCTCTATATGGATTCCGCTGACTCCCGCCGCCTCATAATCACGCACTGTCCTCCATACGTTGTTCAGATTACCATAGCCTGTATCTGCGTCGCAGATCAGAGGTATATCAATACATTCCGCCAGATAACGGGCTCTTGTGATCATCTCTGTTGCTGTCCCAAGACCGATATCCGGTCTTCCTAAATAACTGCTCATGGTACCGTTGCCTCCCATATAGCAGACATCAAACCCAAGCTTCTGTATGATCCGGGCACCGATTCCGTCATGACAGCCCGGTGCCGCGATCAATCCTGGCCGCTCCATCAGTTCCCGTAAGCGGGCATTCTTTTTCACATCCATTTCCTTCTCATCTCCTGTCTTCTACTAATCTCTCTCTGCCGCTTCGATCAAAGGTTTTAAATAGGCCATAGAATCTCTTGCGCCTTTTTCGTAGTCACAGAAATCAAATGCCACCTCCAAAGCAATCCAGCCCTGATATCCCAGCGCAGCCAAAACTTTCACCGCATCTGCAAAATCAATATTTCCACTTCCCGGCACACCGTTATTGCTGTCTCGGAAATGCACATGCGCCAGCATGTTCTGGCTGCGGATGAACGCCGCCGCAATGGAGTCATCCTCCAATGCCATGTGGTAAATGTCCATCAAAAGCCCTACTTTATGTATGAGTCCCTCATTAATCTCATTTACAAAGGCCGCCATCTCCTTTGTCGTATGATTATAGTCCATTTCAAACCGGTTGATCGGCTCATATGCGATCACTGTTCCCGATTTTGCCGCATACTCAGCAGTCCGGCGCATACAATCCTTGATCCTTTGCTTTGCTTCACATACCTTTTCACCCGGCTCTAAAAGCCCCTGGATCCGGCCCATGAGGATTGGGCAGTCAAATTCCTCACACAAGTCTATCACTGCCTTCATCATCTCTACCGCTTTATCCCGCACCGCCTTATCAGGGCTTGAGAACCGCGCTCCTGTCATATCGTAGACGGCGCCGGAACGGAATCCTGAAAAGCACATCCCATGCTTATCCAGCTTTTCTTTAAGCATCTGCCTGTCTATTTTGGCCGCATTGCAGACCGATGCTTCCACTCCCTCGTAGCCGATGTCTTTCAAAAGAATCAGATACTCCTCAAATTTTTCCGGTGTCAATGTATCCAACAGAGGAATTCCATAGGATAGTTTCATATTCTGTCTCCTTTTTTCTATATTATAACGTTTTCTATTCCTCGATAATCTTCATCATCTCATCCAGCAGATCTGTATAGCCGTTTTCTTCGGCGCTTTCATACCAGTAATCATGGAAAATATCCTGGAATTCTTTCTCATCCTTAGTATAAGTAACCTCAGCGCCTGCCTCCTCAAACTGCTTTTCATAATCTGCATCCCGGTTCTTTTCATCCTGATTGAACCACTCTGTCACCTCACTCCAGCAGTCGAAAATAGCGTCCTGATACTCCTGAGGCATCCCGGCCAGCACATCATTGTTCATAACGATACCCGCCGTTGAAAACATGTGGTTGGAATTCCAGACATATTTGCCGATCTCGGGGAAGCCGTAGCTCAAAATGGAGGATTTGATGGTATCCACTCCGTCCACTACACCTGACTGCATTGCTGTATACGCTTCCGTCCATGTGATAACCGATGGCGAAAATCCCATCATGGAAAATGTATCCAGATAAATCTCTGTCTCAGGAGAGCGCATCTTCACTCCCTCACAGTCAGCTTTACAGGTCAGAGGCACCGTCGTACAAAATGCACGGAATCCCTGATATACCCAGCCGATACTGCTTATGTTTGTTTTTTCGCTCAGCTTCTCATCCAGCTTATCCACAATATCACTTTCATAGAAAATCTTGTCGGCAGTATCAAAGGACGTGATCAGCCAGGGCAGGCTGGTCAGTGTATACTCCGGCACATAAGTCACCAGCATGGAAGTGTCCGCATAGCACATATCCAAAGAACCCTGCATAACGGATTCCAGATTCTCGGTCTGTGTTCCCAGAGAGCCCGCCGGATAAGTGGTAATCTCCACATTTCCGTCAGTCGCCTCGGACACATCCTTGGCAAACTGCTCAAATGCCAGGCTCAGATCATGATCGGTAGCTAATGTATAGGCAAATTTCAAATTATAGGAGGCCTCCTTTGACGTATTCTCCTGCTCCTTCTGTGCCGGATCTGAGCCGCCTCCGCCGGAGCATCCCGCCAGAATGCCGATACTCAGCACTACACATAACATCATTGCTGCACGTTTCCTTAAGTTTCTCATTTTCTTTTTCTCCTTTCATAAATGAATGTGGGTTTATATACCTCTCACTGAAACATGGTTTCAATAAAGAAGACTCGGAATAAATAAAGCGATCTGCGGCACAAAGATCACCAGCATTACACCCGCTGTAAAGATTAATACAAACGGCCAGATATGGCGGATGATCCTGGACAGATCTGTTTTTGTCACGCTGGATACCACATACATGACAATCCCTACCGGCGGTGAGATTCCTCCCAGTACCAGAGAGACAATGCATACAATGGCAAAGTGCAGCGGATCAAAGTTAAACAGCGGTATCAGCGGCGAAAACACCGGCACCAGGATCAGCAGGATCGCCGTGGATTCAATAAACATGCCTGCGATGTAAATAATGGCAAATATCAGCAGCAGTACGATATACTTATTTGTAGTAATAGACATCATAAAGTTTCCTACCAGACTGCCTAAGCCGTAATAAGTCAGCACATAGCCGAACAAAGATGCAAACGCTATGATGATCATCGGCTGTGCAGAGCTGCCGACCGCATCGTGTACACACTCTTTCAGCTTTTTCACCGTCAGATTCTTAGTAAAAAATCCGTAGATTATACCATAGATTACTGCCAGAATACCGGATTCTGTGGCTGTTACAATACCGGATATGATTCCGCCCAGAATGATAAACGGCATAACCAGCGCTCCGGCACATTTTAGGAATGTACGGCCGATATTCTCAACACCCGCAAACTTTGTCTGTGGAATCTGATGCTTCTTCGCATAAAAATAATTGTAGATCATCATTCCGATCCCAAGCAGAATACCCGGTACAAGTCCTGCCATAAACAGCTTTCCAATGGAAATTGACACTACGCCGGAATACACGATCATAATAATGCTCGGCGGAATAATCGGCCCCAGCGACCCGGCAGATGATATCAGGGCGCAGGCAAAGCCTCTGTCATACCCTTCCTTTTCCAGAGAAGGAACCATCACGGTAGCAATAGCCGAACTGTCCGCTACGGAAGAACCGGACACGCCTGCCATCAGCATTCCAGTAATGACCGTCGCATGTGCCAGGCCGCCCTTTAGGTGCCCTACCAGCGCCCGGCAGAATTCAATCAGCTTCTCTGTGATACCGGATGCATTCATCAGCGAACCCGCCATCATAAACAGCGGAATTGCAATAAATGAAAAGGAATCCAGCGAAGTAAATATTTTCTGTGCCATAATCGTACTGGGCAGAGCCGGATCGGCAACGATCACCACAATAGATGAAACAGCCATGCTATAGGCCACCGGAACTCCCAGTACCAGCAGAATACAGAATAAAACTACAACCAGTAAAATCATGCTTCCGCCCCCTTTCTCAAAATATCCTGAATATGGCATAGGATCAGCTCCAGTGTATAGACAGCGATCAGGAAAGCGCCCGCAGGCTCTGCCGCATAGATTGCATTATAAGGAACCTTCAACCCGGAGAAGCTGAAATCCTGAAAAGATAAACACAGCTGAAAGCTCTGATAAAACCAGTAAGCGGAAAATAGCAGAATAATGATTTCCGCAAAAAAACTGCACAGATGTTTCAGCTTTGACGGCAGCTTCTGCGTCATAATGTCAAATCCCAGATTGCCTCCCTTACGTACCAGAACTCCGCTGTAAAGCATGATCATCCAGATAAATGCTCCCCGCGCCGCCTGCTCCGACCAGGACAGCGTATTAGACAGCACATAGCGGGTAAAAACCTGTACCGCGATCAATACAGCGATTACAACAAACAATGCCATACAGACAACACAGATCACCTGTTCCAGTTTGTCCAAAATTTTCTTCATAAGTTTCCTCCTCTCTTATCCTTTTAGCGAACCTGTATAGCGGACTCCTTTCGCACCCTTCTGTGGAATAAAATATCCATAGGTATCTCCTTTTAATTTTTTCCAGACGCGGTCACAGGCCTGTAATACGTCTGCTTCCAATGCTCCCTTTTCCACAAGCCGCAGATTTTCCTCCAGCTGGCTGTTCCGTGAAAATCCCATCAGCACCGAATCCACATAGCCGCGAGAAACACTGAATCGTACTGCAAGCTCAAGGAGCGTTATGCCCGCTTCACATGCAATCTTTTCAAGCGCTTCTACCGCATCAAAATTGGCATCACTGCAATACCGCTCCCGATACATCGCCGAATCAAAGCGGGTGCCGGCCGCCAGATGCCCTCTCTTGTGCTTTCCGGTAAGCAGGCCTCCTGCCAGTGGATTGTATACCACCAGTCCCATTTGATGCTTCTGTACAAAATATGCCAGCTCATCCTCCAGCCCTCTGGTAATCAGGTTATACACATTCTGAGCCGCCACAGGCGGGATCATGTGAGAATACTTTGCGGTCCACAGCAGATCACAGGCCTCCCAAGCCGAATAGTTGGAAAATCCAATGTAACGCACCTTTCCGCTCCTCACCAGATCATTCATCGCCGTCAGAGTTTCCTCCATAGGCGTATTCCGGTCGGGATGATGGATATAATAGATATCCACATAATCCGTTTGGAGACGTTTAAGGGATGCCTCCAAAGCCTCCATGATATGCAGCCGCGATGCTCCCTGATCATTCACTCCCGTACCTGTGGGAAGATCCATTTTGGTCCCCAGTACTACTTTACGGCGCATGCCCGGGCGTTTTAAAAATTTACCGATGATCTCCTCACTTCTTCCGCCGCAGTAGACATCTCCTGTATCAATGCTATTGATCCCTGCTTCCACTGCGTGCTCCATGATCCGCCAGGACTCCTCCTCATTCAGCTGGTCTCCAAAGGTAGAGCTTCCCAGCGTTACCGCTGACAGCCGGATCCCTGTTCCTTTCAAATAATTGTACAGCATAACTCCTCCTTTCTATTCCTTTAGCATTGCCATATCCTCTTCCACAATACGCGCCTGGCTTCTATATAAACGGCTGAGTGCCGGGTAGAGGCTCCGGTATGTCTGATAATACCTTTCGTACCGCCTTACATGTTCCGGTATAGGTTCTGTTACTGTCTTAACCTGTAAAACTGCATCACAGGCTTCCTCAATTGTTCCATAATATCCGGCTCCCACTGCTGCCAGTATCGCCGCACCTGCCGCAGGCCCTTCCTCCATATTAGTAGTTACCACGCGGGCATTATATATATCCGCCTGTATCTGCCGCCACAGACGGCTCTTAGCTCCGCCTCCCATGGCACGAACCTCTGTTACATCTACGCCTGTCTCCCGGAAAATTTCTATGGTATCTCTCAGCGAAAAAGAAATCCCCTCCATCACGCTGCGGCATATGGCTTCTTTTCCGTGCCGGAGCGTCAGCCCAAAGAACACGCCTCTGGCATCGGCATCTACGATAGGAGTGCTTTCTCCGTTTAAGTACGGCAGAAAGATAAGCCCTTCGCTTCCCGCTGGAGCCTGCTCTGCCAATCCGGTCATCCAGTCATAAACATCCTTCTTCTCTTCCAAAAGCTCTCTCTTCTCACGTTCAAAAAATGTATCCCTCAGCCATTTGAATGAACCTCCGGCCGACAACGTACAACCCAGAAAATCATATTTTCCAGATACGCTATGACAGGTACTTAAAATCCCTCTGTTTTTTTTATCGGCGAACGGGGTATCGCAGCATCCGAATACCACGCCTGAAGTGCCGGTAACTGCACTGATCACGCCTGTTTTCACCGCCCCGCAGCCAATCCCGCCCACCGGCTGGTCTCCGCCTCCTGTAATCACCGGAATCCCCGGACGCATTCCCAGCTCTTTTGCCGTGCTGCTTTTTAAATATCCTGCAATATCCTGAGATTCCAGCACCCGGTCCGGCAGAATTTCCCGGGGGATGCCGCAAACCTCCAGCATCCTCTCCGACCAGCTTCTTGTACGCAGGTCAAACAGAAATGTAAGCGAAGCATCCGACACATCCACAGCCGTTTCTCCAGTCATCCGGTAACGCAGGTAATCCTTGGCAAACAACACCTTGTGGATACGGCGGTACTGCTCCGGCCGGTGTTTTTTCACCCAGTTCAGCTTAGCCGCCCAGTAGCTCGGAAGGCAGCTGCTTCCAGTAATCCCCAGCATTTCTTCCCTGTCAATCCTGCTGTTTAACTCTGCCGCCTCTGCTGCCGAGCGCTGATCCAGCCAGATAATGCAGTTTCCTGCAGGCTCCATATTTTCATCCAGCATCGTACAGCCCTGCATCTGCCCGGAAAAACTGACTGCGCGGATTTCTTCTCCCGCTCCGCACTCCTTTACTGCCATGGCCGCCGCCTGTTTCAATGCTTCCCACCACTCCCGCGGATCCTGCTCCGCATAACCGGGAAATGGTGATACTACATTGCATTCGCAGTATCCCTTTCCGGCTGTGCGTCCTTCTCTGTCCATGACAACAGCCTTCACTCCGCTGGTCCCGGCATCAATTCCCATAAAATAATCCATATCCAGCCTCCTCACAATTTCAGTAGTCCTTCAGGGCTTACTCTCCTGTAGGATCATCTGCTTATTTATATCTTGATTATAAAAAGAGTACCCTCCAAAAAGCCAACATTGTTTTGGAATTACGTTATCACTTTTTGTATATTATCACCGTTTCTCCCCATTTTCCGCCCGCTTTATTGTTCAAAATGCAAATTAATTCCAGATATTTTCTGTATTATCCTAAAATATACACAAAAAGACAGCACGGTCGGCTGCGGTTTCTTATCGAACCCCCGGCAGTCTGCCATGCTGTCTGTCCATCTTATATTCTATTTTACGTAATGCTTACTTCCTGCTTCTTTACAAAGTCAAGAAATTTCATCAGCTCCGGCTCCGTATTCTCCGTAAGCCATGCCATCCCCATCTCCTGTTTCATATGAAAATCCTTAATACTCACAAAGGAAAGGCGGTTCGGCTCATAATACCGCATCAATTCGGTTACCAGCATCACTCCGCCTCCAGTCTCTGTCATAAGCAGCGCTGATTCTGTCTCCGTCGTCCGAAAAATAATATTAGGGTGAAACCCCAGCTCCGTCCATTGGCTTTCCCGAAACTCATTGAGCTGCGGCGAACCGGAGGTATCAGCTGTAATGAAATTCTCCGTTTTCAGCTCTTCCACCGTCACCTCTGTCTTTCCGGCAAAGGGGTGGTCCTTTCCCACCGCCAGACATATCTCCGGTTCCACCAGCGGCATATAGGATATCCGCGGAACATCCCTGACGATCACCCTCGGCATCAGGACGGCGTCCTGTTTTCCATTTAGCAGGGACCATACCACCTGATCCAGATGCACACTGCTGTACAGCGGCGCGAAATTCTGGTTCTGGCTGACCTTTTTATACTTCTTCATCAGATCGATCAGTATTCTCTGCTCCAGTATTCCCCAATAACCGATACGCAGATGATTCGATGACATCAGCTGAGCCATCTTCGTATCGCGCACAGCCTCGTCACAAAGCCGCAGAATTTCTTCCGTGTATTCCAGCAGGATTTCCCCGCTCTTCGTCAGTGAAACATGATGCTTATCCCTGACGAACAATATACAGCCCAGCTCGCTTTCCAGATTCGCAATCTGTTTACTCACCGCTGTCTGGGCTACAAAACAACTCTCCGCCGCTTTAGAAAAGCTTTTATAGACCGCTGTGGATTGAAAATACTTCAGCTGCTGCAGTGTCATATCTGTCCTTCCTTTCCATGCCATCATACCATGCTGTAAGACCTATTATACTTTATCTTTCCTCGTTTCACAATTACTTGTTTGCAGCACTGCTCTTTCTTCCATTCACATAAGCGGCTTCTTACATGCCGTCTTCCCGGTACTGAAAAATGCCGCTTCGCAGAAAGCTATACCATCTCCTTCTTTATCTGTTCAAAATCCATCTCCAGATCAGGATACAAATAAGGCCTTACCTTATCCTCAAACGTATAAACTGCCGGAACAGCATCCTTTGCAAATGCATAAACCACGATCCGCATCTTGATCGGATCTACAATCCAGTATTCTTTTACTCCTGCATTCTGATACTTATACCGTTTTAGCTCATAGTCATGTCTGGAGCTTGACAATGACACAATCTCTATCACAAACTCCGGTGCTCCCATGCAGTAAGCTCCGCCTGCAAGCTGTTCCTTCCTGCGGATCACAAAAATATCCGGTTCCACCATCGTATATTCATCGCAATCCAGACGCACACCGCAGGATGCCGCAAGCACCCGGCAGTCCTTCTTCTTATCGGAAAAATAGCTATACAAAGCCGCCGCCAGCGCCAGCATTATACTCTGATGCCTTATAGAAGGAGCTGACATATAATAAATCTTCCCGTCAACCAGCTCTGCCCTGAGCTCATCCGGAAGGGAATAATAAGTATCCAAAGTTGCCCGCCCCTCCTTTCCTGTACTCTGGTAAGTACCGGTTTCCCGGATCAATGCGGTATCTGCGGCCGAATCCTCCAGCTCATAATAATCTAACCCCATTGCCCCTGCCATAGCATCAATTGTCTCATCCCTCGGATATCTTGTCGTGCCGTTCAATATCTTGTTCAAGGTTCCTGCCGGAACTCCTGATTCACTGGCAAGCCTCTGGTTTGTCCATCCTAATTCCTTCTTCCGCTTCTTTAGTTTTGCAATGTTTGGCTTTAAATACATACTCCATCCCCCTGCTTACATCTGCTTCGTTCTACTGTCCTGCAGCTTCCTGACTGCCTTCGGATACATGCGCCAGATTCTCTGCTCCATCCTGCACTTCTGTATCCGGCATGCCATCCTCCTGCAGCGCTTCTCCCTGTGTCTGCGTCTTTTCCTTCAGCTTCTCATATCCCTTTGACACACAATAATTATAACGCACATCCTCCAAATCCGGAATCTCTGTCTTTAGCCGCTCTAAAAACTGCTCTGTCTCCTGTTCTGTAAACAGCGGCTCCTGATCGTCCATAAAAGCACACAGCTTCACAAAGTCCGCCTCAAACGCTTCCGGCTGTTCCACGCTCTCCACAATCTCCCTGCACTTCTGATAATCCTCCAGCTCAAGAAAATACAACAATGCCAGCTCATACGTCAATTTTCTTTCTCTTTCGGCATGTGCCTTTTCTATTTCCTGTTTCTCAGTATCCCACTGCTCCTGTATCTGCCGCATCTCTTCACGGTAATCCTCCAGTATCTGGCGGCTGTCATCCTTTGTATCCGTCAAGCCTTCCTGTACCTTCCCCTCCTTCTGTTCATCCTGCTTCCATGAATCTCCGCCTGCCGCCTGTGTAACTGCAGCCGCGAATCCGGTCAGAATAACTGCACACACAAGCACCTTTCGCAGCGGTGCCATCCTATGATTACTTCTCTTCCTGCTATTTGGAAAATGATCTGATATTTCCCGAACGGTCTGATAACACTTCTTAGAATTACAGTTTACACATCTGGATATCATATTCTTCAAACGGAACTCTTCCATCTTTCCCAGCGCCGGCTCCACCTCAGCCGCAGACAACAGATACTGCACCGTCTTCCCAAATCCATAGATATCTTCCTGCACGCTCGCCTTCTGATAATATTGATTGTCCGGTGACAAGAAATTCTCCCGGACATACCTGCGCTGCATCAAATGCAGCATCTCATCCTGCTCCCTGCTTCCTAAATCCAACAGATACAGCTTCTGATTCTCCCCTACAATAATACTGTAGGGATTCACATATTGATAACAAGGATTCCCCCTGCACTGATGAAAATGCTCCAGATTCTCCATCAATTCCCAGATCCATCCGAGCAGCATCTCCTTGTCAATCCGGGAATGATACTTCAGCCACACGATCAGCTGTTTGCCTTTGATATAATCGGTGCTCATATAACACCGGTCACTGTGCACCACGATCCTAAGTACATCATACCCTTGTCTCTCCTCCAAAAAAACACTCCTTTCTACTATTTACATAACCTTATCCTTATGCTAACTCATACATACAGTTATGTCAAGTTTATTTTTGTGTTTTATGTAATTTCATTGTTTTTTATTCAGATATTTATCAGCGCATCTTTTGTTCCGGGCGCGAAGCTGCGCACCTTATTTTTGTTATAAAGGAAATCCTAAGGAATTTCCTTTATAACAAAAAAGGGTGCCCTCAGGCACCCTCAGCTTTTCTATAGTATTCTTAGTCTAACAGTTCTGCCATAACCAGATGGCGAGGTGTTCCATTTACATACAGAGGGGTAAGCTCTCCCTGGATCAGCGGCCTTGCATACTTCTCATAGCCGTCATTCAGGCCGCATCCGTCTTCTGTGATCCACTCATCCGGAACTGCTCTCTCAACATTCGCGATTGCATGGATATCATAAGCGCTTGTTCCGCAGCAGTATGGATCTGCCACAATTCTATCTAATGTGATCATAACGCCTGTCTTGCCTTCTTCTGCCGCCTTAACAGCGTCTCTGCCGCACTGGAATGCTTCATTGATATCTGTTAGAGAAGCAATATGCGTAGCTGCTCTCTGCAGAGTAGAAAACTCAACTGCTCTGGTCTTAAGGCCTGTATCTGCTGCAATAAGCTGTGCAAGATAAGCAGCAGTACCAGACATCTGCTTGTGACCGAATGCGTCTACTGCCACATTCTCGTTTGCCAGCTCGCATACATAACGTCCGTCAGCAATCTTAACACCCTCCGACACTGCGATAACAACAGAACTCTTCGTCTCGCTCAGTTCCTTTACCTTTGCCTTAAATGCATCAATATCAAATACTCTCTCCGGCAGATAGATTGCATCACAGCCTGAACAGTCATCGCCCTTTGCAAGTGCCGCAGCCGCTGTCAGCCATCCGGCATTCCGTCCCATAATCTCTACAATACACACAGTAGGCTTCTTTGCTCCAAATGACTCATTATCACGGATAATCTCCTTAAGAGATGTTGCAATATATTTTGCTGCAGAACCATATCCCGGACAATGATCCGTAATCGGAAGGTCATTATCAATGGTCTTCGGTACTCCTACGAATCTCTGCGGCTTATTGTGAGCCGCCGCATAATCAGATAACATCTTTACTGTATCCATAGAATCGTTGCCGCCTGCGTAGAACAGGCACTCAATGTCGTGCTTCTCCATAATCTCGAAAACCTTCTCATATACGTCCTCATGCCCTTCAATTTTAGGCATCTTGAAACGGCATGAACCCAAGAATGCAGAAGGTGTTCTCTTTAAAAGCTCAATCCCTGTCTCATCATCCAGATATGGATGAAGCTCTACAAGCTTGTCCTCTAAGAAGCCTTCAATTCCATGAACCATTCCGTAAATCTTCTCTACGCCCAGTGCCTTTGCTCCGGCAAATACACCTGCTACAGAAGAATTAATCACTGCTGTAGGACCGCCAGACTGTCCAACTACGATATTTCCTTTCATTGTTACTACCTCCAAAAACGTTTATATAATTAACTCTGAACAAATCTAATTCTATTACATTTCAAAAATGTTGTCCATAGAAAATTAACCAAATATGTCTATTTTTTCACGGTTTTCCATAAAACACCGCAGAATATACAAAAAAGAGCATTCCTTAAAAGTGAAATGCTCTCCTACCGTGGGCGAGAGGATTCGAACCCCCGACCTTTTGGTCCGTAGCCAAACGCTCTATCCAGCTGAGCTACGCCCACACATCTGCAAACTTTCTGCCTACAGCATTTAATATTTTATCCTATCATGATTCATTTGTCAATATGCATAGCAAATTTTTTTAACTTCATCAATTTAATAGCGGCTGTACACATACATTATGCCTATTCTCGCTCTGTGTCGTGTTATTTTTTCTCCGAATATGCTATTCTTTACCCGAAAGGAGGAAGCAGACAGCATGGATCAGAAAAAAACAGGCCGATTTCTAAAAGAGCTCCGCAAAGAGAAGGGGCTGACACAGGAACAATTTTCCGAAATACTGGGAGTATCCAACCGCAGTATTTCCCGCTGGGAAAACGGAGTAAATATGCCGGACTTCGACTTGGTAATTGAAATCGCCAATTACTATGAGATCAGCATTGAAGAATTATTAGATGGAGAAAGGAAGGCTCATATGATTGATAAGAAAACGCAGGAAACCTTACTAAAGGTTGCAGATTACAATAATAATGAAAAAATGGCATTTTCCAGACGATTAAACCTGCTGTTTATTCTGGGCGTCATTGCCTTTATTGTCTATATGCTCTTGGACATCCGAGGCTTAACATCCGCCGGAATCTATGAGAACATTGCAGACTTCGCATTAGGGCTGGTATTTGGTATGCTGCTTATAGGCGTATTATATACCAGCCGTTATATCACTAAGATCAAGGCCTTTAAGCAGCGTCTGCTGGGCAGGACCGCCAGAAATAACTAGCACCAGTACACCTATCCCAAAGCCCCGGAAGCACAGCGCCTCTGGGGCTTTTCAAATTAATGATTCCATTTTCTTACTCTTTATCTTCTAAATCCCCGGTAGCGGTTGATACATGCGTAAATCTCCTGCCTGCGCACCTCCGCCAGATTTCCCGGCACGCTTCCTCTGCACAAGGCTCCCGGCCCTTCCTTTTCCATTCTCTGGCATACATGCTCTAAAAGTCTGCCGATTTCCTGCTTTGGGTTTTTCTCCAGCTGTTCAGCAATATATTTCATCACATGGCTGAGGGTAGTTGTCTGTTCGCTGTCGGCAATCTGCTCTACGTATTTTAATTCTACCGTATCTCTGCCGATGGAAAAGCTGTCTTTACCGAACTGTTTTACCTTAATCTGATCATGCTTCTTCTCAATCCGTCCTACACGAAGCATACGCCCTGTCTGTTTCCACGAATTCCCGGCATTTTCCGTGCTCTCTGCGGGCTTCTCGCCTTCCGGACAGATTTCCCTGACCTGTTCTGTAATGTCTAACGCCCGGTAGGTATCCATCTGAAGTATCTTATCAGCAATATAAAAGTAAGCTCCGGAACTTCCTGCAACCAGGATCACCGATACGCCTTGCTGACGGTAAAGTTTCACTGCCTGATCGATAAACGGTGTGATCGGCTCCTTTTCCTTGGCAATTACCGACTGCATCAGCGCATCCCTTACCATAAAATTCGTCGCTGAGGTATCCTCGTCAATCAAAAGCGTTTCAGCGCCGGAATCCACCGCTTCTACCACATTGGCCGCCTGGGAGGTAGAACCGCTGGCATCCTCTGTAGAAAAGTCCACCGTATCCTTGCCGTTAGGAAGATGATTGATAAACGGTGAAATATTTACATGGGACACTGCCCGTCCGTCCTCTGCACGGATTTTCACAGCTGTATCATCGGTAATCACATATTCCCTGCCGTCTCCTTCGATATGATTGTACACTCCAAGCTCTAACGCCTTTAACAGAGTAGATTTCCCGTGGTAGCCGCCGCCTACGATCAGCGTAATTCCCCTCGGTATCCCCATCCCTTTCAGCTTTCCTTTATGGGGCAGGGTAAGCTCCACTTCCATAGACTTCGGACTTTCAAATACAACGGCTCCCTTCATCGGCTTATCTGACACGCCGCTTTCTCTCGGCAGGATTGCTCCGTTAGCAACGAACGCTGTCAGATCCCTTTTCTTTAGCTCCTCCCGGATTGCCTGCTGATCCTCTGCCAGATCAAACACCCTGCGGATCTTCCCTGCATCCAGATTCCTATAATAAAGGGATTTCTTTACACATTCCGGCACAAACCGAAAGAGGATCTTCTCCAGCTCCGGCGAATTGATGCTCCGCCCGTTAGCCGGGAAGCCCACCTCGAACCGTACCAGAACCCGCTTTTCATTGATTTCAAGGGCTGTCCGCTCCAGCACCTGCTGCCCGCATCTGGAAATACTCATCAGACCGCTTTTGCCCGATCCCTTCGCCTGAAACATATAATCACCCATACACCTTGCAAATGCCCGGTTCAGATAATCCTGCAGTGCAATCCTCGTATGCTTTTCTGAAAAGAGCTCTGCCGGAAATGCAGCCGTTTTCTGCGGTACCTCTACGCTTACCTTAGACGGCGCCGCAAAGGGGTCTCCCTGCACATGGTCAATATGCAGGATATATCCCGGAAACTGATAACTCCCCTTCAGATCCTTATATGCCGGATAGCTTTTCCTGTGGATCCGTTCTAATTCTGCTCTCAACTGTCTGTCTGTATTCATCTTCCATTCCTTCTTTCCATTTCGATCTCAATCTATCTGGAAGCCGTCCTCGGCCTCATGGCCGGACGGTTCTTCCATCCATTCCGGAACCGCGCCGCTTATCTGCGGAAGATAATCCCGCCGGATGCCGGATCCATGGCATCCACAATTGCCAGCGACTCCAGCTGATAACCCAGATTGCGGATAATCCTCCCGCCCGGCTGAAACCCTTTCTCTATCACGATTCCGATTCCCTCTGCCACAGCGCCTGACGCCTGTACAATCTGGATTAATCCCTGCAGGGCACAGCCATTTGCAAGAAAATCATCAATAATCAGCACTCTATCCTCTTCATTCAGAAACTTCTTTGAGACGATTACCTGATTTTTCGTTTTGTGTGTAAATGACTCCACCTCCGCTACGTACATCTCCCCTTCCAGATTAATACTCTTAGCCTTTTTCGCAAACACAACCGGAACGCCGAAATGCATTGCAGTTACCGCCGCAATTCCGATTCCCGATGCCTCTATGGTCAATATCTTATTAATCTTTTTATCCTTGAACCGTTCCTTAAATTCCTGCCCTATCTTATCAAATAAAGCAATGTCCATTTGATGGTTCAGAAAACTGTCCACCTTCAACACATTTCCTTCTTTTACAATACCATCCTTTACAATTCGTTCTTCCAGAAAATTCATCATACCATTCTCTTTTCGTATCTCTTTCTATACAAACACTCTCTATTTTTCATGAACCAGAAACATTGTAGCACATTGTTCTCTTCGATACCACGAAAAAAGGAGAAATTTTTAAAAATTCCTCCTGCTTTCCTTTACCGCTTCTAATATGATCTTCCTCGCCTCTTTTGCCTTCTCCGGATTCATATCCGGAACTCCTTCTAAGGGGTAGTCTTTCCCAAGATTCTTGTATTTATTTATCCCCATCGTGTGGTATGGCAGTACCTCCAGCCCCGCAAGATTGCCAAGCCTGCCTATCAAACGGCCGGTTTCTTGCAGCTCTTCCCTGCTGTCCGTAATCCCCGGCACGATGACATGCCGGATGATCAACGGGATATGCGCGTGCTCAAGAGCCTTCGCAAATGCCAGCACCGGCGCCTGTTCCCTGCCGGTAAGCTTCTTATGGCCTTCCATGTCACTGTGCTTGATATCTAAAAGCACCAGATCCGTCACCTGAAACAGCCGTTCAAATTCCATTTCCCGTTCCTTCCTATATACAATTCCAGATGTATCCAGACAAGTGTGGATTCCCCGGCTCTTCGCCTCTTCAAACAGAGCCGTCAGAAACTCCAGCTGTACCAGCGGTTCTCCGCCGCTGGCCGTAATGCCCCCGTTCCGGTAAAACGGACGGTTCCTCTCAAACTGCTCCAAAAGCTCCTCAACCGTCATGTCCGTTCCTCCCTGCATCTCCCAGCTGTCCGGATTATGACAGTAGAGACACCGCATAGGGCAGCCCTGAAAGAAGATAACCAGACGGACTCCGGGACCGTCCACGGTCCCGAAGCTCTCTGTAGAATGGATACGTCCTGTCCTTTTTTCTCCCGCCATACTGCTCTTACAACCCTTCATGGAAGGTCCTGGATATGACCTCATCCTGCTGTTCCTTTGTCAGCTTATTGAAATTCACCGCATAGCCGGACACCCGGACCGTAAGCTGAGGATATTTTTCCGGATGAGCCTGTGCATCCAGAAGCTTCTCCTTTGTAAAAACATTAATGTTCAGATGGTGCCCGCCCTTTTCTGCGTAGCCATCCAGAAGATTTACCAAATTGTCAACCTGTGCATCACTGATATTCATAACTATCCCTCCTGTTCTCTTTCATCTGTCAGATTTGATTCCATGCAGGCACAGTCCGACTGCATGGAAAAGCTCAGATCATCCAGACTGATATCATTCACTAACACCTGGTCCTCCTTGCCGAGCGCGCCCGGAATAATGGAAAACGTATTAGAAATCCCATCCTGCGCATCCTTAAAGGGAAGCTTTGATACCGAGCTTAAAGAGGCCACTGCACCCTTGCTGTCTCTTCTGTGCATAGGATTTGCTCCGGGCGCAAAGGCTTCCCCTGCCTTTCTTCCATCCGGCGTAGATCCGGTATACTTGCCATACACCACATTAGACGTGATCGTTAGGATCGACGTGGTAGGAATACCTCCCCGGTAGGTGTGGTTACCCTTGATATAATGCATAAATTCCTTCACCACATGGTAAGCAATCTCATCTACTCTGTCATCGTCATTTCCATATTTCGGAAAATCCCCTTCCACTTCATAGTTTACCACAATACCCTTCTCGTTCCGGATTGTCTTTACCTTTGCGAATTTGATTGCCGACAGGGAATCCGCCACCACGGAAAGTCCGGCGATCCCGGTTGCAAACCATCTGGTCACCTGCTTATCATGGAGCGCCATCTGAATCCTTTCATAACAGTACTTATCATGCATATAGTGGATGATATTCAATGTATTTACATACACCTGTGCCAGCCACTTCATCATATCGTCAAAGCGTTCCATAACCTCGTCATAATCCAGATATTCCGATGTGATCGGACGGTACTTCGGCCCCACCTGCTTTCCGGATATCTCATCCACGCCGCCGTTAATCGCATACAGCAGGCACTTTGCCAGATTCGCCCTTGCCCCAAAGAACTGCATTTCTTTACCTACCCGCATAGAGGATACACAGCAGGCAATCGCATAGTCGTCTCCAAGAGTCACTCTCATCAGGTCATCATTTTCATACTGGATCGAAGACGACATGATCGAAGTCCTTGCACAGTACCGCTTGAAATTCACCGGAAGCTTTGTAGACCATAGTACAGTCAGGTTCGGCTCCGGCGCCGTACCGAGATTTGACAGCGTATGCAGATAACGGAACGACATTTTCGTTACCATAGAACGCCCGTCGATTCCCATTCCGCCGATTGACTCGGTAACCCAGGTAGGATCTCCGGAAAACAGAGCATTGTATTCCGGCGTTCTGGCAAATTTCACCAGTCTCAGCTTCATAATAAAATGATCCACAAATTCCTGGATTTCTTCCTCGGTGAAGGTTCCGTTCTTCAAATCACGCTCCGAATATATATCCAAAAACGTGGAAGTTCTTCCCAGAGACATGGCCGCCCCATTCTGCTCCTTGATAGCCGCCAGATATCCGAAATACAGCCATTGGATCGCTTCTTTCACATTTTCCGCCGGTCTGGAAATATTAAATCCATAGATTTCCCCCAGCTCTTTTAATTCCTTCAGCGCCTTGATCTGTTCGGACAATTCCTCCCTCTGCCTGGTCACATCCGAATACATGATGACCCTTGTCCCGTCCTTCTGTCGCTGCTTATCTTCAATCAGACGGTCAACACCATACAGCGCAACACGTCTGTAATCCCCGATGATCCGCCCCCGGCCGTATGCATCCGGCAATCCGGTAATAATATGGCTGGAACGGCAGGCGCGCATTTCCGGTGTATACGCATCAAAAACACCATCATTGTGAGTTTTTCTGTGCTTCATAAAAAATTCCACAATAGCGGGGTCAACATGATAACCGTTTTCCTCACATGCCTTGATCGCCATACGGATACCGCCGTAGGGCTGCAATGCCCGCTTAAAAGGCTTATCAGTCTGAAAACCGACAATTTTTTCCTTTTCCTTATCCAGATATCCTGGACCATGGGACACAATTCTCGATATGATCTTCGTGTCCATATCCAGAACCCCGCCCCGCTTCCGCTCTTCCTCTGAAAGTTCCATTACCTGAGCCCATAATTCTTTGGTTGCATCCGTCGCACCGGTCAAAAAAGATTCGTCCCCCTCATAGGGTGTATAATTCCTCTGGATAAAATCCCGGACATTAATTTCCTTCTGCCAGGCTCCTTTTGCAAACCCGCTCCACTCTTGTACCATAAGCTCCTCCTGTCTATATTTTTGCTTTAACTATTTCCCGTCAGGCCGCCACCGTAAGCTGCCAGACATTCCTTCTCCCCTGACTCCACAGACGCACATAAACCTCTGTACATTTTTTAAACTTCTGAAAAGTACGGACCGCCTCTCCCACATTGCAGTACACCTTCCAGCAGCCGGCACAGATACAGTTTCTTCCGGAATTTTCCACAAAGCCGATCACATCGCCCAAAGGATATCCTAAAAACAATCCTATCTCATGGGGAAAACCTGCCCCTTCATTCAGACGTTCCTTCAGCTTACTGACTGCATAGTCTGTATCCGCATGCTCATAGCCCAGGCCGCGCAGGAATTCTGTCACTCCCGGCCTTTTCATATCCCTTTTTAGAAATTCCTTCCGGTATACATAAATCAACGCCGTATGTTCCCGGATTCTAAGAACACACATGGAAACACCCTTTCCTTTCATACGCTGATTCCAGCAGGCAATATATACCTCCAGCGCCTCCGGCGAAGGACAGACATAGGAAAATAAATTTGCTGTCTTTAAGGAGGCCAGAGTCGGCGCACAATTCTCTATAATATATTTTTCCATTCCTGATTCCCCCTTTTCTATACTCTCAATTTAAAAATTTCCCTTACTTAGTTTCATCCATTTATCTAAAAAATATTCTCTGAAACAAATGACTGTTCATTCTCGTCAATTAGTTACGACTAACTTATATGCATTTAAAAAGTTAGCTTTAACTAACCCGATATTTAATATAATATGCTTTCAAGACCATGTCAAGAATTTTCAATAAATAAGATCCATTTTCTTGAAACCGGCCGCAAGATGAAGTATGATTAACTAAGAAGTTCTTACATATATCTGAACCGCCTGGAGGTAAACATATGATACAAATTCCGATGAGAATATCTGGAAATTTTAACAGAAATAACATTACATCACTCAATCAGGTAAAGCTTCAGGATGCCCTGAGCAGACAGGATCTGGCCTCCATCAATTCTCCTGCACCAGACAGGAGGTCCAAAAGCCGGCAGGCACCGGCCGCATGCCGGAGGGAGCACCCTTCATATCCGCAGGAACCAGAATCACCTCTATCCCGCCCGGCCGCCATGGCGCACCGTCAGATACCTGCTCTCCGCAACCTGATCCAAAAGGGCCAGAAGGTGAATATCGGCATAGCCGGACAGCTGCCGGGCATCCGGATTGCCATGGGCTGGAATACGAACCACCCCCAATGTGATATTGATCTGTCCGCATATCTGCTCGATTCTAATAGCAGGGTTCCTGCCGATGACTGGTTTGTATTTTACGGACAGACGAATAGTCCTGACGGCAGCGTTACCTTAAACACAAACGGGTCTGCCGAAGACCGGGAGCTTGCCGATATTGATTTTACGAAGCTCGATCCTTCCATCAGCAAAATCGTATTCGTCCTTACAATTAATGAGGCCTTTACCTATAACTTAAATTTCAGTATGGTTAAGGATGCCTACATACGATTATTGGAGCCCGGTTCAGGCAGGGAGCTGTACAGCTTTCTTCTGACAGATTACTATGCGAATGTGGTCTCGATGATGCTGGGAGAAATCTATCTATACAACAATACTTGGAAATTCAATGCCATTGGAAACGGGGTGGCAAGAGATCTTGCAGGCCTGTGTGAATTATATGGCGTTCAGACAGATAACTTCTCGGAATCTCAATGAATGAGATTCCAACCGAAGATTGACAACTGAATATGGTGCAGGAAAAGAAATTAGAGAAAAAAGGACATAAACATTGGACATAGCGGATACTATGCCTTGAAAAATCTTATGGAATCGCTTAAGATATCATTATTAGGCGGCTAAACCTAAGAATGATTTTTGAAATGCCTTGACAGAGGGC
>Ga0137306_100959_pt1 | contig 33383 bp, 29 predicted proteins | sample Inofroosms_March_FD_97187 | JGI IMG/M metagenome (GOLD analysis project Ga0137306, IMG submission 97187) | Mouse cecal microbial communities from Vienna, Austria - N-Acetylneuraminic and N-Acetylglucosamine D2O microcosms_March | ecosystem: Host-associated > Mammals > Digestive system > Large...
TGAATGGCTTCTCTTAGAGGCGGAAGATGATATTGATGAAGTGGAGCACAGGGAGCCGACAGAAGAGTTTTTGTTTTATCAGGCGGTATGCAGTGGCGACGTGGAGGCAGTGAAAGAAAATTGCAAGCAGGAAAGATTTTTGGAAAGCGAAGGGGTAGGGAGACTTTCCCGTAACCATATTACGAATTTGAAATATCATTTTGTTATTACGACAGCAATGGTTACCCGGCTATGTAAGCAGAAGGGCATGGAGCTGGAACAGGCCTTCAGAATGAGTGACTTCTATATTCAAAAGCTGGACGATATACATACAGTACAGGGGATACGGAATCTTCACGATGAGATGGTTTTGGATTATACGGATAAGATGCGTAAGATCTGCCGGAGCGATACGAATTCCCGGCATATCAGCGCCTGCAAGGAATATATTTATTCCCATTTAAAAGAACGTATTACGATTGAGGATCTGGCAGATGAGCTTGGGGTATCGGCAAGCTATCTGTCCCGGCTGTTCAAGAAAGAAACCGGCGATTCCGTTAGCGCTTACATACGCAGGCAGAAGATTGAGATGGCGAAAAATCTGCTGCAGTACAGTGATTATACCATGATCGATATTGCAAACCGCCTCTCTTTTTCTTCGCAGAGTCATTTTATACAGCAGTTTCGGGAATTTGTCGGTATGACTCCAAAGAAATTCCGGGATCTGAATCATATGGTACAATGGGATATTGAAGCAGAGCCATAGGATGATATATGAAGAGCTGCAGACATAAGAAGTTAAAAGGACGCGGCGGGCTATCATGCCGCGTCCTTTATGACAGAGAAAAGCAGGAGAGGATTTCTCTTTTGCTTCTGACGGTATAATATGCTTTAAAGAGTTAGCCGAATCGTATTTTTATCGTCGAGAAGGACGGCGGGGATGTAACTGCCGTCGAGTTCTTTGCCGTTTAGCGTAAGCTTTTCGCATCCGGATTCCCGCCCGTTCGGGTTGTCAATGAGAATATGTAAATGCTTCCCGCGAAAATCTTTTTCTATTTCCAGATGAGCCCAGTCCTTCGGAATAGACGGAGATAACAGGATACCGTTCATGTCGGGGCGGAGTCCTAAGATGCCCTCGACGCATCCAACCATCATGGTTGAGGCGGTGCCGGTCAGCCAGTGTACGTGGGAACGGCCGGGATGTTCGCTGGCACGCCCTTCTGTGAACTGGCCATAGCAGTACGGCTCCAGACGGCGGAGCTCTGCCTGGTCATTCCAGGCGGCGGGCGCATTTTCCATAAAATATGTAAAGGCACGTTCTCCATGTCCGCACAGCGCTTCTGCAAGAACCAGCCATCCCTGGGACTGGGAAAAAATACCGGCATTCTCTTTTGTTCCCTGATTATAGATGACGGCCAGGGCGCCGTCGAAGGCGTTAGCATGGTAGGGCGGATTCATCAGGAGGGCGCCGTATTCGGTGTTTAATTGTTCATAGACATTTGTAAGCGCCGCATCCGCCTGCCGGACAGAGGCAAGCCCGCTGATGACGGACCAGCTCTGCGGATTCAGCCACAGATTTGCTTCCGGAGCTTCTGCTGCTCCGATCCGCTCTCCGGCTTCTGTATATCCGCGGATAAAGCGGTCCTGATCCCAGCATAGTTTTTGGATCACGGCGCCTGTCTTGGCCTGTTTATCTTTGAGATATTTTGCATATTCTGTATCCTTCATATATTCGGCAAATCCTATTAAGATGGTTATCGCATAATAAAATTGCATCGCAACAAACGAGGACTCGCCGTTTGCGCCCAGACGCAGGCAGTCATTCCAGTCTGCATAGAGCCCTGCCGGCATGCCGTGCGGGCCGAGATGTGCAAGTGAGAACGCGGCCGCACGTTTCAAGTGTTCATAAACACTGGCTTCGTCTTTATCCGCAAAGGGAATGACTTCATTTAAAAATTCCGGCTTACCGGTTTCGGCAATATATTTGTATACGGTTGGAAAAAGCCACAGTGCGTCGTCGGCACGGTAGGCGGGGTGTCCGGTTTCCTGCCTGTAGGAAGCGTCGTCCGGAGTATCCTCATGACCCGGATTGTGTGTAAATTTCACGAGGGGAAGGCCGCCGCCGCCGCTTACCTGTGCGGAGAGCATAAAGCGGATTTTTTCTGCGGCCATCTCCGGGGCAAGATGGATGATTCCCTGAATATCCTGTACAGTGTCACGGTATCCGTAGCCGTTGCGGAGGCCGCAGTAAATAAAGGAGGCGGCGCGGGACCATATAAATGTCATGAAGCAGTTGTAAGCATTCCAAGTATTTATCATCGTGTTAAATTCCGGGCTGGGTGTATGCACCTTCAAATGGTCTAATTTTTCGTACCAGTAGCTTTTTAGCTCCAAAAGCTCCTGTTCCATTCTTTCTGCCGGGTCTGCATAAGCGTCGAGAAGCGGGGAGGCTGCATCGGAGCCGCCCGCTCCAAGCAGAAAAGCAATGGTTTTTGTTTCTCCCGGAGCCAGGTCGACGGTACAGGAAAGAGCGCCGCAGGAATTTTCGTTGTAACTGGTTACATTTCCGAGATTTCCGGATACGATCCCTTGTGGATTGCCATAGCCGCGATATCTGCCGAGGAAATGTTCTTTTTCTCCGCAATAGGAGGAGACGTCAGCGCCGGCAAGACCGAAGAAGCGTTCCGTTACGTTTTTTTCATCCACTTGCTCATTTTCCGGCAGAGCATCTAAATTTCCGTGGATCTGTTGAATGATGTGATTCTCTTTAAATTGTGTTCTTGTAATGAACAGAGAATACTGCAGGTTCACCTGGTCCTGTTCATAATTACTGTGGTTTGTAAATTCAGCATAACCGCTTAAGGTAAGGCTTCTGGGGTCTGCCGAATTATTTGTTACGGAAAGCGCCCATACCTCATAGGACTTTCCCAATGGAACATAGTAGGACGCCTCGGAGGCGATTCCGTCATAGACGGCAGTCATTTTCGTATAGCCGATGCCATGGCGGCATTTGCTCTTGTAGGCGTCAAGATTTTTGCCGACCGGCTGCCAGGAGGCGGACCAGTAATCCCCGGAGCCGTTATCACGGATGTAGAGATACCTTCCGGGCTGGTCAAAGCTGTTGAAAATGTATCGGAGGATCCTTCCGTTTGCACCTGATTTTGCAAAGCTGTAGCCGCCCGCATTATTGGAAATAATTGCGCCGTATTCCGGGGATCCTAAATAGTTTACCCAGGGCGCCGGCGTATCCGGCCGGTCAATAACATACTCTCGGTTTGCATCATCAAAATATCCATATCTCATATTATTTTTGTCCTTTCAATATTTTAGGAGTTCTATAGCAGGTTTACGGTAATCGTGTGCATGCGGCCTGATAGTCCGGTAAGCATCTTTCGTGGAAGAATGACAAAAGAATCTTCATTTACTGTAAGCTTATTTCCGTCGCAGGAAGCGGAACCAATAATATAAGCTCCAAAGTCTTTCCCATTTTCATTCTTATAAATAACAGTAAAATTTTTGCCCGCAAAAGGAACAGTAATGGAGGCCGCTCCTCCTGTGTCAAACTGGCAGGCCAGAAGCTTTGGATACAGGATAAGATCGCCCGCTTCTCCCCGGACGCCGAAAACTTCCGTGATCATTGTCATCATGAACCAGCTTGCGGCGCCGGTCAGATATTGATACATTCCACGCCCGTCAGAGCGGAAATATTCCGGGATTCCCGGATAGATATGGCTGGTGTCAAAATCCAAAGCAGTATCTGCAAGCGTCTTTAATGCTTTCCAGCCTTCTTTTACAAATCCGCGGTGATACAGGGCGTTGGCATACATAACCGTCATATGGGAGAACACTGCTCCGTTTTCTTTCTCGCCATAGGCAAATCCAAACATCCGCCCCATGTCAAATTTAAGCTCATGAAAATCCGTATTCAGGCGGTAGCCGCCGATTTCTTTCCGATATAGGTAACGGTCGGCGCTTTTTGTGATTTTTTCAATCTGATCGTCTTCTGCAACTTTTCCCATGATGGCGAAGACCTGACCGGTAAGCATCATACGCACCTGATCTCCAAAAATTCCTTCCACCGCCCGTCCGTGGTTATCATAATAGCTGTTAAACCAGCCCTCTTCCCGGGTACAGTCAATCCATTCCCGGGTTCTCAGATGGTTCGTGAGCCAGTTTGCTTTTTGGATCAGATTTACAGCAAGAACCGAAAGTGAAAGGGTGGTACGTCTGCCGCTTACGGTATGCCTGCACCGGCTTACGTAATCAGACAGTATTTTATGTTTTTTTCCGATATCTTCAAAGGATTCTGTATTGTCTTCCAGCAGAACCATAATTTCCTCCAGCAGCTCGATTGTATGAGTGGAAGAATGTTTGTCCAGAAGACGGATCATTGCCGCAAGGCTCAGCAGGTTACCGGCATAAGCACAGGTAAAGGCGACGCTTTCGCCGCGTTCGGAGGCCATATCCAGGGCGTCGTTCCAATCGGCTCCCCGAAGCCGGTAGATATTATGGTCACCTACCTCGTAAAAGGCTGTCAGCTGTTGGATGAGAAGATGTTCTAATATACTTCCGGTATAAATACCGTTCTCATTTGTGCGCTGTCTGTTTCCCTGCTCCTGATCCCACAGAGGGTCCGTCTCTGTTCCCCGCATAGTCTGTGGATCTTTAAAGTAAGGAACCTGTTTATTTAAGATTTCAATATCTCCCGTCTGGTCTATATAAAGTTTTGTTGTCATCAACGGCCAGAGTGCATGATCCATCCAGACACGGGTAATTCCGTTCCGGTCTGCAAGGAATTGGCCGTCTCCGTTCCCGATGATCGTCGCATTGGTTCCGTCAATGCGGACTCCTCCGTAGTTCACAGCAATCATTTGGCCGACATTCTCAGGCTCCATGAGCAGTAAAGAAAGGCAGTCCTGCCATAAGTCCCTCCATCCGCGGCCGCCCCGCCCATAGTCATGGTGGGGAAGGAAAGAGCAGCCGAATAACCGGCGGAGGAAAGGCTGAAAGCAGATCCATTTCATCAGATGGTCAAAATCGGAATCATTTGTATGGAAGTTCACATTTACCTGATTCTGCCAGTAGGATTTCGTATCTGTAAAGGCCTGCCGGATTTTCTCGGAGGTATTATATTTTTCAAAATTTTTGAAAATTTCTTGTTCCTCGTCCTCTGTTCCGATGAGAAGGATATAGTCTGCCTTTTCTCCGGGAGCAAGGGAAACGGGCTCAAAGCGGAAGGCGCCCATCGCTTCCTTTCCTGCCGCATGATAAGGCGCCGGATATCCGGGATATTGTTCGTATACTGCGCGGGGGCGGGTAAAGGTTCCGCCCTCGCCGATGAAATCCTCTACGGCAGGATAGAAGCTTTCTGGAGCCCTGCCGTTGCCCATACATCCCATAACGTAATAAATGTGTTTGTTTGGACGATGCCCCTTTTCATCAAAGGACATGGAAGGGCATACAAGAACTCCGTTTTTGACTGCATCTATGCGGTGAAGCATGGAGGTTACGTTCCGGTGGTCGCGGATGTTATCCGCGCTGCGCCCGTAGACAGGAACGGCGGCGTAAGCAGTGAATTCCTGTGTAACCTCTGAATGGTTCTGCACGGTCACATACATGATCTCCACATTGGTGTCTTTTGGAATGAACGAGGTGACCGCGGATGATAGCTGATATCTTTTGGAAAATCTTGTAAGAGTCTGCCACATGAATCCCGCCGTCAGCTTGCTTTCATCTTGTTTTTCAGAGAAACGCGCGGCTTCCTGCTCTGCTGAAGCTCCGGCCGCGGAGTATACGTCCGCGCCGTTTCTTATCAGCCAGAAGTTACGGGTAGAACGGTTATTATGTAAGTTTTCCGAGCTTACCGGCTCTAAAAGAAACGTTTCCTGGTCAAGCTTGGCGTCACCGCCGAGATTTGGCGTGACAGAACTCTTAAGGCCCGTTTCCGATGCAAGGGGAAAGTATAGATAGCTTGTATTTTCCGGCTTCTTTATTAAAAAGCTGCCGTGCTCGTCAATAAATTTTAAGTGGTACAATCTTTATGCTCCTTTCATTATGTATTTAGATAGAAAACATCATAGAGGAAAACGTATATTAAAAATATAAGAAACATGTGAAAAATATCAGAATCATGACCTAAATTGCACAGCGCATTTCTTGTGTTTCCGCCCGGAAAGTAAAATATTAAGGAAGCGGTGAATTAACCAGCGCTTTCTTAAAAATGTGTCATGAATTTGATATTTTTGAAAGAATTTCAATATAACTGAAAAAATATTTACGTTATAATCCGTTCAACGATAAACGTGAGGCCAATGCTTCACAATATGTAAAAGGAGGACTTTTCAAATGAAAAAGAGAGTAGTTAGTATGTTGTTAATTGCAGCTATGGCAGCAGGCGTACTGGCAGGCTGCGGCAAGCCGTCTGATTCAGGAGACGGCAGCGGGGAAGGAAAGGTTATCAATATTTATAGCTGGAATGACGAATTTCGCGAACGTGTGGAGGCGGTTTATCCGGAGGTAAAGGAAACCTCTAAGGATGGTACGGTGACTACTTTAAATGACGGCACGGAGATCCACTGGATTATCAACCCGAATCAGGACGGCGTCTATCAGCAGAAGCTGGACGAGGCATTGATGAAGCAGGCGGACGCAGCGGCGGATGATAAGGTTGATATTTTCCTGTCGGAGACAGATTATGTGAACAAGTATACGGATGCAGACGCAGATGCGGCCATGCCGTTAAAAGACCTTGGGATTGACCCGGACAAGGACCTGGCGGATCAGTATGAATTTACAAAGGTTACGGCTTCTGACGCCGAGGGCGTCCAGAGGGGATCCACATGGCAGTGCTGCCCGGGATTGTTAGTATACAGGCGCGACATTGCAAAAGAGGTATTCGGGACAGACGATCCGGAGGAGGTCGGCCAGAAGGTAAAGGACTGGGATACCATGCAGGTGACGGCAGAAGAATTAAAGGCAAAAGGATATTATACATTCTCTTCTTATGCAGATACGTTCCGTCTGTACGGCAACAGCATTGAAGAATCCTGGGTAAGTCCCGGCGAAACGACGATTAAGGTCGACCAGAAAATTATGGATTGGGTAAACAGCTCGAAAGAATGGCTGGATGCGGGCTATCTGGATAAAAATGTAAAGGGACAATGGAATGACGACTGGAATAAAGCGATGGGTTCGGCGTCCAAGGTATTTGCATTCCTGTTTCCGGCATGGGGAATTGATTTTACCCTGAAGCCAAACTGGGACGGCGGAGACGGCGCATGGGCTGTTACCAATCCTCCGCAGGAATATAACTGGGGCGGTTCTTATGTACACGCATGTACGGGCACGGACAATCTGGAGCATGTAAAAGACATTATTCTTGCAGTAACAGTGGATAAGGATAATCTGCTGAAAATTTCTAAGGATTATTCGGATTTCACGAACACAATAAGCGGTATGAAGAAAGCGGCAAAAGACAACTCTTTCGCTTCTGATTTCCTTGGAGGACAGAATGCATTTGAGTATTTTGCACCGGTTGCAGAAAATATTGAAATCGCTCCGCTTTCCGCTTACGACCAGGGATGCGTAGAATTGATCCAGAATTCATTTAGCGATTACTTACAGGGAAAGGTTGATTATGACAAGGCGAAAAAGAATTTTGAGACGGCAATCATAGAGCGTTATCCGGATATCACTGAAATTCAGTGGCCGGAGTAAAGAAGAATAAATGCGGGGCGCCTGCGCCCCGCATCATGCGGAAAAAGAAAGGAATGTAAGTTTATGAATGCAAAACGAAAAAAAGTTGACTATTCAAAATGGGGATATATTTTTATTCTTCCATTTTTTGTAAGTTTTTTCATTTTTTCCTTTATTCCTTTGGTGGATACCATTCGGTATAGCTTTTTTGAATATTACCGTTCAGGAATTAAAGAGATTGGTCCGAATTTTGTCGGTATGCAGAATTATATCAGCCTTCTGGGATCGGATATGCTGAAATATGCCGCAAATACCCTGATTTTATGGATCATAGGATTTATCCCCCAGATCGTGATCGCTCTGGTGCTTGCAGAATGGTTTGTAGATGCAAGGCTTAAGATCCATGGAACACAATTTTTTAAGGTTGTCATTTATCTGCCGAACCTGATCATGGCGTCTGCATTTGCCATGTTATTTTTCACCATGTTCTCTACCAATGGTCCAGTTAATTCGATTCTTATGTCTATAGGACTTATCAGCCATCCGGTCGACTTCTTAGGTTCTGCATTTGGAACCAGGTCATTGGTCGGATTTATGAATTTCCTGATGTGGTTTGGGAATTCGACGATTATGCTGATGGCTGCAATTATGGGAATCAGCCCGGATGTATTTGAGGCGTCTGAACTGGACGGCTGCAACAGCTTCCAGCGGTTTTTCTATATTACGCTGCCGCAGATACGGCCGATTTTGGCATATACGCTGATCACGGCTATCATCGGCGGCCTGCAGATGTTTGATGTTCCGCAGATCCTGACCAATGGACAGGGAACTCCGGACCGTACATCTATGACGCTGATCATGTTCCTGAACAGTCATCTGAAGAGCAGAAATTATGGCATGGCGGGCGCGCTGTCGGTTTATCTGTTTATTGTAAGCGGTATTCTGTGCTTCTTTGTATACCGGATGACAAATAATGACGACCCGGACGGTTCAAAGGCGGCGGCGAAAAAAGCAAAAAAGCAGCAGAGGAGGGGATAGCCTTATGAAATCAAAACAGCCAAATCATTTACGAAGTATAGTTGCGCATATTGTACTGATCATCCTGTCATTTATGTGCTTGTTTTTCTTTTATATCCTGTTTATCAATGCAACACGGTCGCATGCAGACCTGCAGAAAGGGTTTTCTGCACTGCCGGGAAGCTATTTGTTTAAAAATCTGAGTAATGTTGCCAATGACGGAACCTTTCCGATGTTTAAGGGGATTTTAAACAGTTTGATCGTTTCCGGCTGCTCTGCGGCAATTTGTACATATTTTTCAGCATTAACAGCGTATGGCTTATATGCGTATAACTTTAAATTAAAGAAAATTGCATTTACTTTTATTATGGCGATTCTTGTAATGCCGACACAGGTAACGGCGATGGGATTTCTGCGGTTGATTACAAATATGGGAATGTATGATTCGCTGCTTCCGCTAATTATTCCTTCGATTGCTTCCCCGGCTGTGTTTTACTTCATGTACAGCTACCTGCAGTCATCGCTTCCGCTGTCGCTGGTTGAAGCATCAAGGATTGACGGCTGCGGGGAGTTTCGGACTTTTAACAGGATCGTGCTGCCGATCATGAAGCCGGCGATTGCAGTACAGGCGATTTTCAGCTTTGTAGGCTCCTGGAACAATTACTTTGTTCCGGCGCTGGTCATTCAGTCCAAGGACAAGATGACAGTCCCGATCCTGATTGCAACGCTTCGGGGCGCCGATTATATGAACTTTGATATGGGTAAGATTTATACAATGATCCTGGTGGCAATTGTGCCGATAATTATTGTATATCTGTGCCTGTCCAAGTTTATTATCGCAGGCGTGACCCTTGGCGGTGTAAAGGAGTAAAATTAACAAAGTTTTATGACCTGCTATAATGTAAGCAAAGAATAGGAGAACGTGGCAATTATGAATCAGAAACATAGCGGTACATTAAAAATGCAGCCTTCTAGGAGGGAGCTTATGAATGGCAGGCTGGCAAGAAAAGCGGCGGCAGAGGGTATGGTTCTGCTGAAGAATGAGGGTATACTTCCGTTTGACGGCGCCATGCCTGTCGCGCTGCTTGGCGGCGGCGCGGTTCATACGGTTAAGGGAGGCACCGGTTCAGGAGATGTTAATAACCGGAAGAGTATTTCTATATATGAAGGTTTAAGGGCGTCAGGCGTAATGATTACGAGCGAGAACTGGATTATGGATTATAAGGATTGTTACAGGGCCGCACGGGATAAATGGAAAGAAAAGGTCTTAGGAGATGCGGAGCATGCAGAGAATCCGTTTGATGCTTATGCGGCCAATCCGTTTTCTTTGCCGGAGGGACGAAAAATTATGGCAGAGGATCTGAAAGAGGCTTCGGCGGCAGTGTATGTGATCAGCCGTATTTCCGGTGAAGGCAGGGACCGCCGGAGGGCGGAAGGGGATTATTATCTGAGCAGAAAAGAGAGGGAGGATATATTATATCTGAACCAGACGGGCATACCGATCGTATTGCTTTTAAATGTGGGAGCGCCGATAGAGCTGACGGATATTTTACAGGAGGCGGGAAATATTAAGGCAGTCCTGAATATTTCCCTGCCTGGACAGGAGGGAGGCCATGCGGCTGCGGACGTGCTGCTTGGCCGTACGGCGCCGTGCGGCAGGCTGACTGCTACATGGGCAAGGCGTTACGAGGATTACCCTTCGGCGGAAAATTTTGGTTATTTGAATGGAAATTTAGAAACGGAGGAATATAGGGAGGGAATCTATGTCGGATACCGGTATTTCGACAGTTTTGGTATACAGCCGCTGTTTCCGTTCGGCTATGGGCTTTCCTATACTTCTTTTTCCATAAAATCTGAAGGGCTGCAGAGAACGGAGAGAGGCATAGATATCAAGGTCTCTGTAGAAAATACTGGAAAAGCTTATTCCGGACGCGAGGTAGTGCAGGTATACGTAACAATGCCGCAGACATCTGGCGCTAAAGAATATCAAAGGCTGGCCGGTTTTTCAAAGACAGATATCTTAAAGCCGCAGGAAAGACAGGAGCTTACTATTTCAATAGATCAGCCGCAGCTTTCCAGCTATTCAAAGGAGCTGCATGCATGGTACATGGAGGCGGGAACCTATGGCATATGGATCGGGGAGCATGCGGCTTCATTACAGCTTGCAGGCTTGTTTACAGTCCAGCACCGCACAATATTGGAGCGGACAAAGGAAATATGCCGCCAAAGGGAAGAACTTGAAGAACTCGGCATAGCTGAGCACGCCAGAAATAAAGCCGGCGAATGGCTTAAAATGGCAGAGGAGCAGGAGATCCCGGTTTTTCCGTTTATACCGCGGGAAGAGAAGAAGAGGACGCATAGGATTCCTTTTGCAAAAGAACAGCCTGTACAAGAATTAATTCCCCTTCTATATGGAAACATTACGCAGGGTACCAGCATGCTTGGCTCCGCAGGAATCCGGGTGCCTGGTTCTGCCGGGGAAACGACGGAGGCTTTGGAAGACAAATATGGAATACGTTCTTTGATCATGGCGGACGGTCCGGCGGGGCTCCGCCTGAGGCAGAGCTATGAAGTAGACAGAGAAACGGATTCGGTATATGGAGCCGGTGTTCTGGGATCCTTGGAAAACGGCTTTCTGGAAGAGGCGGGGCATCATGAAAATGCAGATACCTATTATCAATACTGCACTGCATTTCCGGTGGGAACAGCATTAGCGCAGTCATGGGATACAGAATTAATGCGGGAGTTTGGAGAAGCTATTGCCATGGAGATGGAGGAATTCCATGTTGATTTGTGGCTTGCACCCGGTATGAATATTCAGAGGAATCCGTTATGCGGGCGCAATTTTGAATATTATTCGGAGGATCCTTTTTTGTCAGGAATCATGGCGGCATCCGTAACGGACGGCGTGCAGAGCCGCAGAGGATGCGGCGTGACTATCAAGCACTTTGCCTGCAATAATCAGGAGGATAATAGAATGGGGGTAGACGCCCGCATTTCTGAACGCGCCCTTAGAGAGATTTATTTACGCGGATTTGAAATTGCGGTAAAGAATAGTATGCCGGCAGCCATGATGTCTGCTTATAACTTGATCAATGGCGTCCATGCGGCAAGCAGCCGGGATATCTGTACAACGGCTGCCCGTGAAGAATGGGGCTTTGAAGGTATCATCATGTCTGATTGGAATACAACGGTTCCTGAAAACGGAAGCGTACCGTGGCAGTGTATTGCGGCAGGAAATGATATCATTATGCCTGGGAATCAGAAGGATGATGCAGATATCCGTGAGGCATATGAACAGGGGAAACTTTCGGAAGAAATGATACGCTGCAGCGCGGGACGGATACTTGAAGTGATCCGGAAGCTTTCGTGAATACTTGATATTTTTTCCAAACCAGACTCAAGCTTTCGGACTGCTTTTTCAATCTCAGATACCCGTTCTGGCATAACGATAGACTGAAGACCACCGGCGCAGAGCTGACAGAGCTTTGCCGGGCGGCTCTGCGGTATTCCCATGATATAGGGATCATGGATACAAAGATTCATGGGATCAAAGCGCTCGGAGATATTTTAGGAGAGGGAAGTGTGGATGTTACTGTATCACTTTCTACAGAAAAATGACAGGAGAGGCAGAAAGTGTTTAAAATAATACGCATACCGATGGCTCTGAAGTTTTAAAACGGCGGTTCTCAAGAATTAGAATAATCATGTATGGAAATATGTAAAGAATCCTAACTGTTGCGCCCGGTCAACCGTCAAGCCGTTGTCGGGTGCGTCACGGGGGGCAAAACCGTATAAATCCGCGATTTCCTGCAGTGTAATTCCCGAAAAAGTAAAGGTAAATGATTTCCCTCTTTTTCTCCGGTAGGGTAACAGGGCGGCGGCAAGTTCCCCATTGGTGAGGATAATTGTCTGACCACAGATTGTAACGGGGTATTGTTCGTAAGGTGATTTGAGAAGGATATATTACTGTCTTTATCGCATTTCAGCCCAATATTTTGTTAGTTCCTGCATAAATGAATTTTTTCTCGTTCGGCTTAATAATAAGTGTTCTCCTTTTACTATAACACATTTACTTTCTATTGCTTCCACGTGCTCTAAATTGATTAAATATCCGCTATTTCCACGGGAAAAATGCATCCCATTTAGAAGCTCCTCCACATTTTTCAGTGTTCCATTAGATAAGAACATCCCATTTTTTGTATGGTATACCAGATTGTGACCTTTACTTTCTATATAATAAATATTTGATATATATTCACGTTTAACGCCGCCTTTAACAGAAATTACGATATATTGTTGATTTGTCCTCTGCAATCTGGTAATTGCGCGTTTCAATTTCTGGTGAAATACAAAGTAAGAAACTGGCTTTATGACTTAATCTAAAGCACCTACTTCATATCCACGAATTGCATACTGTGATATGTTCGTAATAAATATAATGATTGCATCAGAATCATTTTTGCGGATTTCTTCAGCAGCAGTCATTCCATCAACAAATTTCATTTGTATATCCATTAAAATGATATGATACTGTGCTTTATAATTTGTGGCGATATCGTCTCCATCTCGATACACCTTAATAAGGAAATCTTCGTTTTCCTCTTTTTGGTAGGTCTCTAAGTACTGTAACAGTTTAGAAACATATCGTTCATCGTCTTCTACGACAGCTATTTTTATCATTTTAACCTATTCCCCCATTCTTCATAAATTAGGAAATATTCATAATTATTATAACAAAATAATTATGTTTGGACAATGAGAAATAAACATAGAGAATTGTGAAAATTATACAAAAATATGTCTTGTATAATGTTGAATTTATACATATAAAAAAGATTTATGAAAAGAAATATGTAGTTTACGAAAAAGAAAAAAGCGTAGAACAATATTATATGAAAAATAATTTTGGTCTGAAAAGTGAAATCAGATTTTGGGTAAACCGTTTTATAAGTGTCACAGAGTGAATCATAATATGTTACCAAAGAAAGGATGGTGAGCATAAATGGTCAGAATAGCTGTTGTAGAGGATGATAATTCATATGTAGCGGAGTTGACAGAATATTTGAAAAGTTATCAACAGAGCCACGAGGAAAAACTAGAGATAACCATTTATCGGGATGGGGATGAGATTACGTCCAGTTATAAAGCACAATTTGATATTATTTTAATGGATATTCAAATGAAATTTGTAGATGGAATGACAGCTGCAAAGGAAATCCGAGAAATGGATTCGGAAGTAATTATTATTTTTATTACAAATGCTTCACAATATGCGATTCGCGGATATGAAGTAGGTGCTTTGGATTATATTTTAAAACCTGTGTCTTATTTTGTATTCAGTCAAAAATTGACACGAGCAATAGAAAGGATTAAAAGGCTGGAAAAAAGGAACATTATTATTCAGACTAAGGACGGAGTAACACGTTTAAATACTTCGGATGTACAGTACATAGAAAGTTTTGATCATAATCTGGTTTTTCATACGGAAGAAAAAGATTTTATTTCCAATTTGACAATGAAATTTATTGAGAAAGAATTAAATAACTCGACTTTTTCACGTGGAAACCATTGCTATCTCACTAATCTTGCATATGTAGATGGGATAGGAGACGGGTGTGCTGTTATAAAGGGAAGGAAGCTTCAGATTAGCCGTTCGCGAAAAAATGGATTTATGAAAGATTTAATAAAATATTGGGGGAATGAGAGATGAATATGGGAGATATAAATTCTGTTTTACTAGATATACCCAGATTTTATACGGCACTGGCAGAATGGCTTGCTTGCCTGCTATGTATTTTAAGAATGAGAAGAAGAATAAATAGTTGGAATCTGGTGGTAGTATCAGTAGGTGTGTTGGTATTGCAGTTCTTTTTTTTGATTCTGACTGATAATCAGGAAGACTTTTGGTGGATTGTTTGTATGGCAGTTGCGGTAGGGATTATGTATATTTTCATTTTTGCCTGCTGCAATTTGAGTGCAAAGGATGCGGGTTACTATTGTGTACGTTCCTTTGTACTGGCAGAGTTTATGGCATCGTTAGAATGGGAAATAGAGTGTTTTTTTTATTATGGTATGAATTGGGCATGTTTTTCGAATGGGATATTGTGGCTGATGATAACTTATGGAGGAGTCTGTGTGATTTATTGTCTGATAGAAAAAAAATCTATGACACAGGAGGAGCTTAATGTTGAGAACAGAGAACTGATTTCCTGTGTCATTATAGGAGCGTCAGTGTTTTTGATGAGTAATCTGGGCTATACATCATTAAAAACACCCTTTACGGTTACATTATATCCGGAAATCTTTATTATCCGCACAATGATTGACCTTGGCGGTGTCGCCATACTATATGCATATCATGTACAGAGAATCAATCTGCGAATACGCTATGAATTTGAAAGTATGCAGAACATATTACATAATCAATATATTCAGTATCAGCGCTCTCAGGAAGCGATAGATCTTATTAATTATAAATATCATGACTTAAAGCATTATATTCTTGTACTTAAGATGGAAGAAAATGAACAGCGGAGACGTGATTACCTGAACCAGATGGAAGAAGAGTTAAAAGGTTATGGAATGCAGTATAAAACCGGAAATCAAGTGTTGGATGTACTGCTTACTTCAAAAAACTTGAGCTGTGCAAAAAAACAAATTGTTATGACCTGTGTAGTGGATGGAACATTATTTGATTTTATGGATAACATTGATATCTGTTCTATATTTGGCAATGCACTGGATAATGCCATAGAATGTGAGGAAAAATTAGAATTGGAGAAAAGGCTGATTGAAGTGACTGCTTTTTCGCAAAAAAAATTTCTGATTATCCGGATTGAGAATTATTACGAGGGAGAGCTTGAGTTTACAAGAGGACTGCCACTTACGACGAAAAAAGAAACACAATTCCATGGATACGGTTTAAAAAGCCTTTGTTATACAGTACGAAAATATGGTGGAGAAACGGATATATCCGCACATGATAATTGGTTTAGCTTAAAAATATTAATACCAATGTGATGGAAACAGATATGTCATGAGATGGGCAAAATATACAAAAAAATATATTGCAAATCATATATATTGTCCATATAAACTGCAAATTATGCAGAAAAAACGACAGGTTACGGTGAAATATGTACAGCAAAAGAAACCATGCTATAATTTCAAAAAGTTTCCATGGAACCGAAAGAAAAAGGAGGAGAAAAAGATGGTTGATTTTTTGGCAGATTTACTGCGGCCAATTGTTACGAGCTATGGAGTTAGTGAAGCGGATTTGCAGACTTATCTTACACAACTTATCGGATATGTGTATGTTATCCTTGCAGCACTGGTTGTAATGATAATTGTGTTGATTGCAGCAGATGTAACATTAAGTGATGATACAATAGCAAATAGCAGGGATATGATTCAGAGTATTGGAGAAGAGGGGATGGTTTTGGCAAAGAATGAAGGGCTCCTGCCTTTGGCTCCAGATGTTAAGAAATTGAATGTATTTGGATGGGATTCTACAAATCCATTATTTGGCGGTACCGGTTCCGGTTCTTCCGACGCTTCAACGGCAGTAGGGATTCTTCAGTCATTTGAAGATGCTGGATATGAAACTAATAAGACGTTAACGGATATGTATGTTTCTTATCGTGAAGAGAGACCGACGCTTGCGATGGGAACATAGGACTGGACTCTTCCAGAGCCTGCAGTAGATGCATATACAGATGAAATTATGAAGGAGGCAAAGGATCTTTCTGATACGGCAGTTATTGTAATCGGTCGTCCTGGCGGTGAGGGGGCAGATCTTCCAATTGACATGAATGCTGTCATTAAAGGAACGTACAATCTGGCAGAAGAGATTTCAGCAGCACCGGATAATTACAATTATTTGAATGCTACATATACAAATAATGGTGATTACGATGATTTTGAAGAAGGGGAATCTTATCTTGAACTGTTTAAAACAGAAGAAGATATGGTGGAGAAGGTTTGTTCTGAATTTGATAAAGTAATTGTCATTATTAATGCAAGTAATGCAATGGAATTAGGATGGGTAGACGAATATGAACAGATTGGTGCTGTGATTTTGGCTCCACCAGGTGGTGCTACAGGATTTTCTGCATTAGGAGAAATCGTAAATGGTTCCGTAAATCCATCAGGAAAAACAGCGGATACTTATGTTAAAGATTTATTTAAAACGCCATATATCAATAATATTGGAAATCATGCATATACAAATGTGGATGATCTGAAAAAACAGATTGCGGAGGCAGATTCTGCTTATGAAGGAAATATCGCATTTGTTAATTATGTAGAAGGGATTTATGTAGGATATAAATTTTATGAGACAGCGGCTGAAGAAGGACTGATTAAATATGATGATTATGTACAGTATCCGTTTGGTTATGGATTAAGCTATACAACATTTGAAAAAAAGATGGAGAACTTTAAAGATGATGGGGATTCCATATCTTTCGAGGTGACTGTTACAAATTCCGGAGAAGTTTCCGGCAGGGATACCGTCGAGATTTATTACACTCCTCCGTATAATAATGGCGGAATTGAGAAAGCTTCTGCGAATTTGATTCAGTTTGAAAAGACAGAAGAGTTAGAGCCGGGGGCGTTCCAGTGATGTTGAAACTGCTGCGAATCAGTTTCAGGATTATGCACGTGGAGACTTTGTGCAGCTTTCCAGAGCCGACAGCTTTGCAAACTATAAGGAAGCTTGCGGAGAATTAAAAGAAGAGCAGTATGTAATGTCTGACGAAATCCGGGCAGCAATAGAAGAAGATGCAGTTGGAATTTACGACGGAACCTTGTATAACGAGGACTCGGATGAAATGCCGGTGATGGAAGCTGATAATGGTTTGGTGCTTTATGATATGGTAGGACTGGATTATGATGATCCAAAATGGGAAGAACTGCTGGATCAGATGAGTTTCGATGATATGGCAACTTTGATTAATGTAGGAGGATGGCAGACGGCAGAAGTGAAATCAATTGGTAAAATTGCAACCAATGACTGTGACGGTCCAGCCGGATTGAGTCACTTTATTACAGGGGCAAAAGGTACCGCTTATCCTTCGGAAGTATTGATGGCGCAGACGTGGAACAAGAAACTTATGTATGAAGCCGGCCAGACGATGGGGCAGGAGTATAAAGAGGTTAGTAATTATGGCTGGTATGGTCCGGCTATGAATACACATCGTTCTGCTTTTGCAGGACGGAATTTTGAATATTACTCAGAGGATGGTGTTCTTGCAGGGTATCTGGCTGCGAATGAAATTAACGGTGCGGCGGAGCATGGCGTATATGCGTATATCAAACACTTTGCAGTTAACGACCAAGAAACAAATCGGTGCGCTTTCTTATTGACATTTGCTTCTGAACAGGCAATTCGGGAGGTATATTTGAAGCCGTTTGAGCTGGCAGTAAAGGGTTTTGAAGGGAAAGCGCTTGCTGCAATGTCCTCATTTAACTTTATTGGTACGGAACCAAGTTGTGGCAATGAACATTTGTTGAATAATGTTTTACGAGGCGAATGGGGCTTTCTAGGAATGGTTGAATCGGATTTTGATGGTTCATATGGATATATGATTACCGACCATTGTATTCGAAGTGGGAATGATTTAATGCTGGGATTTGGCACTGTTGAATCTAATGTCCTGTCAGACAAGAGTGCTACAGCTGTTAAGGCTATGCGGCAGGCAAGTAAGAATATTCTTTATACGGTTGTGAATAGTGGCAACTATGCAGGGGATGAGGATCCAGCAGGCGTCATGACAAATATGACAAAGTTATTTATTGCGTTTGATGTAAGCGCTGTGTTGATTATTCTTGCAGTGGAGGCAATACTGATTCTTCGCTATTTGAGAAAGAAAAAGGTTGTTTCTGAAGAATAAACGATAGAGAAGTGAATAAAAAGAGAAGCAGGAACTTCTGTGTGGAAGGGGGAAAGTTGCGATGGCAGCTTATACAGCTGCCACAGCATCGCCCCTTTATTTATATAGTCATTAAAAAAAGAAGGTGAGAGATTTGGATATTAAGAATATGGTTCAAAAAATGAGTCTGGAAGAAAAATGTTATTTGCTTTCTGGAAAGGATTTTTGGCAGACCCGTTCTGTAAAGCGGATGGGAATTTCGAATGTGACGCTTTCTGACGGACCTCATGGGATTCGAAAACAGGAGGGAGCGAGTGATCAGCTTGGTTTAAATGGAAGTGTGCCGGCTACTTGTTACCCTACAGCAGCTACAATTGCTAACAGCTGGGATCCGAAACTGGGAGAAGAAATTGGATCCTACCTCGGAGCAGAGGCTTCATCACAGGACGTCTGTGTGTTGCTTGGACCTGGACTTAATATAAAGAGAAATCCGTTGTGCGGGCGTAATTTTGAGTATTTTAGTGAAGATCCGTATTTGGCAGGAAAAATGGCGGCAGGGTATGTGAGAGGTATTCAGTCAAAGGGGGTTGGAGCGTGTCCTAAACATTTTGCAGTGAACTCACAGGAACTCCGGCGTATGGCAAGTGATTCTGTTGTGGACGAAAGAACCCTTCGGGAAATTTATCTGACTGGTTTTGAAATTGCAGTGAAGGAGTCGAAGCCAAAGTCGATTATGTCTTCCTATAATCGTGTGAATGGAGTTTATGCGAATGAAAACGAGTATCTTCTTCAGAAAATTCTCAGAGATGAATGGGGATTTGATGGTTTCGTGGTATCGGATTGGGGAGCATCTAACGATCATGTGGCAGGCGTAGCAGCAGGCTCCCATCTGGAGATGCCGACTACCGGAGGAGATTCTGATGAAGAATTAATCCAAGCAGTAAAGGCTGGAAAACTGGATGAAAAGCTTTTAGATCAACGTGTGGAAGAGCTTTTAGATGCGATTCTGCCTCTGCGCGAAGCAGTGGATAAAGTTAAAGGCATAAAATTTGATATTGAAAAACATCATGCTATGGCAAGGAAAGCGGCAGAACAGAGCATTGTACTTCTAAAGAATGAAAATCATATCCTTCCCCTTGCTGCAGGGAAAAAGGTATCTATTATCGGTGATTTTGCAAAAACGCCTCGTTATCAGGGGGCAGGATCCTCTGTCGTGAATCCCACAAAACTGGAATCTACGTTAGATGTAATTCAAAATTTCCCGATAGAGTTCTTAGGATTTGCGGTGGGATATCATAGAACTGGAGCAGCGGATGCTGCGCTTGAAAAAGAAGCGACAGAATTGGCAGCAAAGGCGGATGTTGTGCTTTTGTTTATTGGACTGGATGAAATATCGGAGTCCGAAGGCTTAGACCGTAAGCATATGAGACTTCCGGACAGCCAGATTAGGCTGCTTGAAAAGATTGCGTCCGTAAACAAACATGTGGTTGCAGTACTTGCCGGAGGAGCGCCCATTGAGATGCCATGGATTGATAAATGTGAAGCGGTAATTCATGGATATTTAAGCGGACAGGCAGGTGCAGGAGCCATGCTGAATGCTATTACCGGAAAGGTTAATCCGTCTGGAAAGCTGAATGAGACATATCCATTGAGATATGAGGATGTTCCGTCTGCTCCATATTTCCCTTCTAAGGAACGTAATGCGGAATATAGAGAAGGATTATATATAGGCTACCGATATTTTGAAACGGTAGGAAAGAAAGTATTGTTCCCGTTCGGATATGGGCTGAGTTATACCACATTCCAGTATAGTAATTTGAACTTAAGTGAGACAAAAGCAGTTTTTGATATAACAAATACTGGAGATAGGGATGGTGCGGAAGTAGCACAGCTTTATATCAGTGCAAAGTGTAGTGGAGTGTATCGTCCAAAGAAAGAATTGAAGGGTTTTACTAAGGTATTCTTAAAGGTTGGAGAAACGAAGACGGTAGAGATACCAATAGACAGGGATGCATTTCGTTACTTTAATGTGAAGACTAACGAATTTGAAATTGAAAGCGGGGAATATGAAATATTAATCGGAGCCAGTGCGTCGGATATTCGGTTGTCTGAGACGGCAGATATTATAGGGACAGGAGCCGTTTTACCATATGATATGCGACTGCTTAAGGATTATGCCTCTGGAGATATTACACAGATATCCGATCAGGAGTTTGAAACACTTTTAGGGCATAAGATACCGAACGGGCATTGGACTGGAAAGCTTGACCGTAATGACGCGATTTGCCAGATGTACTACGCAAAAAGCGGACTAGCAAGGATGATTTATAGGGTTATGACAAATATTGTGGATAAAAGCATGGCTAAGGGGAAACCAAACCTGAATCTGATGTTTAATTATAATATGCCGTTTCGAGCGATTGGGAAGATGGCAGGTGGAATCTGCAGTCAGGAAATGGTAGATGGGATTGTAACGATTGTAAACGGACATTTTTTCAAAGGATTTGGACAGGTGATCGGTGGCTTTTTCCGACAGCAAAAGGTCAGAAAAAGGGCAAAGAGCATGAATTAAAGTATCAATGGAGGTAGAACTCATGAAAGAAAACGCATTTACAAAGTGGTGGGGAGGATTTGCAGACAAACACCCCGGCGCAGCCAAGTGGATCCGTGAGGGAGGCCTGTTCTTCTTATTCAGTAATCTGGTAACGGTATGGCAGTATATTTTAATTCAGTTTCTGCCGGGAGCCTTTTCAGCTTACAAAAACGTGGAATGGATGTGGCCGGGAGTTCAGATGGAGATGTTCGGGGCGTCCTTTACCTTCAATGTTCTGGGGTACAGTGTGGTGGACGGAGGGCTTGCCTACTTTATCGGCTATCTGATCGCAACGTTTACGGCTCAGTGTATCAATTTCCCGTTACAGAGGAATATCACCTTCCGCAGCCATGGGAAGATTCCGCCGCAGATCGTGGGGTATTTCGTCGGCTGGGTAGGCGTGACCCTGGTAGTCAATTCCATCAACAGTATCTGGGTAGGCGTGGCCGGAACATTGGGAGTACCGGATTTTATTTACAACATTATCACGACGGTTCTGACCGGAGGTGTGTCTATGGTGATTTTCTTCGTTGTCAATAAGATTATCTTCCCAGAGGGAGAGGCGGAGAAGGCAGAGAATTAGAGTTGAATATACATATATGGAGGAGAAAAGCAATGAAATATACAGCAGTTATCTTTGATCTTGACGGCGTTATCTGTTTTACAGATAAATATCATTATCAGGCATGGAAAGAGCTGGCAGATGAAGAAGGAATCTATTTTGATGAACAGATCAACAGCCGCCTTCGCGGCGTCAGCCGTATGGAAAGCCTTGAGATTATTCTGGAGAGGGCGTCGAAATCTTATACAGAAGAAGAAAAAACAGCAATGGCGACAAAGAAAAATGATCTCTACAAAGAGCTTTTGGTGCAGATGTCACCGGAAGACCTGCCGGAGGATGTGGCAAAGGCGTTGAAGGGATTAAAAGAAGGCTGGTGTGAAGATTGCCATAGGCTCTTCAAGTAAGAACGCACGTACTATTTTGAACCAGATTGGTCTGGGTGATACCTTTGACAAGATCAGTGACGGGAATAACATCAGTAATTCCAAGCCGTATCCGGAAGTATTCCAAAAGGCTGCAGAGATGCTTGGACTAAAGCCTATGGACTGCCTTGTGGTTGAGGACGCAAAGGCGGGGATTGCAGCAGTAAAGGCAGGCGGATTTGACTGTGCAGGAATTGGGGAAGCTGCAGAGGACGCGGATACGACTTACCCGATCCAGAAGATCGGCGATCTGCTGGGAATCGTATTATAGATTCGTGGACTGACCGATTCATATTTTAAATGGTAAATGTCTGTGACCGCTGTTGTAGAAAGCAGCAGAGATAAAGGATGATAAATGAACAGGACAGCGGATCGGACCATAACAGGAATCCGCTGTCTTTTGTATACAGATAAGGAGGACGTAAGTATGGCAATGGATTACAGCAGGATTGGGGACTGGATTCTTAGGGAGGACTGCTTTGATGCGGAGCATCTGGGGAAGTGCGAGGCAGTTATGAGCCTTGGGAACGGATATCTCGGATTTCGGAGCGCAACGGAAGAGTGTTATCTGGGCGAGACAAGGGATCTGTTAATTAATGGAACCTTTAATAAATTTGACCCATCCGCAGTTACCGAACTTCCCAATGCGGCAGATATGACTGCCATGGAAATCAGGATTAATCAAGAGCGGTTTACGTTGGAGCAGGGAACGGTCGATTCCTACAGCAGGGAGTTAAATATAAAAACTGCAGAATTAAAGCGGGAAATGATATGGACGTCTCCGAAAGGCCACAAGGTTAAATTAATGTTTTGCAGGGTGGTTTCTCTTAACAGGCTTCATGATTTTGTAATGCAGGTGGAACTTACGCCGTTGTCCGGGGATATCAGCGTGGAGCTTAAGTCGGGGATTGACGGACGTGTGACCAATACCGGGGCGCAGCATTTTACAGATGGGGATATGCGTTTCTATGAGGGGTGGAAGTATACGGCTGTGCGGACTGCAGCGGCTGTGCGCATAAATCCAAATGTCTGTATAAATACAATGCCGAAAAGAATCCAGACCGAGGGGCACTTCGGGGACATCAAGGAAAACGAAAATTTTCGACGCTTCAATTACCGATCGGGGGAGAAAGTGTATAAAGAGTTCATGCTGTATGCGATAGGCCGGAATATTATGAAATACCATCGGTTCTTACATCATGAAATCAAGAAATATGAAGGAAAACAGGAGAAGAAAACAGCTTAGCTGAAGGAGCGCTTCAAAAAATCTCAACAAGGGGTTTTTGCGCTTTAAAATAGGGGATATAAAAAGGAAGATACAATTCCATCGGGAATTCATGACTTAACAAAGCCTGAATCTGTGGGATTGTATCTTCCTTGCTTGTCAGAGGTTAAAAATCGGTATTAACCGACACCCCCTTTGTATAGGTTTTGCGTGATAATGTACAGAAAAATGGCAAAAGCGATAGAAAGTAACTTTATCGCTCTTTCTTTTTTAACAAATGGGAGGGATATACCCCATTTGAATGGCTTTCGTTACAGCTTCAACAGATGAGGTAACATCAAGTTTTTCAAATATATGCTGCAAATGATTTGATAGGGTACGCTCGCTGATATAGAGTGTAGCTGCAATCTCTTTCCGCTTCATACCGGCAGCTATAAGCCGCAGGATTTGTTTTTCGCAATCAGTCAATTCCTCTAAAAACGGAATCTCCCTGTTAAAAATAACTGCACCCTGTGATATTTGGGAAAGGAAGGATACCAGTTTTTCAAGCTCTATGTTTTTGTTGATAAATCCCTTTGCCCCGATTTTTTCTGCTTCGTTGCGGTATACTGGCAGGTCATATCCAGACAGGATCACTATCTTTTGCTCCGGATATCGGTATAGCAGTTGTTTTGCCAATTCCAAACCATCTTCGGATGCTATGTTTTTCAAATTTATATCCATAAGCAGGATATCCGGCCTGTTGGTATCAATGAAGTTGTCCAACCGGGAAATATCATTGATGCTTTCAAATGATGTGATCTCAGGATAATCCGATAAGGCAATCTCCAGACTTTTTGAAAATAGGGTGTGGTCATCTACTAATAAAATATTGATAAGAAACATCTCCTTTCATTGGCAGGGTAATCTGTATGCAGACCCCATGCGGGAAGTTATTGGTTATCTTTACAGAACCCTCCATATTATTGACACGCTCAGTGACCAGTGCAAGCCCGCTGTGCTTTGATGGATCGGCGGATGAGAGGATGTCCGCATCAGCAGTCCCATTGTCCCTTATGCGCAGCGTTATGGTCCCGTTGTCCTGTGCAAGGGTTATCCATGCTTTTTCACTCACTGAGTGCTTATAAACATTTGTGACAAGCTCTTTCAGGAGACGGTATACGAATATATCATAAGGGGCGGCTAAAAACAGGGAATCTGGGCATTCAAAAGTAACACGGATATTATGGTGCGGAAAGGACTGTGATATATATGCAAGCAGGTTTTGGTAATTCTCTTTCACAGTAAGTTTTGGGAGCATTGCAGGGCGGTAATCCTGCATCCGTTCACGGATATAAGTGTTCATGTTATCAAGGGTTTCCGTGATGATTTTCTGGATATCGGGGTGCCCTGCCTTTTTCATCATGTTCTTTATGGAAAGCAGGTCCTGGAGAATGTCATCATGGAGGAAATTTGCAAATTCGAGGTTTAGCTGTTCTTCCTGCTGTAGCTGCTCTAATGCGGCGTAGTATCTGCTTTCCCTGGCCATCGCACTTTTCCCGTGCCTTAAATTAAAATCTAATGCAATATTGCAGGCATATACAAGGACAAACATGGCATCCAGCATAAGGAAAAACAGTGGGAAGCCGATGCCTGAAGCCAGTGCGGACAGACCGCAGATAACTGCCCCGGCAAGCAGGATCAACGCTGACTGGCGACTGCTGAATATGGTTGACAGAGGGGCACTGCTATGTTCTTTTCGTATAATGCCGTGTATGCTCATAGAGAACAGCAGGACAGGAAGATATATCCCAAAATTAGAAAGATGCCCGCTGACTCCCATTGTAGAGAAGTAATAGGCAAGGAATAAAATGCTTACCATCACAAGGGAGAAAAGGATATATTTCCACTCCGCCTTAAAAACAAAGGCAGTCCTTTTTCTGTGGAAGACAACAATGAAAATGAAACAAAGCCAGCCTGCCAGAAACTGTATGCCGTAAAACAGGGAAAATATTTCATTTGACGCCAGCAGGCCGATAAGGGAGCAGATGCAGGTTCCGGTCAGGCATATGTTTACTGCTTTCTTGAATTTATATCCGCTTCCCTGAAACAGAAACATGAGTATGAAATTTATGGAGACATACCAAATGACCGGGCTTAAGGCAGAGAAAACCATACCCGTCCGGGACTCATCCTGCGCAGACAGGAGTATATACCAGCTATGGAGTGCCAGCAGGCCGCAAAACAGGGAGATGACTTTGTTTCCCCTGACATTGCAGGAACTTATATAAGTAATGTCTATGAGCATCAAAGAGGACAGGAACAGGGATACGATCCCTGTGGCGTTAAATGACATATTCCGGTTTATGGCCAGTGCCATATACATAATGAGCAAAATGGAATTTGCAAAAAGCAGAAGGTTTAATGTTATACTCTTCATATCCGGCCTCCTTTTTTCACGCTTCATTATACCATTTATTTTCGGGTATACAAACAGGAATTTCTGCATGATTTCTGATTTGTCATAAAGGCGTGTGAAACCGCCGGGCATGAAAGCGCGGCGGTTTCATGCAGCCTCTATTTTGTCAGCACAGCTTTACAGCAGGTGTGGACAGTCATACAGTAATAGGCCAGATAAATAATGAATGTCAGCATAATGGCGGCCATTGTGGGTGTATACAGCACGAGGCTGTTTTTCAGGATATTCTGCATGAGGGCGGACTTGTATACCAACGTGGCGAAGATGCAGTCTGCCAGCCCGAATAAAAATGGGATGATGAAAAAAGCCGCCGTCTGTTTTTGGATGATCTTTTTGATTTTCCTGTCCGTATACCCCATTTTCCAGAGAATATCATAATCAGATTTCGAGTCGGTTATGGCTGAAACATTATTAAAGTAAAGGATGCTTCCGGTTGCTATAAAGAACAACACCACGAGAAAACCAATCAACAGGAATGTGGAACTGCTCAGGGAAAATATTTCGTGTACCCTGTGCGAGTTTCCCTGCAGGTAGGGACTTCCGGACAGATATTCTGACAGGGCCTGGAACAGTGCCTCGTTATCCTCAATGGATTTTCCGTTTATGCTGAGGACTTTCGCTGCAGGAACTGCCTGTTCTGTTATCATATGGTATAAATCGTCACTTACGATCAAAGTCCCTACACTGTTTGCAAATGATATGGGATTATCCAAAGTAACAGCGGTCACTGTGACCGGTATTTCATGATTGCCTATGAGCAGTGGATAAACATTGCCCGTTTCATCATTGTCAGAATCCGGCTGGTACTTGATTAAAATACACTCATTGTTATTTAAAGTGGCAAGCTGTTCCAACGCTTTTGTCCGTCCCTGTGCTTCCAGAAGAGCTGTATAGTTTGAAAATGGAATACATTCAAACCCTGCATCCCGCAGGATTTTTTCATTATCCGAATCCCTCTTGGAGGTTCCGATGCTGTACTCCACAGGGAGCTGCCCGGCAGTGGAAGTGACCTTATAAATATCAGTCTGCAGGAATGTGACATCATCCCCCGGTGAATACTCATTTATGATCTGTTTGAACGCAGTTATTTCACTTTCATTTTCAATCCTGCATTCTATTTCCGATGGCGCCATACGGGATACCGCAGCTATTGGGTAGTATAGCGATAAAGCCATGACGCTTGAAACAGTCAATGTTGCGGCTGACAATAATGTAAGCATGATCAGTGTCCTGGAGTTTGAATGGATACGGTATATGAACCCAGGCGCAGTGATGATCTTCGTTTCCGTGTAGAATTTTCGTTTGTTTTTCTTCCCTGCCTGTACCGCAAAGGGAAGAAAGGATGCGATAAAAAGCACTGTTCCTGAGAGTATGAGTGCAGATGTCAGCATGCCGACTGGATAAAAACCAATTGTAAGCCATAAGGATTCCGCACCCCGTAATATATCGAGTGCAAGGCAGTATCCTGAAATAACAGCCAAAAATCCAATGACAGACGGGACAGCATGGAACTTCATCCTTTTTTCTGCACTTTTTTCATATCTCACTAAATCCATGAGTGATGTCCTGAAAAGGAATCTGCCGTTGGACAGGGCTAATACTATGACGACAGCGGAAATAAAGCAGGCTGTTTTCATAACGGCATTTGGGTTAAAAAAGGGTATTTCTGAATGATTGACCGCCAGATCCAGCAATTTTGTAATGCCAAAGACAATCCCCTTGTGAAAAAAACCGCCCAGAAGTATCCCAGCCATAAAAGCTCCTGAACAGATGAGCAGGTTCTCTGTTATGAGCAGGGAGAGTATTGTGGATTTTCTGTATCCTAATAATACGTAAATACCGAGTTCCTTTGTGCGGCGGCGTAAAAAGAAGCGGTTTGAATATGACATATAGAAAACAACAAAAGCCATGAGGAATACGGAAATCGTGTTGCACATCGTTTCAACCCGTCCGTCATTTGATATTTTTTCAAGCATGACCGCATTCATGGAGAACGAAGTGAATGCAAAAAAGATAGTAATCACAAATGAAACGGATAATAGATAGAGGGCGTAAAACGAAAAATTATTTTTCAGATTCTTAAGTGCCATAGATAAATTATGCATCTCTCCCCCTCCTATCTTTCTGTGTCTAATTTTGCCACTTCCCGTGCGATGGATTCATAGAATGTGCGCCTGTCATCATTCTGTCTGAACAGCTCCCGGATAATGCACCCGTCTTTAAAGATCAAAATGCGGTCAGCGAAACTTGCGGCATATGCATCATGTGTAACCATCAATATAGTGGTATTCAGGGATTCGTTTGATTCCTTCAAGGTGTTTAGTAAATCTGTCGCAGAACTGGAATCCAACGCCCCCGTTGGCTCGTCGGCAAATAGAATACTTGGCCGCTTTACAATGGCCCTCAAAGCCGAAGCCCGCTGTCTCTGCCCGCCCGAAAGCTCATTTGGGTATTTGTTAAGCTGTGGGTCAATACCAAATGCTTCTGCTAGGCTCCGTACCATGTTTTCTATTTTTTTCGGCGGGAGTTTCTGCAGGGTAAGCGGGACAGCAATATTTTCAAAAATGGTAAGGCTGTCAAGCAGGAGATATTCCTGAAAAATAAATCCTAGCTTATCCCTGCGGAAATCCGCTGCGCCTGAATCGGAAAGGTTCTTAATGTTGACACCGTCTATAGTGATGCTGCCGCTTGTAGGTGTGTCAATCGTGGAAAGGACATTAAGCAGCGTAGTCTTCCCGGAACCCGAAGCGCCCATGATGGCGATAAACTCACTTTTCGCCACGCTGAACGATACTTTATTCAGGCTTGGGTGCTGTGCCCTGGCATAAATTTTTGTTACTTCTTTTGCTTCTAATAATGCAGACATATGAAATTCTCCTTTGCGTTTGATGTAAACATTGTACTTTTTGGGACTTGAAATGAAATGAGTAAAACAGGCAATTATTTTTGCGTGATTTAATCATTCAAATTGGGAAGCAGTATGATAATCTAGTTAAAAACTATTTTATAGAGGAGAAAATGAAATGAATAAGTTACAGCTAAATCCAAAGAAGATCATTATCTGGCTATGCGTAAACTATGGAATATTTATTCTTGCTTTCTTTGTGCTGGGTATGTTAGGAAGCGAGTACAAAGTGATACTCTGGATCAATTTTTTCCTTGATATAGCCATTTGCGTTATGTCACTTGTACTTAATATTATCCTGTTTTTCCCAAAACATGAAACTTCTTTGTTTGTAAAACTTGTATTCTTACTTATAACTTTAGCTTTGGCAGCATTTACATACTACGCATTCATTATGCCGGAGTGCGGTTTGCCGTCAGTGCTGTTTTCTTAATTGAAGTAGCAATAGCGTATAAACTGAAAATACTACAAAAGACAAACCGCCGCACGATGGCCATCATCCGCCGTATGCGGCGGTCTGCCTTTTCCGCAGGCAGGCCGGGCGGCCTGATAAGGGAAATTGCTTGGAAAGCGGGGAAATAAGAGGTAATATGCTTACACGGCGGTTTGCGTTTGTGCCGCCCTTATATCGGACGAATGGCGAAAAACTTTAGTCCTTCCGGTGATATTCTGAGATTGATTCATAGTCGTTTCGTGCAATTTATGGGCGTTTTGTGCAATGGCGTTTGATAGGATGCCCCATAATCCGATATAATTTATGACGGAAAGTGAGGAAAATATGGATGAAGATAGTGGTCTGTGATGACAGCAGGGAGGACAGGGGTGCGCTACGGGCGCTGCTGGAAGCCTGCGGGCATGATTTTGAAATAAGGGAATACGGTTCCGGCGAGGAGCTGTATGCGGATATGGGGTATGTGCGGGAATGCGGCATTGTGCTCCTCGACATTAACATGGAAGGCATGGACGGGCTGGAAGCGGCGGGGAAGGGCTTCGTGCGGATACACCAGAGCTTCCTCATCAACATGAGGTACATCGGGAAACTCAGCAGCTATGTCATGGTGCTGACCACGGGGAAGGAGATATCCGTGCCGAAGTCCAGGTACCCGGAAGTGAAGCGACAATACACATTGTTTAAGGGGGCGGAGTGATCATGGGGATGTGGATACTTTCTTTCTGCCTTATGGCGGTAGAGGTGTGGGGGAGCATATATTTTTTTGATACTTTCACGGAACGGAAAAGGACGGGATGGCTGGATAAGTGCAGGTATATTGTTTTATATTTTTTCTGCGTGCCTATTGGATTCCTTGGAGGGTACCTTAATTCACTGGGAATCAAGGTGCTGATGATAGTTTTAGTCTACATGGTATTTTGTGTGGTTTTCTATAGGGCGGACTGGAAGCAGTGTATTTTCTTTTCTGTGCTGAATTATTCCCTGTTGTTTTTGACAGATATTTTTTCACTGTTGGTTGAGAACATACTGGCTTCAAGGGAAGAGCTTCTTGCCTTAGAGCATATTCTTTTATACCTTCCCATGAAAATAGGCTGGATTCTCCTGCTTTTTGTATTGCGTAAAATATGGAAAGGAAAGAAAAATTATAAGGAGCTTTCCCGTAAGGAGTGGCTGAAATTTTCCATGCTCCCGCTGCTCACTGTGGCCTCCATGTTGCTCGTGCATTTTTGTTACAGCGGGGAGAGAAAGGTGCAGACGGCATACCTTTTTCTGTCGGTGGGGCTGATATTCATCAACATCCTTGTCATAGAGCTGATGCAGGGAATCCTTGAAAAAGAAGAATTGTTCCGGGAAAGCGCGCTGGCAGGCCAGAAGAAGGAAAGCCAGCTTGCCCATTACCGGGATATGCAGGCGGTCTATGAGTGGCAGGGGAGGAAGATGCATGACTACAAGAACCAGATAAGGACAATGCAGGTGTTGTTGAAGAAAGGCGACACGCAGGCTGCCGCCGCACTTGCAGAACGGCTGACGGAGAGCATATCGGTGGAGATGGCGGCAGTCAGCACGAACCACCCGGTAGTGGACGCAGTCCTGAACCAGAAATTCCACGCCGCAAGGGAGCAGGGCGTGTCCATGACGTTCCGGGTGGGTGACATGGGCGGGCTGCGGCTTAATGAGGAGGAGACGGTAATCCTGGGAACCTTTACGATGAAATCGTGCAGGGATATAAGGACGGCACGGCGGAGCGTTATGTGGAGGATGAAAATTCTGAAACGGGGTTCCGTAAGATGACGCTTGATGAGGAACTGGCCGGTCTGGATAAGGCGTTCCAGATGATGGCTGACGGTGCAGGTGTTAAGGAAATGATTTCAGGCGAGTTCAGGAGGCTGGCATCCAAGGCTGGGAGCAGGCAGACGGCTTTTACGGATGTAAACAAAAAGCCGCAGGGTACAGACGTGCCGCAGAAACTGATGGCGCTGGCACAGGCGTGGAAGGATGCCTATAAGGTTTCCGGCTCTAAAGAGGGCGGCATGGAGAAAGTGCTGTCCATGCTGGACGGTATGTTCGGCATTAAGAATGAAGCGTAGAGGAGGAGGTGGTTATGTCAAGAATCACAGATTACAGTTTTTTGTTTCAGAGTATGTTTGGAACAAAAAGCACAAAAGGTACGAGCATTATAGGCAGCTTTCAGTTGTCGCAGTTAAACAGCGGTTCCATACAGGCGCAGTTACGGGCGGCGGGTATTGATACGAACAGCAAGCAGTATAAGGCCGTGATAAAAGAAATGATGCGGAATGGAAACGGTGCGATGTACACAAATATCCAGTGCATTAAAAATTACATGAAATGCTATGATAAAGACGGGGATTACTTAACTTAAAGATAACATATACATACAGCCTGCTGATACATTGCTTGCAGATACCCCGCAGAAACCAAACCATACAGAAAAGGAGTTTTTGCATATGAAATCAATATTTGAACAGTTAGGCGGCATATACCACGAAGAAAATGGGTATCTTATTCCAGATTTAAGATTACCAGATGAAGAAGAACAGCCGATAGGCATATGGGGACAGCGGCATATGGACTATCTGAAGCAGTACCAAAAGGTTACATACACCAATCTTCTCACAAGCGGCAGGCTCAATTCCTATCTTGCCGACATTGACAGGCAGGCGCAGGAACGCTTTGAACGGCTTATAGAGGGCATGAAGCAGGCGCAGGGCGTTACGGAACAGCTAAAGGCTGAAAACGCCTTAGAATGGGTCGGACGGCTCAATAACATACGGACTTGTGCAATGAAGATTGTGAACGAGGAAATTATTTTCACATAGGCAACATGGCGGCAGAGGGTTAAAGCTCTGTCGCTTTTCTTTATAATTTTAGCAATAGTCTTCTCAAAAACGGTCAACGGATATATAATATACTTGCATTAACCGTTACGGTCAATAAGGAGAATGTATATGAATGACAAGTTTTTCAAACTTCCATTAGAAAAACAGCGGCGTATTATAAACGCTGCTTACAAAGTGTTTTCAGAAAACAGCTATAAAAAAGCCCCAATGTCGGAAATTGCAGACGAGAGCGGTATTTCAAAAGCATTGCTTTTTCACTATTTTACAAACAAAAAGGAATTATATATGTACCTGTGGATGAACGCTATTGAGATGACAAGGAAAGCGGTTACAGAATACAAAACTTTGGAAACAGATGACTTTTTTGAAATGCTGAAAAGAAGCCTATTATCAAAGTGTTCGCTTATGCGTGATTATCCGCATTTATATGCTTTTTCGCTAAGAGCATATTATGAAACGGCTCCAGAAATACACAAGTCCATTCAAGAAAACTTTAATGATGTTAGCAAGGCAAGTGAAATGATAGTGTTTGAGAAAATAGATATATCAAAATTTCGGAAAGATATTGATATAAAAACAATGTATGCTGAAATCTTTTACGCTGTCGATGGATATATGCTGAAAAAATATCGTTTAAATTGTATTATACCAGATGAAATTGAGAAAGAAATTATTATTTTAATTGATTTTTGGAAAAAGGTTTATACGCAGGAGGTGTGAACAAAATGCAGCATAAAACAATTTTGTCACAAGGCGGAACTGTACATTATTGGATTGCCAGAAATGACAATGTATCAGACTGTATTGTTTTTACGCATGGAGTAACCGCAGACCATACTATGTTTGAAAAGCAGATACCCTACTTTTCAGATAATTACACAATCATCTTATGGGATGTTCCTATGCATGGATTGTCGAAACCATATCAGAAATTCACTTATCAAGATACAGCAGAAATATTACATAGCATATTGCAGAAAGAGAACATTCAAAAAACATTTTTAGTGGGTATGTCTATGGGCGGCTATCCAAGTCAACATTTTGCTGCTTTGTATCCTGATATGGTAAAAGGATTTGTGGCGTTAGATACAACGCCATTGGGACTTAAATATTACTCAAAATCAGACTTGTGGTGGCTGAAGCAGGTTGTTCCTATGGCAAAATGCTTTACAACAAATCTTTTACGAAAGAGCATGGCATGGTCAGTATCAGAGAGCCGCTATTCCTATCAAAAAATGTTGTCTATGTTAAAGCCGCTGTCTAAAGCAGAAATTATCCAGCAAATGCGGATTGCATATGAATATTTTATTGTAGAAAATAAAGATGTTGATTTTTCGTTCCCC
>Ga0137306_100960_pt1 | contig 33381 bp, 32 predicted proteins | sample Inofroosms_March_FD_97187 | JGI IMG/M metagenome (GOLD analysis project Ga0137306, IMG submission 97187) | Mouse cecal microbial communities from Vienna, Austria - N-Acetylneuraminic and N-Acetylglucosamine D2O microcosms_March | ecosystem: Host-associated > Mammals > Digestive system > Large...
TACTTCAATCAGTCCGGCAAGATATGTGCTGCTGATACTGTTTCCTGCATAATAGATTTCCGGTGTTTTACGGATTTCCTTTGAGACATTATTATAGAATCCGTGCCTCAGGAATTCAATGGCAGCTCTCGCGCCCAGATAGGAACCGCCGATTCCAATCACAACAAGCACCTCTGAATCACTCTGAATTCTTGCAGCCGCTTTTTTAATCCTGTCAAATTCTTCCCTGTCATATTCTACCGGCAAATCCAGCCATCCCAGAAAATCATTTCCTGCTCCGTTTTTGGAAACCAGAAGTTCTCTGGCATCTTCTACCAGTTTTGTCATATAACTGACTTCTTCCTGACTGATAAATCCTGCAGCTTTTCCATAATCAAATGATACTTTTTCCATGATTTCCACTCCTTTGTTTTTCACCCATTTCGAAAAGAATCCATTCGTCGTGTTGCCATTTTATACTGCCCGAAGGCCATAATATCTGCCAACATCTACCATTGTATTGTAACAAATATGCTCTGCTTCGTCAAACAGAAAAGCCCTTTCAGGAAAAGTATTCCTGCAGCACCGCATTAAATAATTTCTCATCCTCCAGTCTCTTCTTCTCCTGCTCTGCAGACATTTTCGGCTTCTCCTGCTCTCCGGTATGTACCTGTACCGGTTCTGCCTCAGGTTTCACATCTTCCTCGTATTCCTCTTCTTCTCTCAGTATCACATCAAAATAAGCCTTTATCTTTTCCGTAATATTTCCAAGGCTTTTATTCAGCTTTTTTATCTGTCGTAAAATCCCTGCAAGAAGCAGTAAAAGCAGTACCCCTGCAAAGATAATTGCCGCCTGTTTCAGAATTCCATTATAATTCTGCCAGAAATTCATCAGTTCTTCCATAAGCATGTCCCTCCTTTTCACATCTTATTATAAATATTCCTGCCCGGTCTGTGAAGTATTCAAAAGGCTTTTTTCGCCGCATGTTTCAACCATTTCCGACAATTTGCTTCTCTTGACTTTTCGCCAGAACAGTATAAGATAAGAGTGAGGCAAATCAGAAAACGGTCAGGAGGTTACTATGAAAAGAATTGTTTTGACAGGCGGAGGCACCGCCGGGCATGTAACGCCCAATATCGCCCTGCTTCCCAGATTAAAAGAACTTGGTTACGATATCCGTTACATTGGCTCCCGTGACGGAATTGAAAAGAAACTGATAGAGCAGTATGATATCCCTTACTATGGTATTTCTTCCGGCAAACTGCGCAGGTATTTCGACTGGAAGAATTTTTCCGACCCTTTCAGGGTCATCAAAGGCTACGGACAGGCCCGTTCCCTGCTTAAAAAACTGAAGCCGGATGTGGTGTTTTCCAAAGGAGGGTTCGTCTCTGTTCCTGTAATTATGGCCGCAAAACACCGCAGAATCCCGGCTGTCATACACGAATCAGACATTACCCCCGGTCTGGCCAATAAACTGGCCATTCCAAACGCTACAAAAGTCTGCTGTAATTTTCCGGAAACCTTAAAATATCTTCCCCCGGACAAAGCTGTTCTGACAGGCTCCCCCATACGCCAGGAACTGCTGTCCGGCAATCCTTTAAACGGTCTTACATACTGCCATTTTAAAGCAGGAAAACCGGTAATTATGATTATCGGCGGAAGCAGCGGTTCTCAGCTAATCAACGAAACCATCCGGGGCCTCCTTCCGGAACTGCTGAAAGATTACCAGGTACTGCATTTATGCGGAAAAGGAAATCTGGACGAGACACTTGACAATACGGAAGGGTATGTGCAGTTTGAATATGCAAATAAAGAATTGAGCGATATGTTTGCACTGGCAGACATCGTAGTCTCCAGAGCCGGCGCCAACGCCATCTGCGAACTGCTGGCTCTGCGGAAACCCAATATTTTAATTCCTCTCTCTGCCAGCGCCAGCCGGGGAGATCAGATTTTGAACGCCCGTTCTTTTGAACGTCAGGGCTTCAGCGTAGTAATTGAAGAAGAACAGCTCAGCCAGGAAGTTCTGCTGGAAGCCATCCGGAATCTGTTTAAAAACCGCAGCCAGTATGCAGAAGCCATGGCCGGAAGCGAACAGCTCAATTCTGTGGAAACTGTGGTGCAGCTTTTAGAGCAGGCTGCCGGATAACATGACGGTATCCAAACCAGGATACCGGACAGCAAAACAGTTTCCGCAGACAGGCAACCGGAGAACTGCGTCCCTGAACTCAGACAGGGGAACAGAACACCCTTTTATTCTACCGAAAAGAACTTGTTACGCTAATGCGTGAAAGTATTTTTCGGCAGAATAAAAATCAGGGTGTACACTTTGTTCTTATTTATTCTGCCGGCTGCTGAAGTTTCCGGCAGATTTCTTCCATTTCTTCCGGCGATACTTCCTGATGATTCCAGCACAGCCTGTCCTGGTTCCCGTCATTCTCGTATCTGGGAATCAGATGCATGTGGAAATGAAATACGGTCTGGCCCGCTGCTTCTCCATTGTTCTGCACAAGGTTGAATCCGTCGCATTCCAGCACTTCTGTCATATGAGCAGCCAGCTTTTTTGCAAGAATCATAACTTTTACTGCCAGTTCCTCCGGCAGTTCAAAAAGATTGCCATAATGCTCCTTCGGAATAATCAGTGCATGTCCTTTTACCGCCGGACTGATATCCAGAATTACCCGGAATTCGGAATCCTCATATATGGTTTTCGAGGGAATCTCCCCGGCAGCGATTTTACAGAAAATACAGTCTTCTTTCATTCTTAACCTCCTGTCTAACTGAAAATAAATATCTGATCCAGCATTTTTAATGTTTTAAAGTTTCCTTTTGCGGTCATTTCCCCTGTCATAAAAGCTCTCTGAAAACTCATCCTGCCCTGAATAATATTATCCATCACGGCAGGCGTCAGCTTGGTATAAACATCTACTTTTTCTCCCTGTCCGTAATGTACCCGCAGTTCTTCATTATGGACTTCCACGGTCAGGGGCTTTTTCTTCCCGTCAATCATAAAAAGATAGGTGGCGGAAAAATCATCCTGTGGAACAAAGTGAGACTCCAGCTCCGTAATATATGCCATTTCTGCATTTTCCTCACTCTGTCCCAGCAAATCCCGGAACATACTGCTCAGTTCTTCAATATCTTCTTTCTGTTTCTTCACATAAACATCGTCAGATACAAATTTTGAGAGCTGCTCACTTTCCTGAGGCGTCAGTTCCAGCTGCTGAGGCCGCAGAACAGACTGTTTTACCGCCTGATTGCTGTTCGGCAGACTTTTTAATTTCTGAGAAATGGTACGGTACAGATTTTCTGCTTTTTTCTCAATCAGCACCGTATAATCCCGGTTCATTTCAAAGGAAATCAGATCTTCCACATAGCCGCACAGGCCGCTGCAGGGCAGGCCGCCCAGAATTTCCCAGGCACTTGCCAGAGCAATCTCACCTTCCCGTTCTCCATATGTGGTGGACATTACGATGGGCTGCATGTAGGTAGTGGCAAATTTCTCCTTATCTCCATAGAGCCAGCAGGCGTCCAGGAACTGCTGCATATAACCGCCGATTCCCAGCCATTCCACCGTTGTGGCCAGAACGATTCCATCTGCGTCCTTAATGGTCTGGGGCAGGGTGGAAATACTGTTTTTATGTTCATATATATTGTAACGCTCTACTGCCACCCGGAGTTCAACCAGAACTTCCTGCATTTTATTAATTACATATAAGGTGGGATCATCCAGTAATCCCCGTCCGCCATAATAAATATTTACTTTCATACCAGAGCCTCCAAATTTTTCAATATCCTTAGTATATAAATTTTTGGAGGCAAAGTCAACTACAGCCTTGGCCGCACCTCTTTCATTCAGACAAACAGGTACTCCTCCACGCCAAAACGGACGCGGTCATTTCTGCACATTGCTTTCTTCTGATGATATTCCAGGGGGATTTCATTCAGGTATGTCCCATTGGTAGAATTCAGATCTTCAAGATAATATTCCATTTCCTGACGGCTGATTCTGGCATGGAGCCGGCTGATTCCTTCTGCTTCAATAATTCCCTGAGCCTGCTGCCTGTTTTTCCCAATCAGAAATTCATCTCCTGTAATCAGAATATCCCCGCACCCATGTATGCCCTGATATATCAGCTTTCCCATGGGGTCCTGTCCGCGGACTGCCAGAATTTCCGTAGGATGAAGCTGTACGCATTCTTCCGGTTTTGCTTCCGCAGGCGCTTTACTGAGAAATAAATCCGCTTTTTCCTCCTTCTTTTTCCGAAATTCCGCCTTCTGAAACAGTTTTCTCCCGGAACTTTTATTCCGGAATGGTTTCTTATTTTCTGTCTTTTTCTCCTGTCCGAAATTTTTCTTTTTCAGACTGAACATTTCTTTTTCCAGCAATTTCTCCAACTGTTCTGAAAACTGGCAGAACCATGTATAGTTGCCCGAACGGATTTTGATTCTGTCCGCTGCCTTCTCCCACAGTTTTTTCTTCTCCGCCGCAGTTTCTTCCGGAATTTCCGCTGAAAAATATTCTTCCGGAAATTTTTCCTTTTTCTCCTCACCGGGTTCTTGTTTTTTCTGTTCCGCCATTGCAGTCTCCAGTATTTTATGTACACTGGCATTTTCTGCCAGACAATTCTGATACACCTGATACACCAGCTCCGTGGCCGCCTGATCCTGATGATCTGTTTTTCTGAGTATCCCCTCCATATAGCGTTCAAATGCTTCCGGGAGGCTTTCCTGCCAGAAAGGAAGATAGGTAAAATACAGGCTGCCATCCTCCAGATTCACATAAATATATTCTCCTTTCAGACAGACTCCGGCTTCCCGCAGCAGATAGTCCGGCAGCACTCTGCAGAGTTCTTTTATGGAAAACAGAAGCCGCCAGAGAATTTCATACCCCATTTTTTTGCCCGACAGATAGTCGTCTATCTGCTGTTTTCCGCTGATATCATACAGATAATACGTTTCGCCTTCCATAACAGTGATTTCCAGCTTCAGCAAACAAGGTATCTGTTTTCCCTCCATCATTTTCAGCTCACATGTTCCGGCTGTTCCCTGTGCCCTGATACACATATGGCTTCTGTGGAGATTTCTCCTGTAAGTTACATCCAGACCTGCTTCCCCCATCTTTTGTTTCTTTCCTTCTCTGATCTCATTCCTGTCTGCTCTCATGCTTCCTTCCAGACTCTCTTTTGTCATCCTGTCATTTCCTCCGATAATTTTAATATACGAAACCGTTCCGCCGGGTCAGATTCTTCCCACATCTCCTGTTTTCCGGCAGTTGCAATTACTGCGCTGTACAGTTCCAGTCCCTGATTCAGCACCAGCAGAATACAAAACAGAATAACCGGAAGAATCAACGCGGCTTCCACCGTCAGGCTGCCTCTGACTTTCATAACCGCCACCTGATTATCATAACCACATAGGAAACCAGCAGAAACGGAACAAAAGCAATCTCTTCTTTTCCTTTCTTTTTTCCGGTCACCAGAAGAACCAGCGACCAGCAGGCAGCCAGCAAAAGCCCTGTAAAAAACAATTCCAGATTATTCAGGCCACCCAGATAAATACCGGTTACTGCCAGCAAAACGCCATCTCCCATGCCAATACTGCCATGGCTGAGCCAGCTTGCGGCTATCATCACCGCACCCGGAACCATTCCCCACAGCATACTGGCGGCAGAACATCCCGGAGCAAACAGGTGCAGCCAGACACCGATAACGCCAAACATCAGAATATAAATCAATGTTACTTTCTTCTGTCTGATATCCTCCCAGGTACATAAACTTAACAGCCCCAGCAATACATATTTCTGCATGTCATTTTCCTCCACATCTTGTACAGGGCCTTTTTCCCCCTGTCTGTTCTTTTGGTATCATATACACCGTTCTCTTTAATCCGCTGCAGTTTACTTTCAGATGATAACTCTCCCCTTCACGGGTAACATAAACCACAGCTCCCGGTTTTTTTCCTCTGGCACAGTGCCCGCAGGCACTGCAGGTGTTCCAGTCCGTGTTCAGCCTGTCAGAGGACACTGCCATCACGGACAGCTTCAGATGGGTACAGGTCCGGCTGGTATGAAATACCTGTTCCCTGGGCGTCACATACACCCATTCCTGTTCCTGATTCCCGGAATTACTCTCCTGGTTCCCAATCCACCTGACCATTCTGCAACTGTCCCGCAACTCTATACTTTTTTTTCCGAAAAATCTCAGAGGGAAAGGCACGGAATACCTGATCTGAGCATCAATCACTCTCTTATCCACGCGGGTTTGCTTCCAGGAGAATCCGGCGATTCCCAGTTGAATATGAGAAACAGGGCAATTCTGTACTGCCAGTTCCTTATAAAATACAGCCTTTGTCATATTCTCCGCTGCTTTTTCTGAAATCTCATCCATAAGAGACACCTCTGCCACCGCTTTGTCCAGCGAATTTTCCACAATATACTGAATCTGCATGATTCGAAAGAGAAACAGTATCATAACCATTGCAAAGAGAAAAACAGGAAGCACCAGCGCCGCCTCTACCGTCAGGCTGCCCGGAACAGAGGAATGAAAAAGTGCCCCTGGCCGGAAGCGGGAATGACATTCCGGATACGCTTCGTGAGATATTCCATAACAATTTTCTTTTTTATTCTGCTGCCTGAGAGAGTGTTTTTCATTTTCCTTTCCTGTTATCCAGGGCACTTTTTCATCCCTCCTTCCCGGACAGGCCTGACTGTCAGTAGGAACATCTGCGGCTGGCCTCAAAATGGTAGACCCCATCCTCTTTTTTTGCACCGGTTATAAATCCAGGAAAGAGCGGATGCGCCCTGTAGATTCCATCTGCTGTTACCTCCTGCAGCAGATGGTCCATACGAAACTGTTCATATCCCGGCAAAAGCCTGATATTGAATTCCATAATATCCATGGCACGGCTGGTCAGCAGAGATTCTCTGACCGAAACCATCAGTATCTGCAGATACTCCCGATAGGTCAGCCCCCGTTCTTCTGATTCTGAAGACGCCTGATTTTCCAGTACCTTCTGGCCTGCTGACACATCGCTTTTCCATTCCGATACCTCTTTTATCAGGGGAACTTTTCCCCCTGCCAGCAGACACCGCACATCCAGCACACTTTCCACATAGCTCCAGGCCAGGAGAATCCCTGTCTGTACCGCCTGTATCAGAGGCGGAAGGCCGGTAAATCCCACTGCCGCTGTCGCTATCTCCAGAGCCAGTGTCTGTTTGCTGCTGTCCTTCAGAATAGTTGCAAAATTTCCTGCTTCCCGCAGCAACAGCAGTTCCTTTACCACCTGCTCCAGATTTTCCCGGTCACTTTCTTTTCCGCCGATACAGTATTCCAGTTCATACTCCAGTGCATGAGTAGCGGCGCCCTTCTCTCCAGGCCCGTTCTGACAGGAAAAATAACCATCCAGATACCGTATCAGCCACAATTTATCCAGTTTCTCTGTTCCCGGATATTCCAGATTCCCCTGTTCTTTTTTCCTGTTTTGCAGACAATCTTCCAGCAAAACTCCTCTGGCCGATAATGCAGAGGGATTTTCCACCACAAGGCCCAGCATGGGAGAATTTTTCCACAGTTTTACCAGTTCCATGGGATTTTCCGGCAGCGGCTGTTCCTCTGAAGAAGAATTTTCCGTGGTTTCCGGGGATTTCTCTCCTTCTTCCGTACTTCCTTCCTGAATTTCCCTGGCTTCCTCCTCTGCCGCCTGGGCTGCCTCCCATGTATTCTCCAGTTCTTTTCGTCTGTCCGTCAGTTCACCTCCTGCTTCCAGTTTTTTCTTCCATGCCTCGCCAATTTCTGCTGCAGCCCTGTCTCTGACAGCCCTGGACGCCTGTTCTCTGAAGTATGCCCCCTGATAATCTGTGGCCAGTGCGTAACCGCTAATCTGAAAATCCATTAAGTCCATCTGATAAAACCCGACGCCCGCCTGCTCCAGAACTGCCTCTTTCATCACAGTTCCTTCCGTTCCTGACAGCTCCAGCGCACCCTTCCGGGAGCTTCCTTCCAGAAACAGCATATGATAATTCTGCCACATGGGCAGATTATAACCGGCAAACAGTGATTCCAGGCGAAGCTGCATGTTCCTCCCTGCAATGATTTGAAGGCTCTGCACTCTGGCAGCTTCCAGCAGAGAAAAGAGCAGAGAAAAAATCAGAGTCAGAATCAGAGCCAGAAATAATGTGATACTTCCCTGACATGTTTTTCTCTCTCTCATATTTTCTTTCTCTCTCATATTTTCTTTGCATTCTCCGTCACCTTTTTCAGAATATCCGACACCAGTTTCTGAATCTGCGTTTTAAATAAGGCAACCAGACTGATGAGTACCACCACAATCAAGATTACTTCTACTACGCCCATTCCGTCTTCCTCCTGCAAAAATCTTTTCCATTCCTTTTTGAAACCTGCTGCAAATTTTGCTGTAAATTCTTTCATACGCTATCTCCTTTTCTGTTTTGCTGTTTTGATGTTTCATCTTTCTCATTCATTTTGTATAATTTATTTTTATACTTGTCTTTCTGTCAGATTTGAAGGGTCAGGCCTGCTGGAACCACCAGAATCACCAGTACAAGCATCAGCATGATTCCCATGGGCAGAAGCAGTCTGGTGCCCGCTTCCTCTCCCGCTTTTCTGGCTCTGGCCTTTCTCTGTTCAAAGGCTTCCCCTTCTTCCTCTTCCAGCAGGCGCTGCATACCTTTCGCACCTTTTCGGATATTTTGGACAATCAGGGAAGATAGTTTCCGGTAAACACTGAGCCCGCACCGCTCTCCAAAATTTTCAAAGGCCTGCAGTTCTCCCACGCCGCCCTGTATTTCATGGAGCACCGTCAGCATTTCTTCATATGCCTCCCGCTCACCCTGTACTTTCTTCTGCTTACCGGCCTGATAACTGAGGGCAATCCGCTCCCAGGCCGACAGCATATTCATACCTGCACCGGATAATAAGGACAGCTTGCTGACAATTTCCGGGTAGTCCTGAAGCATTTGCTGCTGACGTGCCAGCTCCTTCCGTTTCTGTTTCTCCTTTTCGGCCAGGATAACTCCCGCCGCTCCGGCCATCCCCAGAAACAGGGCGCCGATACTTCTGTTTTCTGTCTGTTGTTTCCAGACAATCTTTTTTCCTTCCAGTTCTCCCGGAAGCTCCAGATATTTCGTATCTGTCTTCTGATTTTCCAAAGCCAGTGCTTCTTCCAGATGTTCCGCAAATTGTTCTCCCGCAGACTGTTTCGGCGGCTCTGCCTGTACAAAAAGCTGATACAGGCATGTTTCTCCCTGACAGGTCAGTTCCGCAGTAACTTCCACCAGAACCGGAACTTTTAACTGACCTGTCAGATTTCCCTCCGGATCAAATACTTCATAATCAGAAAGCGTATAGTCTGCTTCCACAGCTCCATTCTGCAGAGTTGCCGGAAGATACAGGGATTTACTCACATGGTTCACAGAGGGGTTTTCTCCCGGAAGCACCTGTTCCAGCTCCTGTTTTGCCTGTTCCAGATATTCCTGTTTCTGTTTTCCGGTCAGTTTCTTTTCCTCTGCCTGTACATGCAGAGGATATTTTTCCAGTACACCTTCCACATCCACCAGATATTCCCGTTCTTCCATCCCCTGTCCCGGCAGATTCCTTGCTATTTTCTTCTGATTCCCGGTATTTTCATCTATTTTCCAGAACACTGCTGCCAGAAAAAATCCTGCCGCCAGAATCAGCGCGGCTTCATACCATTTCCTGTTCTGTAATTTCGTTTTTATATACCAGGCAGCCCCGCAGCAGCAGGCCGCACCCGTCACATATCCATACATGGCCCTTTCTCCTATACCTGAATATCTGCTATTTTTTCTGCAATTTTACAGGTGCATCCATAAACTCCAAGGGCAAAGGTCATAATCCCCGCTCCCACCGGATTTCCGTAAAGGGGTTCCAGAAATTCCGGTGAGGTAATGCCCACATACAGAAGAATCCCAAAGGGTACCAGGTTCATAATGTTCATTTCCAGCCGCTTTGCAGCCATTACCGTTTCAATTTCCCGCTTTACCTCTGCCTTTTCCCGTATTTTATCTGCTGTATTCCGGAAGATTCTCATAAAATCTCCGCCGCTTCGCCGGGCAAATACGAACACCTGAGAAAAACTGCTGATTTCCTCTATACCGCTTCTCTCTGCCAGATCTTCCACCAGTTCTTCCAGCGGCACGTTCAGTTTAACCTGATGATTGAGCCAGATCAGTTCCTGTGCCATTACAGCCTGCGTCCCATACAGTTTGACAAATTCTTCCTCTGCATGGGCAAACCCATGCTCTATGGACGCTCCTGCTTTCAATGCGGCTGAAATCATCTGGAGTATTTCCTTAAACTGGAACAGCATGTCCCCTTTTCGCTTTTCCATCCGGCGGTTCCGAACATTATTTCTGACCGGACGATACAAAAGCACCGCTCCTGCCATTACATAAATATTCCGATAAAACAGCCATGCTACGGTTCCTGCCATCCCAAGGGTAATTCCCATGCAAAGCAGCCTTTCTTTCCCGTTCAGCATATAATATCTATAATCCTGCACCTGTTCCCTCCATTCCCGCACGGTAGAGCTTGCCCTGATGAATCAGCTCCCCTTTTTTCTGCCAGCTTCCGGTTATTTTTCCATTCCGCTCTCCCATTTCCGCAAATTCATACAGGGGATTCAGTATGATATTTCCCTGTTCCACGCCGGCTACCTCCATCACAGACAGGACACGTCTGGTTCTGTCTCTTAACCGGCCCAGATGTACCAGTATGTCCACCCCGGCGGCAATCTGGGCACGGATGGCTGTCAGAGGCAAATCCATTCCCATCAGTACCATGGTTTCCATGCGGCTGATCATATCCTGACAACTGTTTGCATGACCCGTACTTAAAGAACCGTCATGGCCCGTATTCATGGCCTGAAGCATGTCCAGACATTCCCCGCCCCGGATTTCCCCCACGATAATCCGATCCGGCCGCATACGCAAAGCAGTCCGAATTAAATCCCGTATGGTAATGGCAAGGGTTCCATCCGCCCCGGCCGTTCTGGTCTCCAGACGTACCAGATTGGCAATTCCCTGAATCTGCAGTTCTGCGGAATCTTCAATTGTAATCACACGCTCTGATTTTGGAATAAATTCAGAAAGGGCATTCAGAAATGTTGTTTTCCCAGACCCGGTTCCCCCGGAAATGAAAATATTGTAACCGGCTTCCACCAGTTTTTGCAGAAATTCGGCACATTCCCCGCTGATGGAACCGTTCTCTGTCATCTGCTTCATCAGAATGGGGGATTTCGGAAATTTACGTATGGATACCACCGGGCCTTCCAGCGCTACCGGCGGCAGAACCACATTTACTCTGGAACCGTCTGCCAGCCTGGTATCTGCTATGGGTTCCGCCTCATTCACCATCCGATTGTGGCTGCCCACCATCTGCTGTATAATGTCTTCCAGCTTCTCTCTGGAAGAAAAGCATTTATCCCACGCCAGTATCTCTCCCTTTTTTTCATAGAAAATATGGTCTGCACCGTTTACCATAATTTCCGTAATATCGTCTTCATTCAACAGCTCCTGCAGTACATCCAGTTTCCTGAGAGAGTGAAATACCTGCATCCGCAGTTCTTTGCGCCAGTTCAGCGGTATCACCCGTTCTCTGGCCGCCCGGCAGATTTCCTCGTCAATCACTGCCAGCACTTCTTCCTCCTCATGTTCTCTGGTCATGTCAAGCTGTTCCAGTACGCGTTTTCTTATCTGTTCCACATTATCCCCCCGCCAGCTCTCTGGCACAGTCGCCCAGTTCTCCCCAAACCCACTGCTGTAACCTCTGTACTCCCTGATATCTTCCTGTTTCCACCGGAGGCAGCCTGAGACAGGTAACATGTTCTTCCAGCAAAGGGCGGTTCTGTCTGGACATCATCTGTCTGAACTGGTAAACCGCTTCTTCCTGCAGCTCTCCCGGTTCCGACGGAATATACACATGGCTGCACTTCTCCAGAATATCGAAAAATCCGGGAATCATCATGCCAAAATCCAGAATCACCACATCATACCCGCTTTTTTCCGCCAGCAATGTGATAAACTGCCCATAATCCTTTCGGTCTGTCTCTCCCAGACAGATTCCGTCCTCTGCCGGAGGGATATAGTCAAAACCTTCCAGTGAACAGACAACGCTTCTGATACAGTCCGCGATATTCCGCTCCCCGTTCAGGCAGAGATACATGGCGTCCAGCAAATCTCTCTGATACTTTTCCTGAAGCCACCTGGAAAAACCGGCGCATTCCTTCAAGTTCACATAAAGCACCTTCCCCTTTCCGGTGAAAGCCTGCGCCAGAGTCAAAGCAAAGGGCGTCTGCAGAATACTGTGTCCGGGAGAATATACGCCCAGTACCTCCTTCTCAATGGCCCCGCTTTCCTGCGTTTCCCCTCCATATTTCTGGTAATACAGGAAAATATCCCTTACAATTTCCGGGGCTGCCTGATATTTCTCTATAACAGGCAGCTTCCGCACAGCCTCCGGCACCTCTGCCTCCTGCTCCGGATCATGGAGATACATCCATACCGTATCCGTCCGGGAATTTATTTCCTCCCTCCCGTCCGTCCCGCTTTCTTCTATCTGCTCCAGAATCCGTATATCCTCCTGGAATCCGCATCCCAGAAGCACAACCTCTGTCCGCTGCCCTTTCCGGAATTCCAGAAATCCTTCCGGTGTGGAAAAGCTGCATCCCAGAAGCCTGTCCCCCTTTTCCAGGGAAATCCATTCCCCCAGCCTGCTTCCATATGCTCTGTCCCTGTCACAGACAGCAACCGAAATTTTTCTCAATAAGCCACCTCCAATGCAATGATAAATCCAATCCATATCCCAACTGAAAAATGAATGATATGCTGCTTTTCCCGATATTCCGGAGGATACTCTGCCAGTTTCCCTGTTGCAAGGCACTGGCACACATATGTGCCGAACCTGCAAAGTCCGTGAACCAGTTCATGATAATACAGAAGCCTGCAAAGAGACATTCCTGCGGCAACCAGAAAAGACAATGTCATGGTTACAGTAAGAATTTTTAAATTCCAGATTCCACCTATTACGGAAAACAGTTTGATGTCACCTGCCCCAAGGGCATGTATAAGAAATAAAAGATAACATAAGATAACCGGTACAGAAACGTTTAAAAGAAAAACGATACACCCCGTCCAGCCGGATTCCGCAATCCGAAAGAACAGTCCTGCTGTCAGGCCGCTTACAATCAGCCGGTTACTGATTCTGCCTGTTCGTATGTCCGCCACCGCCGCCGCAGTTATCAGCAACAGGCTCAGGACAATTCTGATTCCTCCAATCTACCACCTCTCTCCTGACTCTGTTCTCCCTGTAAGGGGAACGATTTCTTAGGATTATAAACCAGCTTACTGTTCCTGTAAAGTAGATTGGAGAAACTTTTTTATTTTTGTCAGAATGTTACAATAAACGGTAGAAGAAAAGTCCGTAAATCAGCGCAAACCCGCTGATACCAAGGGTTCCGACTGTCAAAACAGTAGCCGGATTGACGCCCGGCGCCACTGCAATCCCCTGGCTTTTTAAAATCTCATTGACCACGCAAATGCCCAGAGCCCCGGCAAATGCACGGAGCACAAAGGTGGAAATCATTCCCGTTTTCTGCTTCATATTTCCCATCAGCAGCACTACCAGGCAAATCAGTCCGATTGCTGCAATTCCATAATAATTCTCCATGGCTGTCCCTTTCTCCGAATCAGAGTTCTCCTGATATTATTTATATACTTTCTGGAAAAATTTATGACTTTTTTGTATAGTGCCGGAACTTTTTGCTTATACTTTAAGTAAGAGAACGGTACCCTCCGGGTGTCCGGAGAATCGTTACAGAAAAGGAAAGGGATGCATATGTTTCAGATTTCAAAAAAGCGAATTGCGCATACAACTGCTTACTCTTTACTTTTAGATGACCTGGAGCAGGCCAGATACGATCTGGACCTTGCCTACAATAATTTTGAAAATGCCATGGACCCGGACTTGATTGACTGTTGCATTTATCAGGTAAACGCCATGCAGATGCGTTATAAATTCCTGCTGACAAAAGCCAAGCAGTTCAATGAGGATTCCTACGCGAAGAATCCTCTTGAACTTTCAGAGCCCTGAACGGTCTCTGTCAGACTGCCTTTTTGATATGTCATACCTGCCACAACCTGCTGGGTATGCTGCATCAGAGGTTCTGAAGAATCCTGCTTTGCCGCCTCCACGAAGCTCTCGTAGAGATTCTTCAGAATCTTCTGCGCATCCTGAATATGCTGAGATGTATTTTTACATACTGCCAGGGCAAGCTGCCTGCTGACAAACTGATAGAGAGGATACAGTTCTCCGGATATGGGATAGGTAAAGTCCAGATCATCCATCAGCCTTCTTACCACCTGTCCGGCTTTTCCCGCCGCTTCCCGGAATTCCTCGTACGCTCCTTTTTCCTGCGCGGCCAGAGCATCCTCCAGCCAGGCAAAAAGAATGTCATACATAATCACAATCATTTCCCCCCGGTTACAGCAGCTTAACCGGCGGGTAAATTCCTGCTTTTTTTCCTGCGTCATCCGTCAGTCCCCCTATTGCAGCAGCTGCAGCACCTGCTGAGGAAGGTCGTTGGCCTGGGCAAGCACGGAAGTGGCCGCCTGGGTCAGTACATTATACTTGGTGTATTCCGTCATTTCTTCCGCCATGTCCAGATCCTCAATACGGGACAGTGCCTGGGTCATATTGAGCTCTGTTCCGTCCAGACTGCTGACTGCATAATCCATACGGTTCTGATAAGCTCCGATACTGGAACGCACCTCGCTTACTTTGGCAATGGCGCCGTCAAAGCTGGTAATTGCCCGTCCGGCTCCCGTAACGGTACATACGTTCACTTTATCAATGTAAAGGGTTCTGGCAGATACTTCCGGAATCCGTACATCCACGGTCTGGTTCTCATTGGCTCCAATCTGGAGCGTCATGGTTCCGATATCGGTAACTTCCAGGTTTACCCTTCCATTTGTCTGAGGCGTCACCTCGAATTTCATTTCAAATCCGTTTCTGCTGGTAATAGTCACATAATTTCCGTCCGTGAGTATAGTTCTCTGACTGTCAAATCCGCTGGATAAGGTTGCCGTATCATTGGGAATGGTAACCTCCACATCTGTCCCCACAGCCATGGTATCTCCAACGGCAATTCCCAGAAATGCTGCCAGATCCGCATTATCACAAGTAATCTTCATCTCTGTGGAGCTTCCGTATTCATCGGACAGAAATACCAGATTACCGCCGCCGGCTACCGGCGTGGGTACATATCCTTCATTTTCCGGCGTTCCGGTCTGGTCTGCCATATTGCCTACAACCAGCAGGTTCACCTCTCCCAGCTCCGCAGCTTCCCGCATTTTCTCATATACTTCATCAAAGGTCTGACCTTCGGTAACCTTCACGTCCACTCCGTTGATGGTTACGGTTCCCTCTTCTGCTGCAGTAATCACAGCGCCTGCCGGGATTCTCCTGGTTCCCGCCACCTGAGCATGGGTGGCGTCCGCCCCGATATCAATCACGTAATTGTTGGGGCTGACCGCATCGGAAATATCCATTCGTGTAATTCCCCGGTTATCAGGATAGATTCTCTGATCCAGGGAACCGTCCAGCAGCTTTTTCTTGTTAAATTCCGTATCTTTGGAAATACGGTCAATTTCATCCCGCAGAGAAGAAATTTCCGCCTGAATCGCTTCCAGGTCTTCCGGCGTATAAGTTGCATTATTTGCCGCCTGCACCGACAGTTCCCGCATTCTCTGAAGCATGGAATGTACTTCTGTCAGGGCGCCGTCTGCCGTATCCAGTACGGATATTCCGTCAGAAGCATTCTGAGACGCCTGGTTCAGGCCTCTGATCTGTGTTTTCATCTTACTGGAAATCGCCATTCCCGCCGCATCATCGGAAGCACGGTTAATCTTAAGTCCCGTGGACAGCCGCTCCACGGAAGCTGACAGGCTCCTGTCGGACGCTAATAATCTTTTGTTGGCAATGGTTGCTGACATGTTATGGTTGATTTTCATTTTACACACCTCTCCTGTTTACATTTTCTGTCCCATTTGTTTTACTTCTTCCAGAAAAGTCTTTGCAATGCCGTATAACGTCCCTGTCTGTACCTGCCATGCTTCTTCTGACTGTTCTGCCTTTGTCACTCCCTGTTCCTCCGTGGAAAAACGGGAAAGTTCTACCTGTTCGCTGTATATCAGATCCAGATTCCATGCGGCTTCTCCGCCGGGATTTATCTGCTCCCTCAGTTCTGCCTGCCGGTTCTTCAGTTCCTCTATGGTCCGGGGGGAATCTGACACCACATATCCTTTGACGGAATCCTGCTGCACCTTAAATTTTGCAGCCACATTTCCCAGTGTGGGGGATTCAAACATAATATCCACCATGCCTCGCTCTTCTTTGCCCCGGACAATCTTAAGCTGTACATTGGTGAGTTCGTCTGCCACCAGCACCGGAATTGCATAATTTTCCTCTTTGGACATTCTGGTACCCAGTTCAATCTGCTGCCGCAGAATCTTCATATCCCGGATATCCATACTGCCCACGGGCTCTGACTCTATCATAGTCTTCATCACATTCTCTGCCAGATCCGCCAGCTTTTCCTGAGCCTCTGCCATTTCTTCCGGCGTTTTCACCGCCTCAGCAAAGTCTTCCAGAATTCCTTCTTTTATTTCCTCAAAATTTACTTCTTTATCCGAATTTTTATAATCAAACAATGTTTTGAATATTCCGTTGCGGTTGTGTATCATCTGGCCGGCCGCCATAATATTATAGGCCGTCATGGGCATATCATGTCCTTTCAGCAACTGTAATACCTGGTCTTCCGCCTGTCTGGCACTGGAAAATTCCCGCATCTGTTCCTGATACCAGGCTTCTTCTGCTTCCTGGTCCACGGGTGCTTCCCGAAGCTGCCATAACAGTTCTTCCGGCGTCATCTGCTCCATGGAACCCTCTGCCATGGCCTGCTGCATACCTTCCGGCGTTATCTTTCCAAAAGCCTCTCTGGCACAGTCAGTCTGATAAGCGGCCTCAATCTGCTGTGAAATGCTTAATTCCTGACTCTCGACAACATCTGCCTCTCCAAAGCTGTCATCCACGGACGCATTGATGCCGGAATTCCTGTTTGTGCGCACAGCAGACAGCAGGTTTTTCATACTAAGCTCCGCTCCCTGGTGAACCAGCGCGCCAATCACTGCCCCGTCTGTCTTATCTATCTGACGCAGCAGCCGGTAAATACCGATATAGCTGTCCCGTTCCTGGAGGCTGATTTCCTGCCGCTGTTCTAATTTCCACAGATATTTGCTGAATTTTTCTTCTCCGGCATCCTCCATCCGGTTCCTGATTTCCTGTGCCTTGCTGTTTAACTGTTCCACATTCATTTCCAGGGGATTTACCCCTTCCCGAATCATTTCCATGACTACGGACGGAGAAAGGTTCCGGAACAGGTTCTGAACTTTCTGGTCTGCCGCCTTCATACCGGCAATGGATTCTTCATTGATTTCCATCTGGTTATAGGCCAGAATCCGCACTGCCCTCCGGTTCTGTTCCGTGGTTTCCAGATTCATATCCTGCAAAATATCATCCACGTTCCGGAACGCTTTTTGGATGGAATCCCCAAGGTCTGCTCTGGGAGCTGTCCGCAATGTTTCATAGGCCTCTCCTGCCCGCTCCAGCTCTGCCTGCCTGGCAGTCCCTGCCTGGTGCATGGAAGTTACGGTATCCTCTCCTGTACGGACGGTACCCAGAATGTAAGCGGGCGCCCCTGCCAGTTCCCGGCTTTTTGTCATGGTGTCCGCAAAAACTGCCGTATTTTCTTCTGTGGCCGGAATGTCGTTCCGGACCAGCAGATTTCTGTAATATTCATCTTCCAGCGATTTTAACTGAGCCACCAGTTCTTCCAGCGGCTGAGTTTCTATGGAAATTCCCTGTTTCAGCAATGCATAATTTGCCTGGGCTGTCATCATCAGTCTGGTTTCTTCCAGCTGGCGTTTTGCTGTCAGAAAACTGAGTTCTTCCTGTGCATAATCCGGAAGGTTCTGCCGGGCTGTATTCTGACCGGAATGGGAATTTTCCTGCTGCGCTCCATTCTGCTCTGCCTGCAGGTTTTCTATCGTAAGAGGCAGCCCTTTGTCCACCACGTTCCAGATTTCCGCATCTGTGGCCTGGTTCACCGTCTGTACTGCCTGTTCCGCCCGGTCTCTGTTACTGTATCCTGCCAGAATCACCGCATCCACGGGACGGTTTCCCTCTGCGACAGCCTCTGCCATGGCTCCCGCAAGCTGTTCCATATCCGGCGGAAACTCCATATGGTTTAAATCCATGGCATATCTGAGATTTTCGCCTGTCAGGGGAAGCTGATTCTCCAGCATCCACTGGCTGCGGGCCAGCGTCTCTTCATTGACAGGCAGCCCTGCCTGTGTAATGATTCCTTCCACCTGTGCCCGCAGATGGTCGTCCAGAGCTATGGGCGCAGGATTCCTGCCTGCGGCTGCGGTGCTGTGCTGGGCCCTGTATAAATTATCCACCGTAGGCTCCAGTTCATGCTCCAGCATATATTTCACCACTTCATCACTGCAGCCTGTCAGCCCGGAAGCCTGTTCTATAGCTTCCTTACAGCCGGAAACCGTTTCCTGTGTCACCGGAAGGTCCGCCTGTTTCAGCACAGCTTCCAGCTGGCCTGCCAGCTCCGGATTTCCCGCCAGTTTCTCTAACTGTTCTCCGCTCAGTCCGTCTCCGAATGTGGTAATATCAACGCCGGCTTTTGCCAGCTCCATTTTAATCTTGTCAATTTCCGTTACAATGGTCTCCACTTCGGTACCATTCACGGAAAACCCGTCTTTTTCCAGCTCTTCGCAGTCTTTTCCGGACATGGTACCGGATATGATATCCATTTGTTTCCGGAAAATTTCTTCCTCCATGAGCTGCTGTGCATCCTGCTGTATCTTCTCCGTCTGAGATTCTCCCGGATGATAAGTCACCTTCGCAGTCTGCTGAACGGACGTAATTCTGCCCGCCTCATCCACCGCCCGCTGTCCGGCGGTTTCCTGGATGGAAACTGCTGCACTCCCCTTCATTTCCGGCCTGCTGCCTGGTCTGGCAATTTCCGGAAGATTGCTGTTTTCTACGTTTATATTCATGTTCACGCCTCATTATTTTAATCTTCTGACTTATGATATTAAGTATTTCGGTTAGAAAACAATGAAACTTTAGCAATTTTCACTTGTAATCAGCGGGCTTTTGTATTAAAATATAGTTCAAAGCTACCGCTATGGGAGCTGAGATGAATATTCATTTATAAGGAGGAAAATTATTATGGCATACGTAATTACAGATTCTTGTGTAAGCTGTGGAACATGTGAAGGTGAATGTCCGGTTGGCGCTATCTCCGCTGGCGATGGAAAATATGAAATTGATGCAGATACCTGTATTGATTGCGGAACATGCGCAGGCTGCTGCCCCACAGGCGCTATTGAGCAGGGCTGATTTCTACATAGGAACTGCATAAAAAAGAATGCGCATAGCGCATTCTCCGCGCGCGAGCGGATTGCCTGGCAATAAACCTCATCTCCGCGAGCTGCGCATAATTATTTTGTCTTATAGGAAATCCATATACTTTAACATTTCACAGTAACATGGTATTTCCTATAAGATAAACTTAAAATACTCAGGAGCTCTCCGGCGGAGAGACCTGAGTATTTTTTATTCTACGGGAAAGACCTTGTCACGCTAAAGTGTGAAAGTATCTTTCCTGTAGAATAAAAAATGGTATGCGCAGACCCATTATGAAACACATTGTCACGTTAATGCCATGACATATATCTGACAGGGATTTTGCTCATCCCACAGGGTTGGAAAAAGTTCAAATTCTCTGAAACCAAGAGCAATATAAAACATATTCGTTTTATCATACTCTCTGTATTTTCCCATTTGTACCGTTTTCACCTGAATAAACGAATATCCTTTTTCAGATGCAAATTTCTTAGCAGAATAAAACAATTCTCTGCCAATTCCATTTCTGTGATATTTCTTTAATATTCCCATTACCGCAAGTTCAACGGTGTCTTTACCGGTTTCTTTTAAATATAAAAATCCGGCCGGTTCGTTTTCTTCATACGCGCAGAAAAAATTTTTTCCCGCACTGTCTCTGACGTATTCTTCCACTGATTCCAGAATACCAAACCACTCCGGAAGATTTTCCAGCACATACCGGGTTATATTTTGTTTTTCCGGATTATCAGTTATCTGCTTTATCTCCATTTGTCCTCCTTAAACTGTTCTCTGTTTTTATCCCTTTTCATCATGCAGACAAAGAAATCCATTTAAAAAAAGAATTTCGTTTTATGAAATTCTGCGCCGCAAATGCGTCGCCCTGGCGACATATTTCCTTTGTATTTGCGTGTGCATCTTTGTTTTTGTCTTATAGGAAAGATACTTTCACACTTTAGCGTGACAAGGTCTTTCCTATAAGATAAAAAAGAATGTGCACAGCGCATTCTCCGCGCGCGAGCGGATTGCGCAGCAATAAACTTCATTTCCGCGAGCTGCGCATAATTATTTTCTCACCGCTATACCGTCGGATTGGGATTCAGACTTTTGTCTTTCTCCAGTAATTTCCGGGAAGCTGTCTCCTTCTCCTTTTTTTCCTTTTTCTCCCGGTGGAATCTTCTGCCCTTCTGGTGAGTGCGGATGGCTGCATCCAGCTTGCGGAACCGTTCTTCCTCGGCCTCGTCCTGCTCCCGCATCAGATAATTCATTTCCTTCAGTACACGGTCGCCTACCTGCACGCCCACTTCCTTGCCCAGAGCCTGATTATTCTCCTCCACTGCCTGTTTCACAATGGTAAGCATCATGGACTGGAACTGTTCCAGTTTCACCGTGTTGGAGACAGGATTTTCATGCCTGTCCATCACGGTTCCGGGCGGTGCTTCCATGTATTCCCGGTTCATCCGGATGACGTTATTCGCACCGTAATTTTCCGGTCTCTGACCGGAAAGGTTCTCACTGTAATGTTCCGGACCTGGTCTGAGAGAAGTTCCTGCATAAGTTTCCCCGTCCTGCTCCGGATTGCCGCTATGTATCATCATGCGAATGGCTTTCAACTGGTATCCCTGTTCTTTCCATTCCTTTATCTTTTGGAACTGCGCTATATTTTCTTCTGTGTAATAGCGGTGTCCCATTTCATTACGGGGAATCTGAAGCTCCAGTTCTTCTTCCCAGTAACGCAGTACATGAGACTCAACATTTACAATGTTTGCCGCGTCTGAAATCATATAGCGTACGTTTTCCACATTTTAACCTCCTTTTTGGGGATACACTGTTTTTCAGGTGCCTGGGGCGTCTGAAACTGCCAGCCTGTCCCTTTTTCCTGATTCTATTTTACCGATTTTTTTCTTCTGTTACAATCTTTTTTCATCGTGAAATAACGGCAGTAAAAAACAGATATCCTTCTTTTCAGAAAAATATCTGCTTATGACTGCAAAATATGACAGTTTCAGTTATTATCTTTTTTCCATATTTACAAATTTTGTATACTGAGGCAGCCACACCAGGTTCACAGTCCCAATAGGGCCGTTCCTCTGTTTTGCAATGATAATTTCTGCAATATTTTTATCAGGCGTGTCCTTATTATAGTAATCGTCACGGTAAATAAACATAACCACATCCGCATCCTGCTCAATGGCTCCGGATTCTCTCAAATCGGAAAGCATGGGCCTGTGATCCGGCCGCTGTTCCACCTGGCGGCTCAGCTGGGACAATGCAATTACCGGAACGTTCAGTTCACGGGCCAGCCCCTTCAGTGCACGGGAAATATCAGAAATTTCCTGCTGCCGGGAATCGGTTCTGCCGGAACCCGACATAAGCTGAAGATAATCAATGATAATCAGTTTTAAATCATGTTCCAGTTTATATTTTCTGCATTTGGAGCGAAGTTCTGAAATGGAAATACCGGGGGTATCGTCGATAATAAGCTGAGAACGCCCGATTACTCCGGCTCCTTCGATTAGTTTTTCCCAGTCGGCGTCCGCCAGATTTCCGGAGCGGAGAAGCTGGGCGTCCACACGGGACTCCAGGGAAAAAAGCCGGTTTACCAGCTGCTCTTTTGACATTTCCAGACTGAATATGGCTGTGCACAGATTGCTGTGAAAAGCCACATACTGGGCAATATTCAGCACAAAAGCTGTTTTCCCCATGGAAGGCCTTGCCGCAATCAGCACCAAATCCGAAGGCTGCAGCCCCGACATGCGGTAATCCAGATCCACAAATCCTGTGGCAATTCCCGTCACATTCCCCTTGGTCCGGGAAGCCTGTTCGATTTTTTCCAGTGCATTAATGACCACCTGTTTGATGGGAACATAATCACTTCCGCTCTTGTTCTGGAGTAAATCAAATATCTTTTTCTCCGTATCGGCCATAATGTTTTCCAGGCTTTCTCTGCCCAGATAACACTGACTGGCAATTTCTTCATTTACTTTAATCAGCCTGCGCAGCATGGATTTTTCTTTTACAATACCGGCATAATATTTTATATTGGCGGAGGTGGGAACAGAGGTTACCAGTTCTCCCACAAACTCCAGACTGCTCAGCTCCGCAGGCACGTCCTTTTCCCGGAGGCGGTTCTGCAGGGTAATTACATCTACGGGCTGTTCCTCATTGTAGAGCTCAACCATGGATTCAAACAGAACTCCATACTGCTGATGATAAAAATCTTCCCGTATCAGCAGTTCGGAAGCCATAACAATAGCGTCCCGGTCCATAATCATGGAACCAATTACCGACTGCTCCGCTTCCAGGTTGTTGGGCATAATCCGCCTGATAAGCGCTTCTTCCATAAAGCCTCCTGTTTCTGTTCCATATCCCGCAAATCCGGGAGATTATTTCGGTACGGAACTTACTCTTCCGTTACTTTTACTTTCAGGGTTCCCGTTACCTTCGGGTGAAATTTGATGGTCACTTCATGGACGCCCAGAGATTTCAGGCCCCCTTCCGGAAGCTGCATTTTCTTCTTATCCAGTTCCATCTGAAGCTGTTCTTTTGCCGCTGCCGCAATTTCTTTGGTGGAAACAGAACCGAAGGTCTTACCGCCCTCTCCTGTTTTGAGGCTTACTGTCACTTCTTTATCGGAAATTGCCGCTGCCAGCTCTTTTGCTGCCTCCAGATTTTCCTGCGCCACTTTTTCCGCATGTTGATTCTTCAGCTTCAAATCGTTCAGATTTTTCCCGGTGGCTTCTACGCCCAGTTTTTTGGGAAGAATCATGTTTCTGGCATAACCGTCGCTGACATTGACGATATCACCCTTTTTACCCAGTGATTTTACATCTTCCAGTAATATTATTTTCATACTTCTATGTCTCCTTCTTCCAGCATTTTATCCAGTGTTTCCTGTATTCTCCGTTTGGCTTCCGCCACTGTGCAGTCCGTCATCTGAGCTCCCGCCACGTTCAGGTGGCCGCCGCCGCCCAGTCGTTCCATAATCAGCTGTACGTTGATTTCGTCAATGGAGCGGGAACTGATATAAATTTTCCCATTATAGTCCGTCAGTACAAAAGACGCTTTGATTCCCACAATATTCAGCAGTTCGTTGGCCGCCTGGGCTCCTGCAATGGTGGGGCTTTCCACATCAGGGTTGGCCGGACAGATGGAAATGGCAAATGCCTTCCGGTATACCTCCGCATGACGGACCGTTTCCGCTCTGGCTTTATAAGCCGCCATATCATCCCGCAGCAGTTTGCGGACTCTGGTTACCTCCGCACCGCACCGGCGCAGATAAGCTGCCGCTTCAAAAGTCCGTACCCCTGTTTTGGTCATGAAATTATTGGTATCTATCAGAATACCTGCATATATGCTGTCTGCCTCGTTAGGCTTCAGATGAATATTTTCGTTGAAATACTGCAGTACTTCCGCCACCATTTCACAGGTGGATGATGCATAGGTCTCAATATAGGAGAGCACCGCATTGTCAATTACTTCCCGGCTCTGCCTGTGGTGGTCGAACACTACAATTGTTTTGGTCCGTGTCAGAAGTTCCGGACATTCGGTGTAATTGGGGCGGTTCGTATCCACGACAACCACCACGCTCCGGTAATTTACCAGTTCCAGCGCCCGTTCGCTTCGCACAAACATATCGGCGGGATACCCCCTGTCCTCCCCGAAACACTCCTTCATGGGCCGCAGGGATGAGGTCACGTCATCCAGCACAATATGAGCCTTTTTCCCCAGAACCTGCGCCGCGCAGTAAATACCGATAGCTGCGCCAAAAGCGTCCATATCGCTGATACTGTGCCCCATAATAAAGACCTCTTCTCTGCTCTCAAAAATCTCACGCAGAGCATGGGCTTTCACTCTGGCTTTTACGCGGGTCATTTTCTCCACCTGTCTGGATTTACCGCCAAAATAGGAAATCTTTTCTCCCTCTTTTACCACTACCTGGTCGCCGCCCCGGCCCAGGGCCAAATCTATGGCCATGCGGGAATATTCATACTTCTGATTGTAGCTGTTGCCGCTGACGCCCACGCCGACGCTCAGAGTCACCGCCATTTCATTTCCCACTTTAATGGTTTTCACATCTTCCAGAATGCTGAATTTATCCTCGGTAAGTTCTTCCAGATATTTCTGTTTGAATGCCACGAAATATTTGTCTTTTTCAAATTTCTTGATAATGCTGTCCCGCTCGGAGAAATATTTGCTGACTTTGCGGTCTACCAGAGCCACCAGAAGGGAACGCTTGACTTCCTCAATACTCTCCAGGGCTTCTTCATAATTATCAATATAAACCAATGCGGATACTAACTGCTGTTCCCGGTTTTCCTGAATATGCTGATGGAGCTCCGTCTCATCAAAGAGATAGAGAGGGATTAAAAACTGGCTGGTTTCCTCCATCTCAATCAGATTATTCCCGTCTTCCGGAGCATCGAAGAACATTTTCCCCACGCTCACCCGGTAAATCCGCTCTTTCCACTTTACCTGTATACTGTCGTTATGTTCTTCCCGGTCCAGCAGTTCTCTGGTTATGGACGGGAAAATGGTGGTTATGGATTTGTGGTAATTCTTGTCCTTTTCGGTAATCCGGGAAAAGGTCTCATTCATCCACAGAATTTTACTGTTATAATCCAGAAGCGCATAGGGAATCTCGAATTCATCCAGCAGTTTTTTCTGTACCGTTCCGTACTGGGTGGCAAAACTGATAACCTCGTTGCGTATCATGGACTTGTTCACCATGTATATGCCCAGCACAACCAGAAAATAGAGTACTGCAAATACGGATACGCAGAATCCTGCTTTTCCGTCAATAAAATACAGCGGTATGTTCATTAATACAATTAATATGGTTAATACCAGCGGCCAGTACATGTAATTTAACTGGCCTCCGGGGTGATTTTTTTTCTTCATCTGATTTCCTGCCTTTATGATTTAAAATGGAATTTCTCCTTAAGGCGTATTATATCACATTTGCAGGAGCTGTTACAACACTTTTCATTTTTGGTAAAGAATCTGGAATCAGAAGACTCCGCGCATAATTATTTTATCTTACAGGAAATACTTTCATGTATTAACGTGACACAGTATTTTCTGCAGGATAAAAAAAATCGGGAACGAGTGATTCATCACCCATTCCCTGCAAAAATTTTATTTTTTAATCGTAAAGTTATGATAACACTAATCAATAAAATAGTCAACAATTTTTTTTACAAATATATAAGCGGACTTAATGCATTCATTCTTTTCAAAATACTGCCTGTTTCTGATTACCCGTCCATCAATAAATTCCTTTATTTCAGTAAATCTGTTACGCTTTACATCATCTGAAGTAATAAATTCTTTATAAATATAGAGCAATGTAACAAAATCACATAAAAATTTATTACTTAGTTTTGTCTTTCTCATTGAAGTACCAATACCATCAATCTGCGATACGAATTTTATAACTTTCACTGACGGTTTGATATTTCCCTTCTGTAATCTGTTTATAAGACAATTACTATGAGCTGCCGCATTTCTTAAATCACGAACTGAATATAACAATTCTCCATCCCGTAAACGTTTTGGATATCTGTCATTATAATATTCATATAATTTAACCATATCTCCAAATGATATAAGTTCCACAAATACCCATGCCGGAAAATACGGATAATATTTTTCAATTAAATTTCTGCAATATTCGCTGGATTTATGTTTTTGAATATTCTGGCAACATCTTTCATATTTCGTTACAAAACGTCTTATAATATCATAACCATCTTCCTGTACATTATTCTCAATATCTTTTAACATTGCAGTTTTCATTGCGTGCTCAATATCCAAACACATCTGCAAGATTAAATATCGAAGATGCATATCTATAGTAGACAATTCCCGTAAATAAGCAAAATCTAAATTTATGTATTTACCAACTCTCTCACCGGATATGCTTTTATCGTAATTTTCCCTGTAAGAAGCTAACTTCATATAATAATTATTGTTCTGAAGAAACTCTTTGGCCTCCTCTTCACTCATAATTTCAAACTTAATCCCCTTCATTTTCATATGTTCTATTAATTCATCACTTGTTTTTAACAGTTTCATAATAACTCCCTTTTTGCTTTTCGTAATATTATATACTACATTATTCAACAATTAAAGAGTTTTTTCGTTCTTAAATATTTTTGATAATAATAAAAAGGGCTGTCGCAAAATAGCCGTTGTATATAATATGGCACTCAGATCACACAGTTCTCATCCATATTATATATACAGGCTGCCTTTTGCAACAGCTCCTTTCAAATACGCTTTTACCGATTTGCCAGATAATCCTGCAGGATGTAATAAGACTGTTTCAGTCTTTCCCGATATGCGGGCATTACCCATTCCTCCCAGGAATAAGACTCCTTCACCCCGTCAATGGCAAATTTAATATCTGAAATATGTTCATAGGTAATTTCATCATTTGCATAAAGATTCGCTATGCGCATTTTACTGTTTGGTTTTGAAATATTCAGCAAAAGCCAGGGAATCCGCACTTCCGTCACGTTCCCTTTGATACAGAAATCTGTACGGGAATTATAATCCGGGGATTCCGGGTCCCCATTTCCATGGCGCAGCTTCCCGGTCTCTGTCTGCTCGGTGCCCACCAGGGTTCCGTCGCTTAAGAGAACCGGCCGGTTCAGCATAAGATTTATGGGGACGAAACTGTTGGTATCCGGCGCCGCATACCCTTCCTGCACTTCCAGCACTTCGCTGGCGGCATATAAACCGGTAGTATACAGCCAGTAATTCACATCATAATAAGGGTCCACCTGAAGGCGGCTTTCTTCCTCCCCTTTGATATCAAGGGCAAAATCCGCTCCGTCATATTCCCCATTTCCCTGATTCTCAATGGTATCCATGGTAATACGGATATTATCGTTGTTGCCTCGAATCATCAGATAAACGTATGCCTCGTCGCTTCTTACAAACAACTCCGTATCGCCGCTTTTCAAAAGAGGCTGCTCATCGCTCCACTCCTCGTCCTCTCCGTCTACGGTGCAGACAGGAACCTCTCCTGGTTCAAAGGACAGAAGGCCGAAAAACTGTTCGCTGGTCTGCATATCACACCAGTAAGGTCTTGCTTCCGCGTCCGTGTAGTCCATGGTATTCCAGGTTCTCTTAAACCATTCGTCCTGCCAGATAAACACACAGGCGCCGGCGCATCCCGTATCTGTTATATCACGCAGCATGGACACAATGGCATTGCCCTGTTCCTCTTCCGTCAGGCCTCCCTGATTAAACCCTGCCTCACGGGCCAGATGGGTGATTCCGCGGGAAGCCGGCACGCCAAACTCGGAAATTATCACCGGCATGGTATGATATGTATTCAAATCATTCAGATAATGCCTGTAAGGATTCTGAGGCTCATCCGTCAGAAGCTCCGGCGCATACCGCATCATTTCCGGATAATAGGGATATACATGGTAAGAGGTAAACAGTCCCGCTTTAAATTCCGGTTTTGCCTTGATATGCTCTGCATCCACCGGCACCGCATCCTCCATCTCCGGATTTGGCTCACCCGGATGGGAAAGGGGGTCCGTAGTTACCCAGTTTGCAAAAGCTGTGGGATGCTGCATGTGATAATTTTCTGTTTCATAAGCAATACAGGCGTCCATTCCGGAAGCCAGAAATACTTCAAAAGGCGTAGCTTCTTCTGTATAGAGGTACTTCCCGTCAAATACATTTTTATCCGGATGACTTTCATTTGTGTTAATAACAAAATCCGGCTGCCACTCAATCCCCAGAATCCATCCGCATAAATACTGAGACACATCTGCCGTATAAGTACCGCCGGCATTTCCCGGTACCGGGTCAATCACTGCATTTCCATGAACCACGTCCACAATGGTTGCGCACATTTCTATCCAGTCCTGCGCAATCTTCTCATTTTCTCCGTATGCGTCGCAGATATTACTGATGTCTTCCTCATTGTTATACACACCCTGCATAAAATACAACGGTTCCTCTGCTTCAGCATTATATTCCGCCAGCGCCTCATAAAATTCCGGCATAAGTATGGTATACACGCGAATGGTGTCTGCGTGCATTTCACTGATTTGCCGGAACCATCTCTTATAATCATCCTTCGTAATGGCAAATTCCCCCGGAAATGCTCCTGGCTTGCCGGCGCCCACATTCACGCCTGTCAGAAAAATATCCTGCCAGTTTCCGTCCGCTCTGTAAATCCGGAACTTTTTGCCGCTTGTCTGAAACAGATAACTGATACCGTCTTCCGTGTATACAGGCAGTGCCGGAATCTCCGGTTTTTCTTCTTCAGGTTTCGTATTCTGAGTTTCTTCCTGCATGGTTTCCGATTCTGCAGGTTCCTCTGATTTACCGGAAGCACATCCGGCGCACAGACCTGTCATTATAACGATACTCAGCAGTATGGCGCCCCACATTCTGACTCTGTTCATTTTACTTTCTGTCCTTTCCCTTATGCATATTCTACCATTTCTTTCCATTTTCACCGATAATCCGGTCTACCACATATTCCACCACGCCGGAAATCTGCTGGTTCTGCATTTTTCCAACCTGGTCGATAAACTCCGGCTCATTTCGATGGCTGACAATATAACTCCGGGTAGGGGCTTCGCTGCCTTCCAGGGAAACCAGTTCGCCCCCATGCTCCCGCAGCAGAGCCTGAAGATCATCGTTAAAATGATCTGTTACATTTTCAATGGTGGGTACAATAATATCAAAAGGCTCAATAGTATTCAGAATCTGATTCTGATATTTTTCCAGATACTGTTCAATGAGATTTTCAAAGGTACGGAACTCCACAAATTCATCACCGGCCACCACAATGGTAATCACAAATTCCCAGGTATGAGGATGAGTCTGCCCCTGTTTTCCATTGATGATAATATAATGATTCATATTCAGATATGACTTTAAACGATATTCCCGGTATAACCTTTCTTTCCTCATGCACCAGTCACCGCCTTCCAGAACGTGTCAAACTGTGATTTATAACTGTTCATATTATCTTCGCAGTACTGCTCTGCCACACCATGGACATCCCAGTTCTCCAGAGACTCTATGATTCTGTCGCTGACGCTCTTTTCATACCGGACAAAAATCAAAAGCACCTGATTCTCACCCATGGAAAAGCGCAGCACATTATTGTCCAGCACAATCTGCATATGTTCAAAAAATTCATCTCTGGCTTCCTCAGACTCCGTTTCAAACACTGCAAAATGCAGTGGATAAACGCCCTTTTTGTCCAGAGTTTCCAGAAATTCATCCAGCACGCTGTTTCTAAACACATGTTTGCTGGCGCTGAAGGCATATTCCCGTTTAAGCTGTTCATCCAGCAGTTCAATCTGCTGATTCTGCCAGACCACCCGTTCTTCCTGCCGGTCAATGTACAGACTCTGTCTGGTAATTCTCTTCGACATAATCATACTCAGTATAATCAGAAGGGCCAGTACAATGGACAGAATAATGATAATAGCATTCCTGCATTCCAGCAGAACATTATCCTCCAGAATCACCCGGTCATAGGTCAGCAGGCAAATACGGTACTGCTCTCCCTGCCAGTCAAAAATCATGCCTGACGCAATAAAACGGTCATTGTCCAGATAGATAATCCGGTGTCCCACCTGATTGACCCCCAGACTGTTCATAAATTCAGAAGCAGTCTCCGTGGCATAATAAGTACCGTCGTTAAATCCTCTGTAACGGTTCGTCTCCGTAACGCTCTTTACAAACAGAATGGAATCTCCCTTGCTTAATGTCCAGTATCTGCTGGCTGTAGAATCCAGAGAACTGATAATGTTTGTAATATCTGTCTCTGTCCCCTCGTCATCCAGACGATTGATCTGCTCCAGAATAATTTTCACATATCCATCCTGCTCCGCACCGTAAATGTCCAGAAATCTGGTCTCATAATTATTCAGCTGATAAATGATGAATCCATCCGCTGCCATGGCAAAAAACACCACAATCACCGTCAGGATAAAAAAATTGAATTTATGTTTCATAAGCCCCGCTCACCTACTCATAATTTACCGCTTTTCGCATTTTCTGTAATAAATTCATGGGCCGCTGCGCCTCCGACTTTAATTCTTCCTCAAAATCTTTCCGTTCGTCCGTCAGAGTCCGCGTCTTCCAGGCACTGTCCGTATTGATACTGTTGATAACCCCTGCAAACCGGATGAAAAAGACAATAAAATTGAAAAAGGGCAGCAGGGGCACCACATACCAGTGCTTTCGGTAATATTTCTTCAAATCATCAAATTCTTTCAGAAATCCCACCGTGGAAAAATAATATAAATATCCGCTGATGATATACAGCAGAAAAATAATCCCTGTGGAAATCAGAATTACTTTTGGCGAATAATTCATACACATCAGGCAAATCAGCGCCAGATACCAGATCAGCCTCGGAAATGCAAACGTATGGTCATACATCAGCGTACGGACCATTACATTGGTAAACATCTTGTGTACCCGCAAATCTTTCTCCAGAAACTGATGGGACACCTCCAGACTTCCTCTCTGCCACCGCTGCCGCTGAGTGTACAGCTTATTTACCCCTTCAATGGGGTCCACACAGAATATGGCATTTTCACAGATATGTACCTTAATATGCTGCAGATACCGCATCTGGAAAGTAATATTGGTATCCTCACAGATAGTATCCGTATTGTAAAGCTGAGATTTCAGCACCGCTGATTTCCGGAATGCGGAAAAAGCGCCGGACAGGGTATAAATGGAATTTGTCTCAGAAGCATAATTCCGGCCTGCCAGAAATGCCTGGGCATATTCCATAAATTCCATTTTCCGCAGCAGACGGGAAAAAATCCCTTTATATTCCTCAATCATTTCCGGCATGGTGAGAATGGCTCCGGTCATACAGTCCACATCCGGACTGGACTCGAACTTGCGCACCATGTTGCTGATGGCATGGGGTTCAAACTGCCCGTCGCTGTCCACATGAATAATGTATTTCCCGTCAGCATTAAACAGGGCCAGATTCAGCGCACGGGATTTCCCCTGTCTGGCGTTCAGCCACTGCATCAGCAAATCCGGATACAGCTCCTGACATTTGGTATATACCTGAAAAGAATTGTCTTTTCCCTGATTATTGACCAGAAAAATCCGCATTTTGTCATTGGGATAGTCACTGTTGCTGATAGAGCTGATACACTCTTCCAGCGAATCCTGAGAATTATATACCGGAATAATCAGCGTGATTTCCGGCCAGATTACCGGGTCCTCATAGCTTTTGGGAAACAGCGTTTTCTTAATCAGAATCAGAAAGCTGCCCAGCGAGGGAATAATTTCCATCACCAGCGGAATGATAATCCATGCCGCCCAGAATAAAATTGAATTTAAAAAATTATTTATCACTGTCATAACTGAAACTTCCCACCTTCTGCTTGATAATCTGCGGTTTGGTAAACACGTAAAAATACAGCATAACGGACAATCCATAAAATACAAACCGGCCCACAAAGGTATGGGCAATATAGTACATGTCAATTCCGCCGAAATAAATAATCAGACAGATGACGGTGATACGCAGCGCATTTGCCAGTACCATCGCAATTACGCCCAGCACTCCCACATAAACACGTTCATAGACTGTGTAGACCTGATAGAACATCAGCAGGGACAGGTATGCGATAATCTCGATAATTCCGGAGCACTCGAAATCTATTTTCAGTGAAATGGCTCCCACGGAAGATTCCACGAAAATAACACCGTATTTATAATGGGCACTGTAAATTCCTGCAATCTTACCCGGAAGACTGGCCAGCAACGCCACAATCCGGGCCAGAGGCTGGGTCAGCACCGGCTGTAAAAATACCAGCATCAGAATAAATGCCCCTGCGCTTCCAAAAAGAAAATGCCAGAAATTCAGTTTGCTTTTCTTCAATATGTGTAAAATGAACAGCCAGATAACCAGGCCGATCAGACCCACAATGTATTTTATCATTTACTCCACTTCCTTCTCCGGACTGCCCGTCTGCAGCCGGCATTTATGTACCGTATAAACCAGAAGAAAGAGGGCTGCCAGGATGGTAACAGCAATCCCCTGGTTCAGATACGGGTATTCCAGTGAAATCACCGTAGTTCCTGATTTCACATACGTCAGATGATTTTCCGAATAAATATCCTGGCTTGCTGTAAAACTGTCATGGTACGCCAGTCCGGTGTTCACATCGTCCCTGTCCGAAACTATCGTCATACGGTCAGATTCATATTGAATGGTATAAGGTACAATTTCCCGCTCCGGCAGCTCATCCGAACTTAAATCCATGGCGCGGCTTAACAGTTTCCCAACACTTTCATCTTCCGTGAGCCCATAATAATATGTCAGGTTCAGACCAATCATTACAATATTATCATTTTTTGCTGTTCCGTAAAAGGGAAGCTCCCATTCCGCATCCTTTACCGTTCCCCATACGTCTGTCAGACCGTCCAGATACACGGTACTCCACTCCCGGTAACCGTTGGGAAACAAATCTGTCTCCAGTACACCGTCTATGGTATCCAGATCCGGATATCCCTGGGAAAAGGAAACGCCGTTACAGATAACTCCCAGGAAGCTCTGATTCTGGCTGCCCCTGTCATCGGGAATTCCGTCTGCCGCAATGACAATATGCACACCCGCTTCACTCAAATCCGTAATCAGTTTTTCCGCGGAAGCCTTATCGTTATAAGTAAAACCTGCCAGATAAATCAGTTCATAATTCTTCAATTCCTCAAAAGTAAATTCATTCAGGTTTATCCGCTCCGACTCTTCCATCACCGGAAACTGCCTGACAATGGAAGGCGCCGCACTGCCGATACCGATAGCCCTGTATTTTGTGATGGTTCCCCAGTTTCCTTCCGCATTCAGCTTATACAGACGGTAGC